>Ga0065711_1044214_pt1 | contig 14227 bp, 17 predicted proteins | sample Hoacrofraction12_FD_59098 | JGI IMG/M metagenome (GOLD analysis project Ga0065711, IMG submission 59098) | Hoatzin crop microbial communities from Cojedes, Venezuela - Epithelial fraction 12 v2 (version 2) | ecosystem: Host-associated > Birds > Digestive system > Esophagus > Crop | place...
GGCTCCGTCACCCTCAGAGTGAAGAAGTTCTTCCTCATGTTCAGATGGAACTTCCTGTGCTTCAGTTTGTGCCCGTTGCCCCTTGTCCTGTCGCTGGGCACCACTGGAAAGAGTCTGGCCCCATCCTCCTGACACCGACCCGTGAGATATTTATAAGCATATATTAGGTCCCCTAATAGTTTCTCTGAAGAACTCGCCGTTGGCTCCCCCCAAGAGCCAGCAAGGCACAGCGAACACCCCAGAGAGGACGCTCCCATCGCCATCCCCAGCCCGCGGCTGCCCTGCCCAGAGGGGCTGTGGTCTGCCTTACAGCTCTGTCTCACGGCCCGTGCAGAGCTGAGGGCCTCTCGGACGAGGCTCCCGAGCAGCCCTGCCCAAAGCGGACGATGACCTGTGGTCTGCAGTGGGTAAGGGTCTGGAGGCAGGGCCAATGCCATTTTGCCAGGGAACACGCTGCCTTAGTCACCGACTCAATTTTCAATCACTTACCCAAGGAAAAAGGGAAACCCTGCTGGCAACTGTGCAATGAAAATCAACTGAAGGAGCTGCCTTGAGAGAAAGCTGCCGTGAACACAAGCACTGTGGGCAGACGGGTATGCCGCCACGCAGAGCGCCAGCGCGGGCACCAGCCGTGGCTTCCCCCGGCGACACAACGCTCCCTCCCCACAGCAGCCCCCCACCCAGCACTAGCAGGGCCTTCTGCTCCACCCGAGAGCCACGTTGTCCCCAGACCTCGGCAAAACTCTGATCTGTGAAGGCTTTACCCAGACCCTCGGGTTTGTCTCCTCATGCTCTCCCCACAGCACCTTTACCTGTCCCGCTCTTCTGGCAGCTCCTCCATCGCATGCTCCCCTTCCTACGCAGCTCTGAGCAAAGCACAGCCAGGGCAGAACGTGGCCACCCACCCCTTCATCACATGCGTGTCCCAGAGACAGCGCAGAGCTGGCGAGGCCAGGGTGCTCGAGGGGAAGATGCACTGAGCCCACCACAGGTTTCCTGAAGCCTGAGTCGTTCCATTACTCTGCTTAAGCCATGCCCACCTTGCAGACCACTTATGCTGGAGACATGTGCTCAAGCTCCTCCTCCAAGACATCTTTACATGGCAAATCACTACTTGCTAATCACCAGTCAAGGAGCAAAGGTCCATATTCCCTGCACACACGGCACAGGCTTTGGAGCAGAGAGCCTCTGCCAGTGAGGGTCACGTATCCGCAGCTGGCAGGTTGCACACGCGCTTCCAAGGGACACGCAGGTCATTCTCACTTGGAAAACAACAACAAAAAGCAAGGAAAAAACTGCCCTCCACAGTTGCTGTGGCCACAGGCATTCAAGGACAAGGAAAATGCAGTATAATTGGCCTCCCCTTTTCTGCTGTCTCCCTACCACGCGTATGTAACTATCAATCAGACTGTTCTCCAGGCTGATGAGCTGAAATATTGCAGGCAATTCTTTCTGTTGTCATGGAAACAACTGCTGTCAGGCCTTTTCCTTTTTTAACCATGTCACTAAAGGCATGTTTCCATTCAAGAGCTACGGGGAGGCTCTCAGAGTCCAGCATCGGCACTCAGGCATTAGTGGAATCCACTCACCCCGCCACACAGCTTCTGCCTCCAGCGCTCCTGCGGGGCCGGCCAGCTCGTCATGGTCTAGATCAGTGTGAAGCGGTTCGGCACCTCCAAGCCATTTCCAGCCAAACCCTCACACCCCTTCGGAAAGGCTTCAGGCCAGAGGCAGAACCCAGGAGACGCAATTTATCCCCTTGAGGACCTGGGCCAGCAAGGAGAAGAAAGGTTCCTTTTTGTTTAACAGTTCTCGGAGATCCCGCCACTATAATGCTAATCTCCGTTGCACATTTTGCTTGCACGTATTCCACCCCTCTCTGGTAGTCACCACACAGCTCTCCTAAGCCTGCAATTATCTTTAATTTAGCAGCTACGAAATCCATCACCAGCTAGTGCCTAAGCAAAGCAGATCGTACAGCAGCTGTAAGCAGAGGCACCGCTAACAGTCACGCCAAGAGATCCATCTACGCGCTGCCTCTCAGAGCCATATCCCCACAGAAGATGTTGCTGCATCAGCTGGGGCATCGGAGCACCACGCTACCCCAGGGCTGCTCCGTAACACAGGGCAGACGCAGCCAGCAGTCCTGGGGAAGGTCTGGGGATTCCCCAGAACAAAAGCAACACGGAGTCGAAGCCACAGGCAATGGGCACCAAGGCCACCCTCTGCCATTCCCCCCCCTGCAGCTGGGTGCTTGTTTCACCGTGGGTCAAGTAGCCTCACAAAAAGGTTCCCAAATTCATTTTTTTAATGAGAGCTGAACCAATTAATGTAAAACTAAGTAAATCATCTTCTCCTCCCCAGGATGAGGACCTGCTGTTCGCTAGGTACTCCTAGGAACTTGGAACAAGCAACCAGAAGAGAGCAAGGCAGGCAGCTGCTCTGGCCCAAAGTCACTAGTATGACACTAACATTACAAAATAGTTAATGAACTTCAGAAAGCCTCAGGACGTCCCTCGCAGAACACCACCATGCCGCTGCAGCCCTCTGCAGAGCTGCTGCAGAGCAATGCACCACTGCTACGGGACAGAGGCAGCCCGGCCGATGGCTGCGGAGGTGGAAACATTTGCAAGTCACTCTGGGCAATGCGGCAAGTGAGCAAACCATCGCTGGGAGCAAGTCCCAGAGCCGCTGTAGCTGCGCTACAGCAGCAGAACGCGCTGCTTTAAGACAAGACCAGCCTCCACAGCATTTCACCACTTACCTCTGCCAGCACGCACAGGAGAGAAACCCCTGGCAGCAGGCCAGGCCCTGCCTGGTCCTTGTGTGGACGCAGCAGCAGCCGGTACCACCGGGGCTGGCAGCGGCAGGCAAAGCAGGACCTGCTGTCTGCGAGCGAACAGACGCGCTGACTCACCAAAGCCCACCGCAGAGCAGCCTTCCCTCAGCACTGCTACAGCAGAAGCAATCTGTCACACAGGTCTGCGCTACCGCTCTGTCCTCTGATCTCTTCAGGAGCAGAATGGGAAAGGCAGATGTCTCTTATTTCCAGCTGAACTTCGCTGAACTTCAGGCGCCAACCTCCCACTCAAGGCAGGGGAGAGGACAGGCTTATTTGTGCTCTAATCGACTCACCGCTGCTGCAGCAAGAGATACTGCAGTGACTGAGGAGAGAGGAGGAAGGAGAACTGTCTGTATTCAATATCCAAAAACACGCTGGCATACTTCCATCCTCCCTCTGCTAGCTGGCCTGTTTAGCAGCTCGTGCTTACACCAGACACTGCTGGAATATTCCCTTGGACTTCTGCTGATGCCTTCAGCCAAAGGAGCAACAACAATGTTCAGGATTAATTAGATAAACACAAAAACCACATATCCTCACTGGACACTAAAGCCCAGTGGATGAGATATTTATAATGCAGCAGGCTTCGAGGGAAGCATGGCAGCACGTGGATTAAACACGACAAAGATGATGCACAACAGGCCTGTGCTCAGGCTGATCTCAGTTCAGTGCCTGTACTCAGGATGACAGAAGCATCAGGCGTGAAGACAAATAATTCATTTCTAAACATGAGCCAGGAAGGCTGTTCAACAGCATCCCCCAAGAGCCAACCACAGAAGACTCAAGAGGTGCAGCGTTCTCTCAGTGCCAGGGCTCTGGGGAGAGAAGGGAAGGTAAAGACATGTGGAAGAAGGGATGGTCCTACTTGGTGTAAGAAGGCTTAGTGACCCCTCCTGCCAGAGGCTTATTGATAACGTGACCCCAGACCTGACAGAAAACCCAAGCGGACACCTCTGCTGTCTGTCCCCTGCGTAGGTCCTGACACCCGTGCAGCAATCTGCTATTGCTGTTTGACAGGGAAGTTTATAACGTGCTTAAGAACAGTGCTGGTCCTGGGAGCTCAGCCGCAGGTGCCCAAGCCTGTCTGCGCTCAGTTCACACCCCAAACAACAAAACAGACTGTCTTCGTTGTGCACCACGAGGGTGAAAGGAACGGGGAGGGACGTGGGACACGGAAACTGCAGCTTTCCATGTAAGCGACTGACAAGAGACAGATGCTCATCTGCCACCTGCGTTTCTGAAATCCGCCCTCCAGCACAGCCAGCGACGCCCTCGGCTGCAGCAAACACCCCTGAACCAGCCACACTTCCCTCTCAGACCCTCCCACCTGGGGACTACAACTGAACCAGAACCTCAGCTTCTTACTTTGCTCCCCTCCTCCAGAGGGACTTCAGACGAAAGGAGTCATCTGCACCCGTCTTAACCCTTTGGCCTTTGGTTATCTCTCACAGCTCAGCACGAGCACAAACCACGGCGGGGAGCGGCACTCGCCCCCTCCAGCCACAGCAGCAAGCCCAGCACCGGAGCAGAGGTTACTGGCAGCGCTGGTGGAGCTGCGAGAGCAGCGCTCCGACTCCCCAGCCCGCGCTGGGTCTGGAAAGGCAGCCTCTCCGAGCAGATGGGAAGTCACACACCGTCTTTCCTGCCTGTGCTCCGAGGCAGATCCGCAAAGACAGACTGAAAGCTTGCAATTTCACAACGAAGATGTATGTGACGAGCTGTGCCGGTTCCTTGGAGAACAGACACATGCCTATCAAGCACTGTGCTAAACTGCACATAATTATTGGCAACAGGGACTGATGCAGTTTGTGGGAATATCAACAGGTTGCAACAGCCCAGCATCTGTCACTGTATTTAAACGAGTGTTCTACAGATCCTCCTAGATATGAAATGTTTTATTAGAAGGGAGGAAATTTTCATCAAACCGTATGAATAGCTGCTTTGAAGTTGAGATGTAAAGCAAAGCAAAGATTACCCACTGAAATTTTGCCATCTTTTCTCTTTACCAGGACACATCACTTCCCCAGGTGATCCTAGGAGCACAGGGCAGCCAGTCTCACTGGTCTTCGCTTTAGGCAGTTCAGAAGTCAGCGCTCTGCTTCGTGTTAGCCTCTCACAGGTCCTAGGCTGCAAGACTTTCACTACCTGTAATCCAACTTCTGCCAGGCTGCAGATTGCTATATACGAGGGCTCGGGAAACAATTACAATTCAGTCTGATTTTCTCAAAAAAACACTGCAAGAAAACAAACCCACCCATGAAAAGTCCAAGAAAATAGTCAATTTAGATTTAAAAGCTGCTAAAGGATAATCATGTTTTTGAAATTAGTCTTTTTAAATTTTTGTTATCAGTTGTAGCTTTGGTGCCAGTCCTCCTCCAGCTGCTAGTTAAGGACTCCCCACCAGGTTTTCTGCTAGCTAAATCATTTTTGTTTCCAATATATTACAAGAAATCTTAAAACACAGATGTTCTGCTGATGAGAAGCCAACGGTACAAAGTGTCTCCGGTTCCTTTCTCACATGGGTTTCCTACACATTGTTGAGGAAGCTGAGGATTCTACCACCAACTCCAGAGCTAAAGGACTGGTCATTTTCTCAGTTAATATGTTTGTGGGAATATTCTTTATGAAGGAGAATGCACAATCTTGTAGCTATATACAATGCTAATTATCCGCTTGGTGTCATTTGGGGGAAAAAAATCATGCCTGGATATTTTCAAAGTTAGAAAGCTCTTGGAAAATGTTTATATTGCCGGGAGTAACTGATGTTCACCATTACACGGAAAACAGTAAAACTGGCTCTCTACTGATTGATGGAGGTCACGTAACATTTGTCTAGCTCTAAAACAAGTACTGGCAAAAACCCATCCTAAACCTTCATTCTTACCCCACAGAAAGCACACAGACATGCTGCAGGGGGATGTTTAACATCTCAGTTAAGTGACACAGCATGGTACCAACACCTCACAGTGGAAGCTGGTCAAGAAGCTCCAAGCTGGATGGAAAGCCGTGCTGCAAAGAGGGACGCTGGTGGCAGGCTGCAGAACAGAGCTCAAAGGTAGAGTCTGACAAACTGGATTAACTACGGATCACATTCATTGTCTGTCCTGGCATGACTAGACAGGATTAAACTCCTGAATAAAACATATTTGCCATCTGGACAGCTCTAACAACGGTGCCCTCAGAACTCACGCGCATTCTCAAACATGGAATAACCAGAGCACATCAGCTTAGGAGCTCATGGTGTTCTCAGAAGAGCTTACGGCCCAGGAGGCAAGACCGTGTTCTTCTCCCTGATCCCTAGTTTGTAGGCTGGCAGAATAAATGGGAAACACAAACTAACTCACTGTAACAAGGCAAATTGGTTTTGGAGATCAATGACTAAGATATCAGGACTATTTCGCTTACGTATTTAGGCAGAAACCCAGCTACTGTGCTTTCACCTAATATGCCTCAGTTAACTTCAAACACCACACGGCTAAAAAGCACTGCAAGTTCTGAATCGCATTAAAAACCCACCACAAACACACGAGCTTTGATTTCTTTTAACATTTATGGTACAATATAAGGTAAGGACGACAGGAAAGATGATCAGTTTAGACACAGAAGATTACCGTTGGGAAGACAGCAAGGTTTAGGAATAGCACAGAAAGCACAAACTTTTGGTAGCAAAACCAGAGGAAAAGCCCCTTTGCCCTTCTCTCGCTGCTCCCCTTCGCCGGGGCAGCATGTCTCAAGCCCTCATCACAGCACGGCTCCGTTTCAGTAAGTGCTATCACCAGATTCAATAACGCTTCAGTGCCGGCTTGTGGCATCTCTCCACCTCCCCCGATTTCAAGGCAGTTGCTACAGAAGTCATGCATGCAAAGCAGGGACAGAGAAAACACTGTCTGTTGGGCTGTCATTTCACATCTAAATCCCAACAACATGGCAAAATTCAAACTGACAGTCTTTGTTTCAGCAGAGCAGAATTGGTCCTGTGAAATGCACTCCAGATGCTCAGTGGCATTTCTCAGTATGAATCTATTCCTAATTCAAGGCCTGCTAAGAAAATAAATACCTAAACTGAAGATTTAGCTATGGAAAAAAAAAAAAAAAAAGAAAAAAACACATTAGACTTTGCCAAGAGACAGACTAAGCTTTCAGGGTCTTCAAAGCGGTTGTGAAGACATGCCCTCCCCACAGACCTCTCTGCAAAATGTTCCTGAAGCCTTGGGGCTGGCTCTGCGGGGTCCAGGGAAGGCAGGGCTGGAAGCACAACTGCCTTAGCGCAACCTCCCTCTGGGATGTCCCGCGCGCCGTTTGCAGAGACACCAGCTGTGGAAGCAAGAGCAGCTGGACCAGCAGACCTCTGGGTCTGCCCGGTGTCAGCAGGGTTGAGAGGGAACGCAGAGAACCTTCACCAGAGAATTACAGCCCCGAAAGGCTGGACAAACCTTGTGACAAACAGGAATAAATCCGTTCCGCGTGTGAGGTGGCATCAAAGACCAGTGACCACTGCTATCTTGGCCCCAGGCTGAGAAGGACCTTGGGGGCACCAGACTGCGGCTCATGGTGGAGAGGAGCCCTGCAAGTGTCTCCCTTCCTTCGGTCGCTTTGCTTGCCCACACCTCCTCTCTCCAGCATCGTGCACCATCCACCAGGCCGCTGCGGAAAACGCACCTTTCAAACAGACCTCACCTCTGCACAGACCAGCGTCACCTCAGAACAGGCACGGGGAGCTTAGCTGTTCTCCTGCTTCATTCTCTGCTTAAATGTACTTGCGGCTGCACAAGGCCAAGCCCTGCCGTACCAGCGTGCACCAGCCCGGCGATACGCGCTTTCGTCTCCTCCACATCCCGTTCCCAGCACTTCTCCCACAAGGAAAAGTCTGTTCCGTAACTCAGGCTACTGCCTGGCCAGATGAATCGCTGCCTCACTGGGTTAATTAACACTACTGAGCAGCAGTTGTTAAGCAAACAAACTTCCTGGAGGAGCTAGAGATTTTACAGTCTTTTGCCAAGTCTAAATTTATTCAGCTTTTTAAAGACCTGACTGCACAACAGTTTAATCACATGCGAGTACAACAGTTAAATATTATAATTTAAATATATGAGGAACATCGCAAACTTGGAGAGGATCTGGGACATCAGGAGGCGGGGGGGGAGGGGGTTGAAGCAGCGCTCGGGCCCTGATGACCCAGAGCCAAGCTCTGCCGGGCCGGCGGAGCAGAGAGTGACAGGCTTCTCTGCCAAGAGCACACAACAGGCAGCAGGGAAGCATCCAGCATGCTCAGACGGTCTGGCATGGATGTTTTCTAGCGAGCACTCAACAATCTGTGCTGTAACCCCTTTTCTGCCCCATCCAGTCTCTCTGTGTCTCCGTTTAAGCCCCGAGCCCCAGCCAGCCCCTCACTGTTACAGATGGATCAGTAAAGCAAAGGGAAGCATCCTCTTCTCCCTGCCCCAATCATTCCCATGTCACCTGGAGCATCTCCCACTTCATTCTGCTACAGGATATGACCAGACTGGTATTAAAGGGGAGACATGGGGGTTCTCTGACTGACTAGCCCATGAGAAATCCAGTGATAACCAAATTATAAGGCACTGGTATAAAATGTCAGGCATTTTAATGATCGATGTAGTTTTAGTATTTCATTTTACCTTCAGCTTTTAAATTTGAACCTGGTCTGTCACACCCATTTGCACACACTCCTTTGGAGCAGAAGTGCAGAGGGTAAAATACAGAGCTGCTGAGTCCGCCTAACTTTAGAGCCAGTTACTCACACCTCACTGTAGCGGGGCGGAGCACAAAATGACGAGCATTTGTAAGACTGTCTGGACCACAGTCGATCTACAATCTCCTGGGAAAGCTTTTCTTTCTGTCGCCACATAAGAAACTAACACAGTTTGACTGCAAAGATTGCACTGTGCTCCATTCCTCAGAGATTACTTTCCCCCCAAGCCTCCCTTCAAGCAGGAAGCTTCTTTTTTTGGTAATACAGAAGCTGATGGAAGTTGACTAATGCTGTTAGCTGTCTTTGATCAGAATTGATTTGGCAGAAATTGAAATAATCTGCTAGAAGAAAACTAAAGTACTACCACAAAAACGTACTCCAAGATTGAATTACTTTGGTTTCAGAAGTGGAAAAACACCGCTTTGCACGCATCAGTGCAGTGACAAACACACAAAGTACCTTGAGGCATTTAGGAACAAACCCTCACCAGTGACCGCCTTCCCGGGAACACGGGGCAGTGGAGTTCAGCTCCCCCGTGCAATATCCCTCAAAGACATCCCAGCAAGCTGCCTGCCATGTTTGCTTACAATCCTCAGCACCACGCCAGGGAAAGAGACAGAAGCATGCATATTGAGACTGGACTTCTGTTTCAGTTGGGGATGGTGAGCCTTCTTGCACAACAGTACTGACAATAAATACAAACTAATTATCTGTTCCTTCACCCAAATCCAGCTGCATTGGTCTGGTTTACCCACAAGCTTTTTCAAACACTGTGCAAGCACTTAGCGAGTGAAATCCATTCCAGATCTTTTAGCCAGAGCCAGGTTACCTGTCCGGAAGGTAGAACAGAGGCTCCATGATCCAGCCACAGGGAACATGCAGCTTTTATTAAAAGTTTTATATAAGACACGCCTAAAAATAGTTTGAAAAGAACAGTCCCCAGGGCCCATCCCAGGCTCTCACAAACAAGGCAAAGCGGTGGAAGCATCCAGCCTCCCCTCGCGCTGGCTAGCGGTTCCCAAACCTTCTGGATGAACACATTTGCATTTCTTGCATGGCTCCACATACCACGCCAAAACAAAACGACATTCACAAACGTGACTAGTTAGCTGCAGATGCTGTTTGCCAGTTACTGATCAGGGGCTTGTCTGGAAGCAAAGACAGGCCTGAAAACAAAGTGGTGAAGTCTATGAGCACTGCTCGAAGTTTACCTGAAGAGAAGCCACCTCACAAACCTCACCTGTGCCAAGGATGCTCCGCTTCCTTTTTTTAGCTCCGACAAGTTCTCGCTCAGTTTTCCTCCCTTGTTACTGGAGTTGCATTTATAGCACATCCACCTCATCAGGCCTTTGGTTACCACCCCGCACTCTTTACTCAGCAGACACAGCGAATGGTACAAGTGGCCACAGCTGTAAAGAGAAGAGAACCCTGCTAGGTGCGTGAAGGCAGGTAATGCAGCCTGACAGCTCTACACAGTGGAGGGGAAATCTCTGGTCACTGGAAAACAAGGCTGCTTATCTGTAAATGCAGATCAGCAGTGTATACGCTCCCTTCATACCTCCACACCCTCCCGCAGTATTTCTAGACTTGCAAATATCACAGTAGATGCCCATTTGCCAATACAGTTACACACTATTGCATCCAGCCCTGGAACCCACGGCACGGGACAGACGTGGAGCTGTGGGAGTGGGGCCAGAGGAGGCCCCAGCAATGGTCCGAGGGCTGCAACCCCTCTGCTGGGAGGAAAGGCTGGGAGAGCTGGGGCTGTTCAGCCTGGAGAAGAGAAGGCTCCAGGGAGACCTTATTGCAGCCTGCCAGTACCTGAAGGGGCCTAGAAGAAAGCTGGAGAGGGACTTTTTACAAGGGCATGGAGTGACAGGACAATGGGTAATGGCTTTAAACTGAAACAAGGGAGATTTAGATTAGATAGAAGAAAAAATTCTTTGCTATGAGGGTGGTGAGGCCCTGGCACAGGTTGCCCAGAGGAGCTGTGGCTGCCCGCTCCCTGGCAGTGTCCAAGGCCAGGCTGGACGGGGCTTTGAGCACTCTGGGCTGGTGGAAGGTATCCCTGCCTATGGCTGGGGGGCTGGAACGAGCTTATCTGTAAGGTCCCTTCCAACCCAAACCATTCTATAACTCCATAATCCTATGATTATAATACTAAGGTAATATGATCTTCTCTTATTTTACAGCCACCCAGTCACAGACAGCAAAATCAGAGATGCCAACAGAGCACGTAGTCAGGGCTGCAACAGATCCAAGCTGTACAAATACAGCCAAATAAACCCAGGATGCTGCAATTGCACAAGCTGCACTGCTGGGAGAGACAACAGATAAACTGACAGCTTACTGAACCGCTCCCACAGAACTGTAAGGCAATTTTCAGCCAAGACAGAGCTGGCTGCATGCAAAGAAGGCCGGCCCTGATGGGTTTGATTAGCCAGCCCGTTTACAGTGCAAGGGAGCAAGGATACATGCCCACAGGAATACATATGATTGCTTGTGTAAGTCAGAGACCAGTAGCTCTTTCTGTTTCTTTCTTTTCTTTTAAAACCAGTAACGCGATCACAGCTGGTGACCCTTAACTTTACCTGAAAACAATGATTTCATCAGCAGCTTCTTGCCTTCTTTTGTACTGCTGTAGACAAATGCAGCAGTAATCCTGCTTTGGAGTAAGCCCTCTAGTGACAGAAGCTCTTAGGTTACACAGGGACCAGTGGAGATCATGGTTTAAAAGATTCGTAGTTGTCTCTAAAAGGGTCTGTGTGGAAGACAATACACAGAATAACTCGGTCGTTCTGTCATCTCCAGACTGCAGAAACTCCATGCTGATCAATTCTTCATAACAAGCAGCTTAGCAGATTACTAAAAGGAAAACCAACCCAACGAAATTGCTTCTCTTTATACGTTTTCTACCCACTGCCCTCAAAATACTTGCCCTTTTATCACATGCTAATGGAGTCAATACTTTTTCATTCTTAAATAGATAAGTGCATTATTGATTTTTGTCAAAGAGCATTAAAAGAGACATGGTAGGCTCATTTTGTCATCTTCCATACCACACCCCCCTTTTTTTCTCCCGGTACCTGGTAAGCTACTGCTTATATCCCCTATTTTAATAGAAACGTGCTGACAAGATTCAAAGCCCAAATGCACTATCACAATTAAAATAGGAAAAAAACCCACTGAACTTCTCATCTGCTAGTTCTTCCCAACTGAGATTTCCATTTCTGAAGAGCCAAAAGCAAAATACCTGCAGTTTTTAGCCATCAGTGGTTCTTTCAGCAACAACAGGTATCAGGCATAGGTGCTCCAGTCCGCAATTTATTGATGCTCTGTAGCAGCAACTCACAGAAGGCTGCAGAGGTTGCACCAGTGCATCTGTGCCAGACAACTGCCAGGCAACAACAGAGGACCTGCGCTGCTCAGAGCGGACCTTTACCAAGCGCCCACACAGAGACAATGGCTCCATGTTCTGCCCTCTACAGTAAAGCTATTTCCCATTTTACTTTTCAATTGCATGCTGCTGCACGGAGGCCTGAGCAGTAGTACCATACAGTAGGCAGAACAAGAGAGGGTGAGTTTGGAGGAAGACCACGCACTCTGTTTTGGGGAAAATGAGTTTTAGAAAACTGTTGAAGTTTGGAGACTGCCTGGGCTTTGAGGCTGGACAGAGAAAGGCAGGAGTGAGACAAAGGTGAAATCTCACCAGGTGACAAAGGAAGTGCAGCATTACCACTGGAAAGTGGCAGAACAGCCTGATTTAAAAAGCTCTTCTTTAAAAACCTCATAAAAAGACAAAACATACTGGTTTTGTGCCTTTGAATTCCTAACTGCAGGACGAGCCGAAGAAAAAGCAGGTGTTTATCCTTCCAGTACATTTAACATCAAACTGAACTACTGAGGTGTTCACCATGTACCTGTCAGTCCCTCCACTTGCAATCTGTTTGTGAGCAATACAAACTCATTCCCCTTCCCCCAGTCACAGAAATATAAATCACTCACATGTCCATTTACTTTGCCTGCAGAGAGAAATGGCAAATGAGAGAGAGTAGTAGGGTAGACAGCTAAAAGCAAACCCTGCATACAGCAGCGGACAGAACAGCAATGCATGCAACTTACTTGTTCGTAGTTAAAAGTGTCCAGCATTCCCAGGACAAGCCCTTGAATTTCTCCAAGTTTCCCTTTTCCATAAACTGGATCCTGTATGAAGAAATTAAAAGCTGCAGCTGAATCACAGGGTATGACCATTCTGGCTTTTAATTTTTTTTTTTTTTTCTTCCAGATTGGCATCGCGAACAGAAGTTACGACTCCAGATTTAAAGATGCTGTACATGCACAACGACAGCAGAATAATCTTATGCATCGATGGGAAAGGTGGTAATTCGCAAAACCGAGTAGATGACATCAATTACTGTGCCTGGGTCAGAAGACTTCAGATGTGACCTTGGAAACTTCATTCAGGGGATGCAAGAGCAGACTGGAGAATGCATTTGAGGAGTATCGAAGAAAACAGCAGCAAACCCCCTGCAGCGACACAGGAGGTATCAACTCCACCTGTGCTGCCGCTTGACACTGACCGCTACGGGTGTCTGCTGCTCAGCGAGCTCCGGGCCCCACGCTGCCAGCTGCTTTCGCTCTGGTCAGAGGGTAACTCACTCCTCGGTCTCTGTGCACCCGCAGGTCACCCCCGAGCTCATCCCACACCCCCTCCGCTGCAGGTGGAGAGCACAGCCGCAGAGCAGCATGCAGGAATCCTGGGCAACCCTGGTCTCGCATCCCAGACAACAGAACTTCTAGGGAACAGGGGCCTGGGGCTCACCTGTTGCTGCAGGGATGATTTCCACGTGCCCTGAGCAGCTTTGTTTCCATGTCCCAGCAGCACAAGCAAAGGACTGTGGCACAAGTCACTGCCCTGGGGCATCTCAACCATCTTCCTTAGGCCTGCTCCACACCAAACATCCCCGTCTCCTCCGCAGCCATCCTGGCACCCTCTGAAGCATCGCTCAGTGCAGGACAGGCACCCTGGTCTAGGGTGCATCTCCCTGTTCTGGGGAGAGCTTAGCAAGGAGCCCTTTGGGAGAAGCTCTCCGTGACAGCACACAGCCTCTCAAAGAGGCAGAGCTGGGCAAAGCACTAGAAGAGCGGAGAGACTTCTGCAATTCCCTTCCCTTCTGCACAACAAGAGAGCAGGCTCCTGCTCGTGAGTGCATTGGGCCGTGCCAGGAAATACCTCTGCCCAACAACCGGCACCGTGAGAGCTTGCTGCCAGCTCCCAGTGGCCACAAGCCTAGCAGCCACCAACACCAGGGATCCACACCGTGCCGCCCAGCGTCAGTTCCGTCGCCGTGGCCCAGGCAGTCTGATCCGTGAAAGAGCAAGACAGTGCCCTCCCCACCCCAAACTGGCACCGGCGAGGCACACACATGCCTGTAACCAGAGAAAGTCTATTCAGGAACACCTCAAGAGAGGACTGGGGGAAATCATCCTTGTGTAATACACAAATCCTGGAGACTGACAGACAGTCGTTGAACTGGACCTGGAAAAAAACATTTTTCCCTGCTGGGAGGCAGTGGAAGGATACAGGGGGAAGGCTGCTGGAAGCTGACAGAAGCTGACTGGTGGAACAGGCGAGACATCGGCCAAAAAAAAAAAAAAAAAAAAAAAAAAAA
>Ga0065711_1044216_pt1 | contig 14227 bp, 21 predicted proteins | sample Hoacrofraction12_FD_59098 | JGI IMG/M metagenome (GOLD analysis project Ga0065711, IMG submission 59098) | Hoatzin crop microbial communities from Cojedes, Venezuela - Epithelial fraction 12 v2 (version 2) | ecosystem: Host-associated > Birds > Digestive system > Esophagus > Crop | place...
CTGTGTCTGTAGATTGAATCTTTTCCCTGTGATGCCCTTTGGGATGTAAAGGTAATTCATCCAAATATTCAGGGATTTTTTTTTTTTCCTGTCCAGGGATGCTGGTTCAGTGTAGGCTTTCTCTGTGCTGCTCTTTGGGTCGGTGGGCTTCCGTTGGTGGGGTGGGTCGTTTCTTGCTGTTGTTTAATTAGCAGCCTTTTGATTCGTAAGCTTCAAAGCCACAGCTGGGGTTTCTCATATCTCCAGTTTTGCCTAAACAGGGCCCTTCACCCAGCCACGTGGATTTTGTGCTGAGTGGGATCTGTGTGCAGGGAAACGCCAGCACTCGCCAATTGTCCACAATTTGTAAACTAACGGAGAGGTAAATCAGGCTAGCCCTTGCCACCCTGGCACCGTGGTAAGCGACGCCCTCTCTGGGATTTCGTTTATTCAACAGCCTAGCAGGGGTGCAAAATATCACCACGTTTCGTTCAGCTATGCCCGAAACCGCTGTGATCGTCACAGGGCCCTGCCAGCACGGTCCCCAGATTTGCCGTTGCTGGAAGGCAGGCTCCCGTGCGACACAGGAGGAAGCTCTCTTGCTTTGTGCCGAATGATAACCGGCAGCCAGCGGGAGGTAATTGTGGGGATGAATCTTGGAGCAGTACCTGGCAGCAGCCCGGTGAGCGGATGCCCAGCGTTGTCATCCTTTGTGTTGTGGCTCCTGATTTCCAGCACTTACCCCGATTCCATCGTTCCTTTTGCTCCGGCATCTAAAACTTCTAGCACATCATTTCCTTTTGTTAGTTGGCCTCTATTTTTCTCTTTAGCACCGCCACAAATTCCGTTACAGCTGGTTTATGCCGTTAAAGTCAGTGGTAAAATTGATTGGTACCTTAAAGCAGAGCTCTGCTCTGACCCTGAGAGGGTTCATGCCTTGGTGAGCTCATCTGGTGCCTGACACTGCGCAGGAGCGATGCTGTCACCTTAATTACACCCCATTTATCTGGGGAGGTGGAACCTTGGAGCTGCTTTGGAGCTCTAAATCTGTCATAACTATCAGCAGATCGTGAGCTGAAGATGGAAAACTCTTGCTCAGCTTTCAGGCCCTCACCTGATGCTGGCCTCACCCCAGCATTGGGAGTTTTTGCAGGTCCCTTGGATGGGCCCTCAGCTCTCCTGGCTTCTCCTTGCTTGCGAGAACGACTGCTCGGGGTTACAGCCCGAGTTTCTATTTTTTGGAAGCGCTTTGAGTTTCCGAGGATGGCGATGCTTAGCCAAGGTGATGCTCGCACCAGAGACGTCAGATGCTTGTAGCCAGGAGGTGCTTATAACTGATTCTGAATGCAGAGGAGGGCTGTGCTGTCCAGTACGCGTGCAGCTCTGTCACTGGTGTGCGAATGGGAGCGGCTGGGCCTCGTGGACGTGTTAAACAACCGCTCGTGTCTGGGCCCGGGCTCCCACCAGCAGCTGGCCCAGGGATGGGGTGGGAGGAGGGAGGTGGGTGGCTGGTGGGGGGCTCTCGCTGTCCGCAGGGGTCACAGCGTCGCAGCTTGTTCCCAGCTCACCCTGGGAACAGGCGCCAGGGCTGGGCTGGAGGCTGAAGGAGGTTTTGGATGGCCACTCACCCGTTGACCATCCTTTGGAGGTGTTCTGCATTTTGGAATCGCTCCTCTTGGTTGTATGGAGTGCTCCCAAGCCTGCCTCGTGTGAACACTGCTGTTGCCATCCGTATCGTCTAGCGCTGCCGTTAGCTGGGGTAATCACAGAATATCCTGAGCTGGAAGGGCCCCACAAGGATCATCGAGTCCAGCTCCCGACCCCAGCTAGGACAAGAGCTGTGAGCTGACCATGAGCAGCTGAAGGACGAATCTTTCCCTCCTGTAACATTATTCCATAATCACCCACAGCAGGGTGGACTGCGTGTTTTCCTCTGGTCTGTTCAGGAGTCGGAGAGTCTTTTGGTCTGAGCTGCTTTGGCAAATGCTGTGGCACCCAGAAAACACATGTTGCATTGTGAAAACAGTAGAGGAACGAGGACAAACTCACGGAGCTGCCAAGCAGGTGGTACCAGGGGAGCGGAGCTGGGAGCCTGCCAGCCTGCGCAGATGAGAGCCATAAAGAGGGGAATGCGAAAGCATTAGTCGAACAATTTGGTAATAGCCACTGATTGAAAACAAATAAAAAGGTACCTGCTTTCTGCAAATTCTATTAAGGGGGATAAACAGCTATCATGGTGCAAGGCAGGATAAAGACATGGCATTGCTGCAGTGGTATCACCAATAAAATGTGGAGTGGCATCTAAGCTCACCCACCAAGGACGTCTGTCCATCAGCAATGGGGAACAGGCTCTGCCCCCACAGTGCTGTCACTGGTGGCTCGTATTGAACTGGAGCTGATGGTGCTGCCTTTTGCGAAAGTTGTGCAGCGTTTCCTATTGCCAGACACTGGTGGGGATTTTTGGTGCTCTGCCACATTGGCAAGCTTTAAACATTTGGGTTCAAATTCCCTTTGCGACAGTCTGCTTGGCTTGGGATATATTTCAGATTCAAAACTGTGGTGCAAATGGCTTACCTTTGTTTAAGAGCAAAGTCAAAGGTAAATATGTGCTTTAGCCAAGGCTAAATTTGGAATAATTTTGTTGAGGCACATCTCTTTCGGTTTTGAAAATTTAGCAGGAGATTTGTCAGATGTCCAGGACACATCCCCGTTTTGCTTTTTCATTTCAAAAAGGGTATCCCCGCTTAGCCAAAGGTGAGAAGATGCTCGGCGGACGGTGCTTCTCCGGCACGGCCCCTGCGCGGCCGCTGGCTGACGGCTCCCGTCGCAGCAGGCGGGAGCGCTGAGTTTGTCCTTGTCTTTCTCCAGACGCCGGCGGTGAGCTTTCTGCATCCCAGCCGCGGCCCGGAGTCGGGAGGGACCATGGTGACCATCTCCGGGCACTACCTGGGAGCCGGCAGCCGCGTATCGGTGCTCCTGGGAAACCAGACCTGCGAATTCTACGGGTAAGGGGCCGAGCCGGGCCAGCGCAGGCTCCTGCGCCCTGCACCGCGTCAGCTGCAGGCAGCACTGCAAACGTGAGATGTGCAAAAGTCAGCCGTGTCTGCCCCCAGCCCAGCAGATCTGAAGAAAACGTAACGTTTATAAGATCCAGTTTCTCTTTTCAGATGAACAGCTTGCGTACTTTTATTGCAGCCACTGCTGCAGGTACCTCAGCCTCCTAGAAGTGGGCTGAGCAAGGGGTGGGCTTCTGTGAGGCAGAGCAAAGCGGGGATCTGCACGCGCCTTCTGCTGAGAAACGCGCACAGCCATCAGTCTCCTCCGGGATTTCTATGGCAAATTTGCTTTTTACCCAGCAGTGTAAACACAGAGTTGACATTTGCAGGGTTTAATGGGTTTTCTCGGGGCTCAGTTAGAAAGAGATACATGCAGCGTACATCTGTGTGCCTCACGTACACATCCATGCCCCGTACCAGACGTGCCCGGGTGCCCCGAAGCAGCTGGCAGATGCATCTCATGGCGTGGGCGCAGCCTGGGCGGGAGCCTGAGCGCAGCGGAGTGATGCGCAGAGGGGTTCTGCCTGGCAGATCCTCGCTCAGGCTTCCCGGGAGGCCCCGAGGACGTTTCTGGGAATGTAAAGACGCCCGGAGGTGTGGGAGACTGCGGGGTTCTCTGACGCAGGAGCTGTGGGTGTTCAGGCGTGGGAGCGCGTTGGGGTATGAGCAGTGCTTGTTCTAGGCGTGTCCTAGAGCGGTGCTGCAGGAGGTCTGGACGTGCCGAGGTCTGCAGTGCAGGTGCACTCTGCGGGTGCTAAGCATTGTAACTGATCCATCGACATTTCTTCCCGTGTCCAAAGCAAAGATGCCAGACCGCATCCTCGGATGCACACGGGTAACGGCGTTACCACCAGCAGCAGCCTGGGAGCAGAATCGGCCCTGGCACATAATCCCTTCAATATATGGCTTTATTCAGGCAACCTGCAGATACTGACCTGCAAAACCTGGAAGAGTTTGGAGTCCTCTCTGTGTTCCGATTGCAGCAGGCAAGCAGAAACTTCTCAGAGCAAGCGGCAGCACATGGATGGCACCGTCCTTCATGTGGGCTCACGCTGCGTGCTGTGTTTGGCTTGGACTGTTTTGAGGCGACCAACTTCAATTGTTCTCGAGGGTGTGGGGGAGCCTGATTAGATGAAGCAGTTTCTAATGAGATTCGCTCTAATTACAGCTTCCCCCATTCTCCCCTCTCTGATCGGAGGCGTGGGTAGATTCACCATGACGACATAATAACAGCGCAGAAAGCTAATTAACTGATCACGGGGAGCGGAGAGCAGCGCTGCCGGCAGCGCCGTGTCACTCTGGGTCTGGCTAGGTGTGTCATTGCATCAACAGAAGCAGTGAAGTCCCGTTGGTTTCGGGTATTTTAGGAGGTTGTTTCTGTTCCCTTGGCTGTGGTGGACAGGCGTGCCAAGGTGTGGGCTGGGAGCATCATGGTGCCCGCTGTTCGATACCCCCTGAGATGCCCAGCGCTGCGGGGTGTGCCACGCTCCTTCGGGAGCGCGGGGAGCGTGTAAAGGCCCTGAAAGGGGGTGACACAGCATCCCCTTGCCAGGTACGGGCGCGGGAGCTGTGCTGGAAGCAGAGCAGGGGCACGGCTGCGCTCGGTGGCTGAGGAGGGTGAGGATGGTGAAGAGTAGACAGTCAAGATTGCCAGTTTGTGACTTAAGTGCTGATCTGCCAGCGAGGTGCTGGAGACCTGCCTGCTCTCTCCTGTCTGAGAAGCCAAAACTAAAAGAGCCACGGAAACAGCACGGCCTTTTTGGTGAGCCTGGGGCTGCCCTGGCCAGCAGAGCGGCCCATAGGTGCCCGTGCTGAGGTATCAGCCTTCAGGGACGTCACTCAGCGCTGTGTGCAGGATCGGCGTCCAGGCTCGCCGCAGAGCTGTGCGGTTCCTCGCGGCTCTGTCCCAGCAGCGGGAGCGGCGACGCTTGGATCTGATTCCACTTCTCCACCCACCCACTGGTGCCTTTGTGCTTGGGCAGCGCCTCGCTACCCTGCCGCCCGACCTGCTCCGGGGCTGCGGCGGAGGCAGATGGGCCGTTGTGTCCGGGCAGGCAGCGCCGAGGCCGAGGTCAGCCCTGCTCTGACGGGCAGACAAAGCCGGGCGACAGCGGCGGCGGTGGCATCGCCCTTCCCAGGCGGGGGCTTTGCGGGCTCCATTATGCTGCTCACAAGGGTGTGCGGTGGGGTGGGGAGGGGAAGAATTTGGCTTTTGAGTGAGCTTATGCATCCCTTTTAAAAAGCAGCCATCTGTTTTCACACGCCCAGCAGAAGGCAGCGGGTTCACAGAGGGATGCGGGAGGCTGCAGTCTGGCACAAAGAGTAATTTCGGGGAGCCTGTGCTCCGCTTTCGGTGGGCAGGCAGAGTGCCCTCCTGCGTGGAGCTCCGTTCCCTCCCTCCCGTGCCGGTGAAGCCCCCCTGCCTGTCCCAGGAGCTCGTCCCCTTCGCAGTGTCCGAGCCTGGGGCTGGTGGCTGGCTCAGCCTTTTGGTGAGCTGCCCCACTGCAGCTGCAGGGCGAAGGGTCGGGTGAAGGACCAGCCGTTAATGCTTCCCCGGCTTCTCTCTCGCACAGGCGATCCATGAACGAGATCGTCTGCGTGTCGGCCCCGTCAGCCCACGGCCTGGGCACTGTGCACGTCTCCGTCAGCGTTGACCAGGCTCAGCTGGAGCAGACCTTGCTGTTTGAGTACATCGACGATCCGAAGGTGCAGCACATCGAACCTGAGTGGAGCATCGCCAGGTAACGCAAGGCCCTGACAGCAGCTCCTTGGCAGCGGGAGAGAAGCCAGCTCGCCTGGCTGGGTCTTCTCTCTCAGCACACGCTCCGCGAGGGCGAAAGAGGGTCTGTCTGGAAATGCACATCCCACCCAGCGTCCTGGATTTGTCAGGGCTGGGCATCCGTGGCATTTGCATTTATCAAAAATGGGGTTCAGAGTTACTAAAGCAGTTGTGATTACCAGAGCAGCTACAACAGTAGCAGCCTGCACCGGGGTTCTGGGAGCACAAACAAAGTCCCAAGGTCACTTCCATCTGCTGAAGAAGTGCACAGTTGCTCATGAGAGGTTCCTTCTTGTGGTCCTGGAATGAAACAAACCCAGCAACCCCCAAGAAAGGAAATAGCTGATGCTAATCAAAATGTACTGTTTTTCCCAGATTCACTGCTGGGAATGGGGTGGCCGGCGCTGTCACATCACCGTGACGTCGTCGCTGCTAGAATCCCTGGGCCGTACTCGTCCCCTGGTGTAACTTTAATGGTTGGGCTCACAAGGGCTGTAAGACAGCTATTCATTTCAAATTCCAATTATTTTTTAAAATTGCCTTTGAAAGAAGTAAGCGTCTCACAGCAGGCTCTTGCTTTGAGTCCAAAATGAAGATTGCGCCTGGCGCTGGGTTGGATGGGTTTGCTGGGCTGCTGGGGACTGCGGGCAGAGGTGGTCCAAGGGGGACAGCTGGGCTCCGCTGCGGAGGGGCTGGAGCCTGGGGTGAATCTGGGCTGCGCTGCTCCACTTAACGCATGGAAAAAGCAGCCAGGAGTGAAGGACTTGCTGAGGGGCACTGGCTGCCGGAGGGTGGGGGTGCTCCAGCCCGCGGGTTGGGTCCTCCCCGGCCCCGAAGGCACCGGCTGCTCCTCAGCCCTCCCCGGCTCCGTGTGACAACTTGCTGCGTCTGCAGGCCAGATGCAAGTGCGTGTCAGTTCCTTCACTGCACGTACCATTTGTCGTGTTCCTTAAAAACATCGCTATGTAAATCATTAAACACTGTGACTAATTTATTGTCTTACGTATTTAGTCTCAGCTCAGTTGGTTTCTTTGGTCCCATTCCTCATCCTGCTGCCTTGCAGTGCTGTTGGGTGGGAGAGGGTGCAGCTGAGAGTAGAGAACCCAGCTGACGTGTGAGCCACGGCTCCCCAGCAGCTCAGCGAGTGGGTATTAATCCACGCTGTCGCCTGGTGCTTGAAGTGTCTGCAGAAAACATCTTTCTGAGGTCAACAAGCATCCTTATTGTCAAGCACAGTCCCTCGGCGCAGCCCCAGCCCCTCCTGCCCGATGCACTAATCCGGTGTCCCCTGGTTCTCCGCAGCGGGTACACGCCTCTGACCGTCACCGGCTCCAACCTGGACGTGATCCAGGAGCCGAGGATCCGCGTCAAGTACAACGGCAAGGAGTTTGTCAACGTAAGTAGCCGCTGTCGGCGCGCTGTGCCTGGGAGCATCCCACCCGGATGCACGCGTACGGTTACTGGTACCAGTGCTCTCTGCGTGGTGAGACTTGCCGTGGCAAAAGCCGCTCTGGGGCTGTTTCCCTAGACTTACCCAGACAGTTAGCAGCAAAACCTGGGGACCCTGGAAAGAGGGGTGCCAGCACACACAAATGGGAGATTACTTCCTCAGCAACACATTGACTGCCAATGAGTTTTCAAAGCATTTTGGGTCATCTGCATCACGTCAAATTCTGTCTTGGGTCAGATAAACTTGTTTCACTCCTGAAATTCCCCCTTTTGCCAGAGCCCCCGAGCCCCGAGAGCTCTCCTCTCCCCAGCATCCTTCTCTTCCCTGTACCTGGCTCAGCTCGACGGGCACGTTGTGATGGGAAGTCCACGCGTAGCTGTCCCCAGCATCCCCGGCTGCTCCGTGCTTCCCTTTTTGGTCCTGCTCTTTCTGTAAAAGCCCAGAGCTAGGCACCCAGACCTGCCAGCTGCGAGGCTGCTATCTTTAACTAGTCTATCCCTAGCTCCCTGCTATAAATAAACCTCCTGTTGCCGCAGCTCGGGGCCCGGCAAGCCTGTCCCAGCCTGGGGAGGGAAGGGGAGCGGGGAACGGCTTCTGAACAAGAAGCTTTCAGGCCGCTTTTGCAGCCTGATCGCTGCGGGAAGGCAAGGGGCTGCCTCCCTGCGCCCTCCTCACCGTGTGAAGCGTGCTGGGCTTGGGCCTCCGGGTGTGTTGGTGGAGCTGGGTGTGATTTTTGTGCTCCTTCCCCTCCTCCCCCCTATTGCTCTGGTGTTCCTGAAGCAAGGAGTTGGTAGCAGAATTTGGGGTTGATCTGGAACGTCACCTCTTTCCCCTCTCTGTGTTTTCTCAGTCCAAGAGTGAGAAAATGAAATGAATCCTCAGCTAAACGGGAACCAAGCAGTGTTCTTGTATGCTGCAAGTAAGGATTGTACCTCCAGGGCTCGCAGAAATTGTTTTGACCAGTAAAACTGAAAAATACTGTTTCTGTGCAGTGATCTTTCTGACTGAATCTGTATTATCCTGGAAAGGGCAAAGCACTTAGCAGTCTTTTCCGATTCCTTTTTCCCTTCCCCTCTGAAGACCTTTTTTTGTCTGAGCTCTCTTTAAAAAGACGACATCTAATTTTGTTGTTAGCAGTTGCAGTTATAGCGCTACAAAAATAATTCAGAAGACACAAAATTGTGTGAAATTAAATCTTCCACTGATGGAGGGAGGCCAAACAGTTGGGCTGTTGCTGCTTTGTAAGGCAAGAGCCTCATAAATCAGCCGGCTCCGGGCTTGCGGGGCTGGCGGAGCTGCGGAGGTGACCTTCGGGCTGCCTCCAGCCCACGAGGGTCAGATGATCGTTCCTCTCCCTCGCTGGCGTTCAGGAGTTGCCTCTGGTCATGGATTTGTAGCAGGGACCAGGTATTCGCTGTGGGTCCATTTCAAAGCTGGTGTTGCAACTGGAAAGAAAAGGAAAAATAAAGAAAAAGGGCTAAATGATCTGCTGTGGGAGCTGCTAGCTCCTTGGAAACTCTGCTCATGTTGGAGCTCGCTCTGTCTCCACGCCAGTGCCTTCGCACTGGCCAGAGGGAAGCAAATTCCCCCCAAACTACGGCTGCAATGCATCAAACCTGCGTTATGTATTTCCAGCTAAACATGAATCCGCGGGGCTTTTCAGGGAGTATTTAAGGGATCAGAACCTCACTGTGCAGGTCGGGGTGAAGCTTCCCCAGCCATCGGTCAAAGCGTTGCCTTCCCCGCAGGTCTGCAAGGTGGTGAACGCCACGGCGCTGGCCTGCCTCGCCCCCCCCCTCACCCCCGAGTACCGGCCCGGCCTGGACGCCGTCGAGCGGCCGGACGAGTTTGGCTTCATCTTCAACAACGTCCAGAACCTGCTGGTCTACAACGACACCAAGTTCATCTACTACCCCAACCCGACGTTTGAACTCCTGAGCCCGACCGGGGTGCTGGAGCAGAAGCCGGGCTCGCCCATCATACTGAAGGTAAGCAGACCTTACCCGGTGGGAAGAGGCAAAGAATCCCAGAGAGAGGAGTTTTGTACCTCCTTTGGAGAGCGCTAGATGCAATCCCACCGTTTGCACAAGCTGGGAACGGGAGGAAAACCAGAGAAATGCGTTGCATCTTTGTACAGTGTTTTCTCCCCTTGTCCCCAGGGCAGAAACCTGTGCCCACCCGCGCCGGGGGGAGCGAAGCTCAACTACACCGTGCTGATCGGGGAAACACCCTGCGCCGTCACCGTCTCCGAGACCCAGCTGCTGTGCGAGCCACCAAATCTCACCGGGCAGCACAAAGTGATGGTGAGCGACCAAACGCTGCTGTCGCCATCGCTGCCCTCCCTCCATCCTTTCTGCCCCTCTGCCGTCTCCCTGACTCGCTCAGATGTCGGGTGCAATTTCTTGTCCAAGGATTGGTAGGATTTTAGATCTTTACAGCTGTCTAATTGGAAGCTTAACATATTAATGTAGATTAGCATGGACAAATTTCGTATTACCTGCTTGAAACTCCCCACTTACTATCAGAGCCTTCTGGAAGGAACAGATATTTCTGGCAGTGCCTTTGGCACCGGGTACCGTCCTTTCTCCGGTGCTGCTTGCCCTTCCTGCAGTGCCAGGGGAGAGCGCTGTCAGCGGGCTGCGTTCTCCCCCGGCGGGGATCTGATCAGTCCCTGTAGCCAGGCCTGATCTGCTGAGTGGATGGAAAGGTTTCACCCTTTCCCGAAGCAGAAGCAGCCAGGGACATCTGAACGCTGGGCTGGTTGGATCAACGGCCTCGTCCGGGGTGACAGTCGGTGTCTTCCTTTGCTTTGGTTTCGGGCACTGCTGCTGCCTCTGATCCAGTCGCAGACCGAGCACGCAGAGCCCAAGTGCCTGAGTGGAGCCCAATTGAGATTGTAATTGTGATTTATTTCCCTTCAAGTTCAGCATCCAGAACATGCTCAGATTATCACAGTGTGGTTCACAGAAGCACAGCCTGGCTGAGAGCTGCTTGCATCTGTGACCAGGGCACATCCAAGAAAAGCCTGTCCCAGCGTGAACCTCCAGTGTGTTTGCTCTGGAGTTCCCACGGGGCTTTCTCTTCCCTTCTCTGTTCTCCCTTTGCAGTCACTCTGGTTTCTTGTCAGTGAAATTACCACTGGGTTGCTAATGTCCACGGTTTACAAAAGGGAGTTGAAAGCCTGTAAAATGAAAGTCAAATGGAGCCATCAGATAATAAGAACAGAGCCCAGATAGTGAAGGGCTGGCGCATTTATCATGACTTGAAGCCTCGCAGTGTTCACATGAGCTGCACCCTCTGTGTCTGAAGGCGATCGGAGTTGCCATAATCTTGGCTGAAACAGAGGCGTTTTGGTGCTGCTGTGGGGGTCTGTGTGCCCGGGACGGGGCTTTGGGACAGGCTGACGGCCTTACCCGGAGCTGCCGGTTACCTCCCTTGTGCTTTGTAGGTGCGTGTCGGTGGCATCGTCTTCTCCCCTGGCTCGGTGAGCATCGTCTCAGACAGCCTCCTGACCCTGCCAGCCATCGTCAGCATCGCGGCCGGAGGCAGCCTGCTCCTCATCATCGTCATCATCGTTCTCATCGCCTACAAGCGCAAGTCCCGAGAGAACGACCTGACCCTCAAGAGGCTGCAGATGCAGATGGACAATCTGGAGTCCCGGGTGGCCCTGGAGTGCAAGGAGGGTCAGTACTGCCTGGGACCGCTGTGTGCTGCAGCCCCGTGCTCCCGTCCCCAGCTCTCCCCACCGGAGCCACCCCAGTCACCCCATTTTCGCAGCGAGGAGCGGGGTGCACGGCCCCGGGAGGTTTGCACGCCTGCCCCGCAGCGACAAGCGTGTCAGCGGCAGGCACGGCGCTGCTGCCTGGCATGCGGAGAATAGGATTAGAGCTTGATCCTGCTTCAGCAACATGCCTGGGTCACGCTGCGAGGACGGTGCAAGCCCCAGGGTGCCCAGCACGATACACCCCCTTGTCTAATGGCCTTTTAGTAAAGGGTTTTTAAAAGAGCCCAGAGTGAGCTAGGGAGCAGAGGAGGTTCAGGCCGCCGAGAAGCAGTGGGTATCCCAAACGGAAGGCAGCAGAGCTGGAAAGCTGCTCCAGTCCCTCCTCCAGTCTGTAGGATGTGAACCCCCAGCAGTGAGCGTAGGTCTGAGGGAGAGGAAGAAGCTCCTCAAGCGTTTGCTTCTGGGCAGCCTCGTGTGTTATTTGGAGCAGCCAGAGCTGCCGCTCGCAGCCGTCAGCGCAGAGGGGCCTGGGCCCTGGCAGCGAGGCGGCTGAGCCTGGCCGCTCCGCAGGGCAGCCGAGGCGGAGGTGGGCAGTCGTGCTGGAGGCTGGAGGGCTGAGACTAAAAGCGTGCTGGGGAGGGGTGCTGCTGTTGTTTCGTAAGGCCTGCTAGCTGGAAGGGAGCTTCATGAATCGAAATAAAATAAATAGCTGGAAATTTAATAGTGTGACGTCTGTGTATATAGAGTTGCACTGAATTTGTGCAGCTGATTTTAAAAGGACAGCCTTGAAAGCGCAGGACAAGAAAAAAAGAGATATATTCAGGAGAGACCACAGCATCAACTTGGGCACAGCCTAGCTGGGTGCAGAGCCCTTACTGACCCAGCATTTCGTACTTTGGAGAACAAACACAAGGGGACACATGCAGCTGTGTAACACGGTGATGCTGTGTCAGAAGAGGAAGAATAAATTCCTTCCTGACCCATGCAGCAGGCAGTTTCTGCTTGGATTTGATCTGCATCAGATTTTATTATTTTGGCAACTCTTGATAGAGGAGGAGGAGAAGAAGAAAGGAAAATATGGGAGGTACCAAGTTACAGAAATAGACCCGCATTTCTGTCTGCAGGCTTTAAAGGTGCATTAGGTGTGTATACACAGGTGTGAACTGCATACAAATTAATAAGCATCTTTTGTTCTCGGCTCCTGCTCTGTGCAGTGCGTGCTCTCTTGCTCTCAGCAGCTGAGACAGAGTCTCCAAGGGCGAGGGTCTGTCTGAGCTACGCGGCAAGGTCTCCTCCAGATCGGTGTTCCGAGCTGGCCCGTTTACGGCTGCTGCCGTGGCCACGAGGAGAGCAGGCAGCCAGCCCTCCCCAGAGCCTCTGCCCCGCAGCCACGGCTCCCGGACCTCACGTGGGTTTCTGTGTCTTGTTCTGTTCTCCCTGACCAGCATTTGCAGAGCTGCAGACGGACATCAATGAATTAACCAGCGACCTGGATCGCTCCGGCATCCCGTACCTCGACTATCGGACGTATGCCATGAGGGTCCTTTTCCCCGGCATCGAGGACCATCCTGTCCTGAGGGAGCTGGAGGTAAGGAGCAGGCTGTGCTCCGGCCCTTCGAAGCTTCCCTGAGCCATGAAACACTGAAGCATCTTTATGCCTTCCACAGCAAATCTTATTAGAGGCGCTGGGGTTAGCAGGATGAGCCCTGGGTTCATTTTCACTTACGAACCTGGTGTTTTATCTCCATCGCACAGTGTGGGATTCCTTTCGGTTTCTTCTCCCTGGTGTTGCTTTAGTTTTATTTTATGGGTTTTTTATATTGCTATAGGCCAGCAGCAAAGCACGCCAGATATGTTAAAGGTGTCCTTTTAAAGTCCTGAATCACCTTAGGGTGCAGGGGAAGGGTCCTGCCTGGAGCATCCTGCGGTGGCTGCTGTTCGTGGCGTGTCCACGGGAGGACAAGCGCCGTGCCCAGGCTGCCCGGGGCTGGGAGCAGGCCCCTTCGCCTCCTGGGTTTGCCACCAGTACGTGCAAATGGACGTGTGAGATTTTCACTCGGGAGAGAGGAAAATCAATAAGATCAGAGCACCCATGAGGTCGCCGTGCAGATGGGCCCTGCTCGCCCGTGGGAGCACCAACAAAACTGACGGTGCTTCAGGAAGGCTGACCTGCCCCGGAGCGTGGGGCTGCCCTCCTCGCGCCCGGGACGCCCAGAGGTACCGGGCTCGGCGCTCCCTCTCGGAGACTGGCAACGCTCCCGCAAATCCTGGGAGTCCTGTTGCCTTCACACAGGCAGGGGTGGCCCAGATCCTCAGCCAGGGGTGTAAGAGGGAGAGGTCTTGGTTGCTTGTGCTCCACCAGCACCGCTGCTTTGCCAGGCAAGCGCTGAGCATTAAGGCACCAGGTCAGGTTGGTTTCCAGTGGCCACCAGCACTGAGCAGTGGCCGTGGTGTTGGTAAAACTCTCACAGGCTTTGAACCAGCCGCTCCCAGCCCATTCCCATGCCTGGAGTTTTCCAGTCCCACACGTTATGTTCACTGTTTAAATTGCCAAATAAGCTGATGCTCTAGCAAACAAATATGAATGCTTTTTATTTGTTTTACTCGTGAAAAGCAGAATTTCAGAAGTGATAAATGTGTTGCCAATTACACAGTTGCTTAATTATGTAACGTTAGTAAAACCAATACATAAGTCTCCAAGATCTTTGGTAAAGAGTTGCTTAATGTAGTTCATCATTTTCACTTGTAATGAATTACTTGAATCTGCAACTGGCTGAAAACCTCAATTAATTTTTTACACTTGTCTCGTAATAAAGCAAGAGTCTAAATTAGTATTTAATTTACTTACGGGAGTGTCACTTTTTGTGCAGAACAAGCAAATTGTGTGTCATTTATAGGGCAGTTAGCCTCCAGGCAGCAGCTTTATGGCACGCAGGGAGTGCAGCTCGGAGCAGCGATTAGGGCGAGCTGTGCTGACGTGCTGGGGGAGGACAGAGAGAGGGGTGCTGGTGCAGGACTGGCCAGAGACCGCGTCTGGGGCTGCTGAGGCCCTGAGAGACGGGGTGCTTGCCTGTGCACCCAGGGTCAAACTGTTCAGCCCACCCATAGTGCTGAACGGGTGCAGGGCCCCCCTCGGTCCCTGGTCCTCCCGCGCCTTGGCTGATGGCTGTGCTCTCCTCCACCACAGGTCCAAGGGAACGGGCAGCAGAGCGTGGAGAAGGCCTTGAAGCTCTTCGCTC
>Ga0065711_1044219_pt1 | contig 14226 bp, 12 predicted proteins | sample Hoacrofraction12_FD_59098 | JGI IMG/M metagenome (GOLD analysis project Ga0065711, IMG submission 59098) | Hoatzin crop microbial communities from Cojedes, Venezuela - Epithelial fraction 12 v2 (version 2) | ecosystem: Host-associated > Birds > Digestive system > Esophagus > Crop | place...
TTTGTTTTTCCTGCCGCCGCCCCCCCCCCTCCCCCGTTATCAAAAGCTCAACATCATTTAATTTAGGAACATATCTGCTGCTCCAAATCCCATTGTAAGAGCAACTTTGCGTTTTTCCTCTTGGCTTGGCTGTTATTTTTCCTAGTGCTGTTTTTCTAAGTGAAACAAATTGGCATACAAAATTTTGCTATTTCCATAATGCTATCTGTGAGGGTATAAATGACCCATTTCCCCTCTGGCCCCACCAGTTTGTCTTGTCAGGAAAACACTTAATCCTAAATCTTGGTAGCCAAACTTGTGTGTACTATTCTGCTGCATGTTGATATGAAGTGGTGCTTTTAAAATGAATTTCTATGTGAGGAACTTGGTTTTCAGTATTTATTTAATTACTAAATAGAAAGCAAAGATTGTTTTGTGTGTAGTGTTTTTTTTGAGAGGGGAAATATTTCTTTACAAAAATGCTTTCCTTGAAAAAAGACAACTTGTTTCTTCCTGGGAGGATGCAGTAACTGCTGCTGCACGTGGTTGGTACAAAATCAGAGGTATTAAAGAAATGCCTACCCCAATGGTAACTGAACTCCATGAGGACAGCTTTTCTGAAGCATTTAAGTGTTGCGTGGTTGGAAGTAGGAATTGGTGGGGGCTGTGTGGTATGTTGTGGTGGTGAGTTTTTTCCTAGACATGGATGTGTGTTAAAATCTTGCTTGCCGACACCTGCATTTGCAGAAGCTGGCTGTCACCCAAATGAAAGACAGTCTACTTGTCTGCCGTGCCTGATGTATGGGTGATCTTACTGTCATCAGTGGCAAATTTATTGGCTGCACTGTGATTAGATGGAGAGCAATGGCGCTGTGCAAGCAATGCAGTGTACCTTGCTCTCTTGCATTGCCATCCCTGTGGACAGGAGGAGCAGGAGAGGGTGCCGGAGCCATCTGCCAGCAGTTCGTCATGGTTTTTGGCAGTGAGCATCTATTGCCCTTCACCAGTTCCCTGCAAAGCTGCTATAAGATGCATGATTAGATGTATAAGGCTTGCCCTCCTCAAGTTTAAAGCTTCCTAGGTGTTTCTGCAAATGCCTCTCCAATTTTTCCCTTCTCTCACCCTTAAGTCCCACTATGCAGCATTATTCCAGCTGCTGCGAGAAGCTTCTCTAACTAGCTAAAAGAGCCTGTCTGCTTTATCCGATCTTCCCAATGTTAGCAAAACCCCTTTTCTCTCTAATTTCCACTTCCTGGATGTTAGAGGCTCTAAAATTAGTTTTGAGAGCTTGTAGTTATGTGTGGAGCTGAAGCGGAGCAGGGGAAGTGATGTTCCTGGAGGGAAGGGAGAAGGCTTGCCCAGGGCTCCTCTGTCTTGCCCCCTCTAGAAACCTGTGGACACGGAGTTTACATTCTGTAAACCCAGTAAAATACAAATCTCTGGTATGGAACAAGGAGCTTTTAGCTTAGTCTTCTGGTGTAAGTATTTTAGAGCTAAAGAATCCATGTTATTTGGGCTGCAATCTGGCAAATTACATGCAGAGCTGAGCAGCTCTGTCCCCTCTTCCCAGGCTACTGAGTCACCTGGGAGGCTGCTGCTCTTCTCTCTCTGGATAACTGATAGTGGCTTATAAACTGGTCACACCAAAGCACTTCTGTGAGCAGCATGGGTGTTTTGCTGGCTTTACTCCGATGGTGGAGTGCTGGTGTGGGCACTGCATGACCTGTGTGGGTACAGTCAGCTTTCAGATGGCAATCCCCAAATCCTCTTTTCTGGCAATAGTGATGGCTGTCATCACAATCATTATCCAAAGGGCCACAGCAAGCACAAACCTATCTCTGTGCACGCTGGAGTACCTTTGCTCCTACATATCTCTCTGCATGCAAGAGCTGCTCAAACTGCAGCTACATCTTGGGCTGTGAGATATCCTGCAGGCTGGGGAAATCCAGGGTGAGGTGTCACTGGAAACCTCGCAGTGGGATTCCTGTAGGAATGACAGTGCTTCCTTGGGTGTTGCGAATGTTTGTGAGGGGTATAAACACCAGTGCAGGAGAAGGGGAAGAGACCACAGGAAAAGAGATGAGTGGAAGAGATGATGCTAATCCTCTTGCCCAGGACCAGAGGCTGCACTAGGCAAAATGCCATTGTCAGTGAGCTATGATGGAAATCCCGTGACATCTGGAGGAGGAATACCAAAGTGCTTCTGGATGAGAAAGATTGCTGGTGACAACTGAGAGCTCCTGCAAGTGTGTTGCTCTTGAGCAAAGAGGAACTCAAAAGTTGAACCCAGAGAAGGGATGCAAGGTCAGGTGGGTACATTTGTTCTGTAAGCCCTCAACACCCATACCTTCATCCTGAACACCTACAGGAGGAAGCCTTCTGAAGCAGCTGTTTTACTTGATCTATATACATAGGCTGTCTCAGGCAAAACACCAGAAATCCCTCAAAAAAAACAAGAAGAAAGAGAATAGTAAAGTACCTGCAAACTACTCTCAAGTGCTGCCTCTGCAGTGGATACAGCTTCCAGCAGCACAAATCACTGCATTGCAAACAAGCAAAGCAAACAGGAGCTTGCACTTGAGTACTGAAATAAGCTGTAAAACTCGAAATAAATCATTGAAAGTAGCTTGGCAACAGCTTGTTTGGTTCTCAAGATTGTTTGGGGGGGAGGAATGAAACAAGATTTAAGCACTAAAAAACCTTGAAGTAGTCTTTTTCCCACTGTGAGTTAATTTGCAGGAAACTGCTTATGTCTAATAGTAACATCTGAGTGTAGAGAGAGGAAATAAGAATTTGAGGCTGTTTTGAATTGGCGTGGGAGACTGAGCAGTGCAATGTTTCTTTTCAATTGGAGTTTCAAATAGATCTTGGGACACTTGTCCCTTTTGTGCCCTGGCACCCCCTTGGTCTAGCTTTCCAGTGGATGTTTCAATCCTCCTTGTCCACAGAGTCTCTTTGTCTAGCGCATTGCAGTAGCATTTGCCATATCACTGTGGTAAGCACCAGAGATGCCCTTGCTGCACAGCAGCCCCCCACTGCATGGATGAAGCCTTTACCTGTCCAGGGCCACTGTGACTCAAGCAATTTGTCAGCCAGATTCTCTGCTCTGTGCACTTATGCAAGGTACTTGGCAGTCCACAATGAAGTTGAAAGCTTACCTGTCTTCTGCTCTCAACTCTGGTGATGCTGAAGTGTCTAATGTGACTCTCTCCACATTATTCTTGAGGTTGTTATGGACCTCTTCTGAGGAGTTTTCTCGTTTTTGTGGCTTCCTTTCTGCTAAGACCTTATGTCATCTTTATTAGTGTCCCAAACCCCTGAAGGACACTGACAAGGAAGAAGAGACCCTCTAGCTTTAAGAGCTTCAAGATTGGGACTTGAAGAAATGAAGCAATAGAAGGTGCAAAAACTGGGAGAAATGCAAGAAGGTACACAAGAGTTTAAACACAACCTGTGGGCTTTGCCTCATGATAGAAAGATGGTGGAATGTCTTAGAAATCTTTGGTACAGCTTGATTAAAATTAACTTTGTAAAAGTGATGATTTAGTTACTCTGTCCTCCAAAATGGACCACCCTTTCCTGCCTCTTTGCCCAAATAAGAGTTGTAAGCTAAAGCCAGTGTTGAGAAATACAGTTGTAGCTCAAGTCTGAGGCTAGGAGATGGGAATGTGTGAGGATTGCTTACTCCTGACAGTGTGCTACCTGGCTGTGGCATTAATTCACTGCTCAGGACTGCCTTGGCCTTGCTCTTGTACCCTTGTCGTTGTCCTTGTATCTGGCTGTTGAGCATCATCAGACAGCCAGCCTGAGCTTGTCTGCTGGACTCTAGTTCTCTGCTAGCCCTCTGATCACACTTTCTGTCTTTGTGTTTTTGTGCAAGGTTTTGAGACATCACACACACCAGCATCCTTTCAGCTCATCAGACACATGTAGCTACAGTACTGGCAGCTTTCATTTGCTGTCAGCAACTCTTACTTCTCGGGTTCCTTTTTTATTTTCCCAACTCTTCATTTTAAGCAGATGGTTGGAGGCTTTCCCTGTTGGCAAGCTCCAAATGAAGATGCTGTAGGATGGTATTTGTTTGCCCAGCTTTCCTGTGTGCCCCCTTTCCTCACTGCAGAAAGGAAATCAGTGCTTTATCTCCTCTTTCCTCAATCCAGATGCATGCTTCACATGGCTATGCTGGGTCTGCAGGGGCTGCTTCCCCCTTGGGCTGTGAAGAGGAGCTGGGGTCACTGCCTGAGGTGGAGACACCCACACTGCGGAGTCCAGTTCTCTGGCCAGGTGTGATTTGTAGTAAGTGGTGGGTGTAATAAATGGGCCTAAACCCTTTGAGACTAGGGGTGTTCTACAAGGCAGGTGAAGACATCCAGAGAGGGTGGGTGTCCCCAGCCAGGAAGCCCCTTTGCCGACTTCAAGGCAGAAGGGAATGAAACTGGAGATTCGGTAAAAGCGAGACCTTTCTTCAGTGAAGGCTTTGATTAGTGCCTGTGATACAGACATGCCAGTCAGTCCATTAAATCCTAACATCATTTACCAAGTCCTCGGAGACCTTGCTTTCAAAGAGCTGTGAAGGTGGCTAAGGGCAGGAAGAAATGAGCAAGGGAAAGAATCTGTGTCCCAAGTTGGAAAGGTGTCTTGGCAGATTGCCTCTTTCATCTTTTGCCTACTCAAAAGACCAACTACTTGGTTTACGTAAATACCTGCCCTGCTGCCTCCTAAAGATCTGTTTTGGGTAGTCCCTTCTGCCAATGTTTCTTCCAGCATATTGCAGGCATCTGTTTAATTAGAAATAAAAATTGATTAGTGTGGTCCCTAGGGGGTCTTTCAGAGGTTTGGCAGCAACTGCAAATAATATATGTGCAGCTGTGTAGTGAGGGGGTGAGATGGCTGTTACTCCTCTTAAAAATTGATCTGTGCTGTTCCTGGATATTGATCTGAACCTCCTGGACAGAAGATGAGCCAGCCCTGTTCAAGGGCAGGTGGGTGGAAGCTTCTTGAGTAGACTGGGAGAACAGCCCACTATCTGGGAGAAGAAAGTTTACTCTTCTTGGTCCTGTCTTGTATTTTAACTTTTTTGTCTAAGAACTTCCCTTACAGCCGTGATTACAAGTTTTGGGTATGGAAGTCCCTGGTGTTTAGCACCTAGTGGAAGCTGTAAATGGCAGTCTGGCTGTACAGATCTAGCACATGTCAATGTTGTATATTTGCTTGGGGAAAATATACATTTCATCTCCCAGGCATAATTCACTGTAGTGGATGCAGGCAGGATGCTGCTGCACTGAGGAGCTTTGCTCTAGCTCATTTCAGTATTGTATGTAGCTGGTGTGTGACAGTAAATGAATTGATCTAAGTCTGTATTGGCACAGTGGGAAAAGCAGTCTGTCTGATGGTGGCTCCAGTGCTTTTCATCCTTTCCTATTGCTACTGATTCACAAAAGTCCACATGCTTTGCTGGGCTCCCCCCGAAGCTACATGTGTGTCTCAGCTCTGTGAAGTGAGAAGGGCAGGCAAAGTGTGGTGAGGCAAGGACTTAATCTAAGGAAGAAACATGCCTACAGACCAGAAGCCAGGAGTCCCTCTGCACTGTTGTATGGGATTAAACTGTGACATATCGCTCATCTTGTCAGCAGGAGGTCAGAAGTGATGCCCAGTAAACCACCACCTTTGTGTCATGTATTCCCCTGCCTTGTCACCTCTGTCCCCTGCTGAAAGCTGAGCTTGGCTTTTCCTTTGTAATAAAAGCAGATAAGGGGAACAAGGTGTCAGGGAGGGTTTTCCAGTCCAGACTGCTTGATATCTAGCCAGGTATTCCCAGGTTAGTGTTTCCTATATTGTACATCCCATTTGCTGAGCCTGCTCTGTGGGTGTTTCTTACTTCAGGAAGTGGTGGCTTTGCAGGAGCCGTTAAGTTATCTGGATGCTCATCCCAGGCAGTGCCTGGCCAGGTTGGAGCTGTGCCAGGGCCTGACACTGAGACACTCTGTGAATGTGGGGTAATGATGTGATCTCTTATCTTATGTTGGAAATCTGTGTCCAAGCATTGGAAGCTAGCAGGGTGTGGTGTTGTGTGGTGTGTTGTTTTTTTTAAGCTTGTGACCCATAGCTTTAATCCACCTTGAAATGAAGAGTGAATACATTTCTGTTGTCTTTATGCTCCAGGGAAGTCTGTGTGAAAAGAGAAGGTTAGAGAGTTCAGCAGTTCATTGCATGGGATTAGCTGGAAGGCAGATCGGGGTAGTATAATGTGTCTCTGTAAAGGGCAGTAGATTTGTCCATATTGGCATCTTTTCATAGAATTTTATCTGAAAAAGGACCCAGCCATTAGGAGAAACAAGTACTGTCGTGCACCTGGTTGCTCTTGCATGGTCAGTAGGAACCGAGCAGGTCAGGTGTGTCAGTAGCAGGACAGCCATAATGCTTGCTTCTGGGCTGGCTCTGACAAAGCTCATGGTGTCTCTTCTGTAGAGACATCCCACCATTATAGTCCCAGGGTGCTGCAGGGCTGAACACACTGCCTAATTTAGTGCTGCTCCTGAATCGTATAAAGTGAGGTAGCAAGTGGATTGGGCTGTAAGGTTTCTAAGCATGTAGCTCACTGGCAGAGGTGTCCAGCTCAACATGAGGGATGGGAGGTGCCATGGGGCTTACCTGATTTCTACTCAGTGCTTGTCCTCCAGCCCTGGGCTCCTGACACCCTTCTGAAGGTATTAAAGGGTAGCTGGGGGGATTGGAGGGAAGTGATGTCTGTGGGCTTGCTGGTGAGATTTTAGTGTTGCTCTAAGCCAACAGCAAAAAACTCATTGGACTTGGAGGAAGCAGGACTGGAAGAGAATTTCTGTCCCTAGAGCTCTTACTTTACAGCCAAGATCAGCTGCTGAGGAGAGAAAAGTGCACGTCAAATGCCCCAGGATAAATTTCCCAGTAACGGAGGTTGCTGGAGAGGCAGCAGGCTCGCAGGGCCAGTCAATGCTAGTGCCTCCCATCCTCAGCATGGCATGAGCTTGGTACCTCCTGCAGGAGACTGTGGAAGACTTTTCCTTGCTTCCCTCTTGTGGGTTTTATGATAGTTAATCATTAATTACTTTCTTAGGATCTTTGGGTGTAGAGGGTTTTTTTTGTGCAAATCTTGGTCCCTCACCACCTTTGCATCCTGTCTAAAATTATTTAATAACTTACAAATATCTGCATGGAGCAGGGCTGCTGGCTTTTGGGTGATGACTGTATTAGCTGTACTGCTGACAGCTCCTTATACTTCATGCTAGAGGGTTGCTTAGACAATGAAATAAGCCCCTTGGGAAAGAGGTAGGAAGGCCACTGGTTGATATTCGATGCTTGACTGCACAAGGAGGGCATGGAGAAATCGAGCCCCTTGGGAAGGCAGCAGGCACAGGGCCCAATCAGAAAAGGGTGTTGGAGCTGCCTGGGTGATGGGCTGGCCACCCCCATTGCTCCGTCAGGCAGCTTTGCTGTGATGATGAGCATGACCCTCGGGTGATGCTGTGGGAGTGAAATACCTATTAATTACAGCAGTCTGATCCTCTGGTCCTGCTTGCCAGTCTTTCCTGAGAGATTTGCTTCACCAGATCAGGTTTCTGGGGTGTGAAGCACAAATCTCACGATGTGTGGTATCTGAAATGGCTGATCTTGTTATAGCATTGTGTAATCTGTTGGACGTATTCTGTGGACAATGGGTGACGGTCACTCCATACTAGAAAATATACTGCAAAATTAGGGAGTATTCAGAGGATGGAAGAATAATTAAAGAAATGGAAAAACTTTATTGGGAATAAAGAAAATAAAGACACTGAGTCTACCCCAAAAAGAAAGTATTTAAGAAAGGACATCAGTAAAATATATATTGTAATGACCAGCCTAGAGAAGGACAAATTAGTGTTCAACCTTTCTGTTTTGGCAATAGGGATCAACAAAAGGAGTGTAAAATGTAACTGAAGAGTGATGTTTGAGGCTGATTAAGGAAAATACGTCATTAGCTACACAGAGGAGCTGTGGAGTTCACTACCCTCTGAAATGACAAGGACAAGACTTACTTTTTTAAAGACTCCAGGAGGGGTTGACTGTTGCAGTAGTTGTCAGATTCCATTCTAGTTTGACGTGTAGTAAGTGAGGTTTAGAAAAGAGAGGGGGAAGACCCCCAAACAAACCCTCTGCAAGGTTTTAGTCTAGGAAATGCCTTAATGTAGAGGCATTGGACCACCTCTTTGGGGTTAGGACAAGACCTCACAGATAACAGTATATCTCAAAATGAAGATTTACCTTGTTTTGTGGTGGTGGTGTGCTAAGCAGACAGTGTTTTCTTGGATCTTTGCAAGTGTTGTTCTTTCATCTTGAAGTGTGAGAAGTGAGAGATGTGCCATGAACACCAATCACGAACTTAGGACACCCACCCAGAGTACCTGAGCTGATGTGCCTCATGGCTGCTGAGCTGCACAGAAATACACTCCATAGGCAATTCACCCTGGTTGGCTCTAATGGCAGTGGGTCCAGTGAAAGGATGTTTATTTCTGCACCCTCTGGTGATATGCTTTCAGTTAATGACTGACCTGGAAGCAGAGCTGACCTACCCTCCTGCAGCAGGTGTCTAAAAGCCTGGAGGGATGCTCTTGGGTGCTGTTATTGTCTAGGATGCCTGGTGGCCTCCTCTCCCATTTCTGAAGTTGGGTACATGGTCCCTTGTTACAGTTCTTGGTGCACATGAGTGTGGCACCATGCAGAGCTGCTACCAGCCCATTTGGTTCAGTCCATCATCCCCTGTTTTTTTGGGGGGGAGCTGTTTGCAGTAACAGTGATGCTGAGAAATGGCCTTGCTATATAAGGCAACACAGCACTTTGTTTGTTTTTCTCCTAATGGTATCTGTAATGAGGAAGGAAGGATAGATCTTTCTGCTCCAAATATGGAAGGTGGCCTGGATGGCTCCCTCCATCAGCAGCATGAAAGGAATGAAGGCTTTCTTCTTTCAGAGCCTGGTAAATATTCCATGAAAATCAGTGAAATTACTTCAGTTGGTGGGTATGCAACAGCAGGTCAAACCTGATAGAGCTGAGAGGTTCACAACAGTGTTTGATCCATGTCTGGGCCCATGATTCATAGATTCCCTATACCATCCACTGGCAGAAAACAACTCCTGTGCCCTTTGCTTTCCCTCCTTAGCTAGTTCTCTTTCAGCATGGTGTTAAATTAATCTTTCTAGAACAGGAAAAGAGCCTAGACATCAGGAAAGTGAGGAAGGTGCTGCAAACCAAGCAATGCTACTGGAACTACCTTCATCAGAAGCAGATTTGTCATTACTGAGTGTGTGGATTGACAAAGCAGCCAGCTACAGAGCCATACTGCTTGTGGTTAAAAAGTGCAGCGCTGCTGCTGTCTTTCTGCATACCTGATCTCACCTAGTATGGGGCAGAGACAGAAATAACATTTCCACAACAAGCTAACTTCAAAATTTCCAGGTGTTTGTTTTACTTTAAATATAAACTTTAAAACTCACAGGAAAGTAAATATGGAAGCATTTGGAAGCATGACTTTTAATGTAAATGTGTGTGTGTATGTATTAGGCTTAATTCAGTTTAGGTATTATGAATGCCTGAATGCTAACTGGCATGCTGAGTCAACTTACTAATATTGCTTGCTTCCCAGCATTTCTGCTGTGCTGTGATAAGAACACATTTTACAAAGCAGTAAGGTATGGGGAGCTGGGGAGACTTGCCCAGGTTGCAAAGCTGTAACAGGAGCTGGCCTCTGATGGTTTAGTAGACCACAGAGCCTACCCTGCAGGGATGACAGAGACCCCCTTTGCAGCCAGAAGCTTTGCAGGTTTTGGTGCAAGGGCTTTCAGTGCAAGGAGGTTTTGCTGCTTTTGTGATCTGGTGGTGGGTTTTGGCTGGAGCAGTTGGAGGTGGTGCAGAAACTTGATCTTTCCCAGACTGCTGTTGTCAGGCAATGAGTTTTCTCTCCTTTCCTCCCTTCAGTGGAGCTTGGACTTGGAAATGGCTCCTCACTGAAATAAAAGGTGATCTTGAAACTTTATGGCAGCCACATCATTGCTTAGAGTACCTTTGTAATGGTCATTGTAGCACTAAGGAAACAGTGGCAGCTTTACTCTTGCTAGTCAGTGAACTGTAAATCTAGGCTATAGCAGTATAAAAAGTGGCATTAGACTTGTCATAAATCACTTGGTTTGCTGGGAAAACTGTTGGGACCACTCCTGTCCCATGGAAGAGGTGCTTGCAAGGGCAAGATTCAATGCAGCTATGAAAAAAAGTGCCAGTTGTGTAGTGTGAGCAAGACGTTGGTGCTGGCTGGAAGGGGTTTGTACCAGCGAATCTGGAGCTCAGATGAGCAGTTTGGTCAAAGTGACTGGGTTTATAAATAAATCCTAAACAGGCTTTGCCATTTCCAAGCATCTACGGGTTGGAGACTGGGATGGATCCTGTTAGGAGAGGTATAACCCACCCAATGTTGCCAGGAGAGGTGTAACCCACCCAGTGCTGTCCTGCATGGGCCCAAGTGCTCCCATAGCTGTTCAATGTACAAAACTGGAGTTGTATTTCTACCCTCCTATCACTCCACTCTTGTTACAGAATAAGATGTTTCTGGTGCACACTGAAGACTTGTGCCCGGTTCATTGTGTGTGCCAGAGCTGCTGCCACACGAAGGAGCAGCACAGTGTAACTTGTCTGCAAAAGGCCTGTCCTGTTATCTGCTGCCTGTGTGTGTACTCTTTTCTACTGAAAATTTCAGTGCTAAAAGCTTCTAATTAGACTAACACACTCATTTAGAGCTGGGACTTAATTCGAGGTGGATTAAATAAGGCTCACAAATCCACAGTCTTTTTAAATTGTCCTAACAAACACCAGTGCTCTGTCCATTCAGGCTGCAGCTGTGCAGTGCACAGCTTGTGACCTCCAGCTCGTGTGCCTGGGCCAGGACATGGCCATTTCTTGCTGGGTGCTGTTGGGCAAATGTTTCTGAAGATTATGCCAGCGCTAGGACATGGGGGGGAAAAAGGAGCGGGCTTTCACAGCTCATCATTAGACAGGGCTGCTGAAACGTTAGACGCTTTACTTTCATCCCCAGAGTTCATCTTTCTCTGTACCTGAGTTACTCTACTTAAAGCAAGTCTTCAAATCGATTCTGTTAAATTTCTGCAAAATTCTGTGTGGATGCTCTTCAGTCGATTTAATTGTGGTTTATGGTGATTTAGTTTCTTGCCAACTTTTGCTAAATCCATTTGAGACAGAGTTAAATCAACTTATGAGTGTCCTTGCAATTTAATTAAATTGACTGATGTAGCTAATGTAACTGATTGTAATTAAATGCAAGCAGCTTTATATAAAGACAAGCCCTGACGGTGTTCAGGAAATCCCATCTCATGTTCCCATTAGCCCCTAAAAGTAGTTTGCTCACAATTTACCACCTCTGCTCCTTGTCCCAGAGCAGAGCTCTGCCATGTTGGGCCATGCTTTGCATTCGTGATAAACCCCATCCCTGGTGGCTCTGCCCCACTGCCTGCCATCCCTTCCACCTGCCAGCAGCCCCGTGGGGAATGGCACTGGGTTACTTGCTGCCCTAGATGAATTATTATCTGCTCAAATGAACAACAGTGTGCCCACAGAAAAAAGGGTGGGGGTTTTTTCTGTGGTATCCAGAGTCATCCTGTGAAAAGTCAAAGCAGTGATCTGCAGGGACAGGGGTGTGTGGGGGCTGGAACAAGGTACCTTATGAAGGATGCTTTGTGAGCTTATACAGGTTCAACGATGGAGGACTTTGATGTCATATTACTTGTTTCCAGGTGTTTAAAATCTCATCTTAAGAGGTCACTAATTCTGAATATTGACTTTTGCATAGAAGTGCATTGCTTTTTCCTGTTCTCAGTCTCAAACTGGAGGCAGAGGTCTGTAAAGGTGTAATTTTTCCTGCAACAGCCAGATCCCACACCCCAAAGACTGCTTTTTGATCTCCAGCAGGGAGCCTTGCTATTCAAGGGAGCAATAATCCTGTGTTAACATGAATTTCTGTGGCTCTGAGTAATAGCAGAAGAGAGGACCAGATAGGGCAGCTGCCAGAGCAGGCTGTAGCATCTTGCTCTTTTTTCTAGTGTCTCGTGGACTCCCTGCAGTGATGGCAGCAGAAAGAAAGTCAGGGAGGATCCCTCTTCTCCCACCCCCTGCTGCTAACGTTTCCAAAAGTCTGGGTGGTAGGGGAGGTACCGTCCATGTTAGGCAAGCTTTTAATTTTCTTTCTTCTGCTCTGTTTCCGCCTCAGTTCACACATTAAGAAAACATTAATAGCCTCTGATGATAGTTTCACGCTCTGTTTGCATCCCTCCGAACCAGACCCACCCACATCCTTGGGAGCACTCCCTCTGTGCAGAGGTGCTGTGTGTGGACATGCCACTAAGTGACAGCCCCAGGAACAGAGAAACCCACAGGGATCTGGTGAGTGCTCAAGGCTACTGCTTCTCAGGGTCTTCAGAGATAAGCATGGGGCATTGGGGCTCTGAATTGGGCTCTTGCGCTGCCTCTGTTGCTAGATGTTCAGATGGAGGTGGCTCTTTTCCAGGGGCATCAGCCCTCCATGGTGTCCACCTTGGCCAAGGGCTTCTAGGCAGTGTTTTTCCTCTGATCTACTTCTAGCCTAGTATAACCCTGAATTTCTCTTGTGGCCTATTCTTTCTTCAGAGCTGTGCAATGCCTGCAAGAGCAGTGGGAGAGTAGCACTTGGGGCTTAGTGGGCTGAGCAAAGTTGTTAGCTTGAGAGAGGTCCTAAGAGGAAATGCAAGGGGAAGGTGGCCAAAGAGAAGGCATGTGCAGGGAGTGTTAAGGTGCATCTGTGATTAAGGAATATGAGCTCCTCTCATCTGGAGGTGAAGTGGGAGCCAGTAGAGCTTGAAGAGCATCAGCTGGAGGGAATTTGTGGACAAAAAGGGGAGGGACTAACTTTAAAAGCAAACAGAGAAAAGCCAAAACTCCACAAACGAAACACAAAAACATCAAATGGTTGCTTTGCATTATTATTCATAGAGGGGAGAGAGGGACATGCCAGAAACAGTTCTAGGATGGAGTCACTGGTGGAAACTGGGATCATTTTAGATGATCATTTTAGATCAACTGATTGTGAAATGCAACTGTCTGAAGGCTCATAAGTCTCAGATCTGAGCAGTGTGCCAAGAGATGGGGCAGCCTTCGGCAGACTTATTTCAAGACAGTATTGGAAATGGCTCAGGCTGGATGGCTGAAGTGAAGCTGACATCTTGCAGAATAGCTGAGGAAAGCTGAGGAAGGAAGAGGTGAACCTCTGAACCAGCCAGCATGAGGCTGCTGAAAGCCTTTGGGAGAGAGGGAGGAAGGGTGCTCTGGAAGGCACTGAACATGAAAACAGTCATGATGTAATTTTTCTCAATCTGTAGAAGTTGAAGGAAAACAACCTTAAAAAAGGGACACTGCAGACATTTGTCTGGGTGTTAGGCAGAGCACATCTAACTACATGCATCTAAAAATAGCGATTCCAAAAAGAATTTATCTCAAAGCATGAGTTCAAAACACTTAGTTCATTTGTTCATTTGTTCAAAATCCTTTTTGGTGTGCTCTGCTTGCCTATAAAAATGCATTTAGATTTTTAATGAGTGAAAAAATTTGGAAAGTGATTTTTCATTATTTTTGATGTTGTTGAAAGGGAAGTACTTGCAGAGAAGTTAATGAAGGAAAGAAAGGAGTTTTATAACACTTCTCAGCCCTCTCTAGTACCAGGGAGTATTTTTGTGCAGCAGGATCACAACTGTCTTGCTAACCGACATCAAGGCAGAGAAAGGAAGCTGTTGGCAGAGGCGCTGGGGAGCACGGATGGGGTACGACAGGAGCACGTGCAGTGTGTTTGTGTGATGTGTGTGTAGCACCTACATGACAAGTCAAGACTGTAGTTAAGTGATGAAAGTAGCACATAAATTCTGTAAACGTGGAAAAAGCAGTGGGGCTGCTGGTTCAGGGATGGGCCCTGAGAGATCTGGAGCATTTAGGGCAAAGCCCCCTACAGTAAGTTCAGCCCAGAAAAAGACTGGAAGGGGATTAACCTCCTGCAGCGAATGCAGCACCTGCTGAGTGATAGCACAGAACGCTTGGGTGTTGGGTGTTATCTTAAACTCTTGCTGAAACTTTTCCCTTATTATAAAGATCTTTCTCCCTGAATGTTTTTAATTGCATGGAGTTTTTTTAAACACACCCCCCCCCCCC
>Ga0065711_1008363_pt1 | contig 14225 bp, 6 predicted proteins | sample Hoacrofraction12_FD_59098 | JGI IMG/M metagenome (GOLD analysis project Ga0065711, IMG submission 59098) | Hoatzin crop microbial communities from Cojedes, Venezuela - Epithelial fraction 12 v2 (version 2) | ecosystem: Host-associated > Birds > Digestive system > Esophagus > Crop | place...
TGAAGGGGTACCTCTCCCTCACACCTGAGAGAAGTCTCCTCCAGAGGCTGAGGACTTGTTCTGTTTTCCCAATGACCTTGTCAATGCCCCCATCCCTGGCCAGGGATCTCAGGTGCTTGGCTTCCTTGCCCTCTAACTCCAAGCTGCTGGCCCCGTTATCCCAGCACCGCAGCAGCCAGGTGACCATGTGCTCTCCTGGGTGGCAGCTGAAATCTTTCCGCATGTCTCGCAGCTCACCCAGGGACAGGGACCGGGTGATGATCTCTGTCTCTATCTCCCGCGATGACCCTGGCTCATCGTCATCCCTCCCGGAGAGATCTGCTCTCTTTGCGTCTTTCTTTAGTTTTACAGGGGCGACTGCTGCCGGCACAGGTTGGTCATTGGGCTCAGTTGCGATGCCTGCAGCTGGAGCTGGGGCTGAACATGGAGCTGCAGCAACTGCCGTGCCTGCTGGGGAAGCCGGGACAACGCCAGTGGCCGTAGCAGCTGTGGTGCCGGTCGGGGGGGCTGTGACTGCCTGCTGGGCTGAAGGGGCTGCAGGGCCGGCTGGGGGGGCAGCGCCAGTCGCAGCGCCTGCCGCTTCGTTTCCCCCCCTTTCCCCTTTAGGACACCGAATCAGGTTGAACAAGGCTCGGTAGGCGTGGGCCAGACCCCAGCAAATTGCTGTGATTTGTGTCTCTCTGGAGTTCCCAGGGTGGCGGCACACTTTTTGCAGATATTTTACTAGTGTGTCCGGATTCTCTATTTGTTCAGGGGTGAGTTAAAAACACACCGGGGATGCCCACTGCTCTAGACACCTGCCCATGCTGTCCCACACACCCAGCCAGTCACAGCTATCCGGCCCCCGGGGCAGGTCTCTGCAGGATGTTCTTAACGACTGTTTAGCCCTAAACAAAAGCTGAAACCCATTCAGGAGGCAGAACAATAGAAACCCGCTGGCCTGAGCATCACACGGGTACTCGAAATTCTCAAAAGCTGTTAGGACCAGCCTGAAGGAGAGAGGGGGGGTGACAGTGTGGGGGAAGGTATCCCCTCCGGTTTTCCCCACAGATTGGGTTTGATTATTAACAAATTCTAAGACATAGGATCTGAGGTACGGAAATGACCACAGTGCTGCACGCAAATACAAGCCTAATTTCATGCACAGTGATGTTATCATGTCATAAATCGATATCGTACAGTATAGTAAAATCATAATCCTGATCCTTTTTCCCGCGATGATAAACAACACGGCAACGAACACATAAAGCAAGTACGGATTTAAATACCAGAGCCATCTGATCAAAGTCAGAAACATTTTTACCAGCGACTGTTTGACTAACACAGTAAAATGCGTATGATAAATTTTAACAAAATGTAAGAAAGCTGTTTTAACACACACTGCTCAGCCCTGCCGTTATCTCCGACCTACACCTGGGCATCAATTTAATGTTCTGGTTCAACTGTAGCTGGCAACAAAAGCACCACGCGGCTGCCCCTCCCCCCACCGCGGTGCGGAGTACAATGAAACAAACAGGCAGAAACTGGTGGGTCGGGATAAGGGCAGTTTAACAGAACAGCAAACAAAGGGAAGAGCAACAACAACGATACAGATAAGGAGAAAACAAAACACGAACAGCACAACCGGGAGAGCTGCCCTCCAGGACCATCACTGTCAACTCCCGCACCGCGAGTGAGTTCCTGTTGCGCCGCCCCGCCCCACCGCAACCCAACATGACAGCACATGGTATGGAATACCCTGCTCTGTTTGGCCAGGTTGGGGTTGGGTCAGCCCACCCGGCTGTGCCCCTTCCTGGATTCTGGTGAAAATTCTGGCCGAACTCAGGACATGGGTTTTTGTGTCTCTCAACTAGAACACTTTCCTACAGCTAGAAAGGAAGTCAAACGTATTTATGGTTACATTTAAAATTCAGAAGTCAGCTCAAAGGATATTATGATCTCTTGATCTGAAGAATTTCAAAAATTAATAATAAACAATACTTACATTCCTAAGTTATCATGTAGATACTGCTGTAAAGGGAAATCATAGGCTGTCAATATAAAAAAATATTTAAAAAAGCATCCGAAATTGCTAATAGAAATATTAACTAGACGTCATCTTTACTCAGAAATAATGCACTTAAACGTAATCTTCAAATGTTGCCTGAAATGTACACAAACTTTCTGGTTGACATAGAAACGATTATTGTTTGTGTCTGAAATTTGTGACCCTGGCCTTCCCTGCTCCAATGCTTAGTCAGATGCCTCTACTTCTATGAATGGGGGAAGTGTGACACTCTTGTCAATGCCAGCTCTTGTGACTTTTTTTTCCCCATTTTTGTGAAAGAAACAGTTTTGAATAAGATGTAAAGGGAACAAAATAACCACTCAGATTATCTTCAGTGTCTGAGACCAATAATTGCTTTTGTGACTCATGAAGCAGAACTTCAGGATGATGTTCTCTGGACTACTCATCCATCCCCCAGTCCCGTCAAGCTTGTCCTCAGCATTAATGTGCTGATCCTACAGTCTTTCTGCTGAAACACCAGGTGGTTCAAATTTGTTGGAGTAGAATAGAGAATTGGAGTTAATAGACAAAAAAAGGACAGATGTTTAACACTCAGTGATTATTCAAAAATGAATAGAAACTGATGCTTAATTCCTTGTGTGTTTACTTTAAAAATTCTTTAGTTTACAGATATACACGTACCTTTTATTTATGTTACTGGAACTTAAATATATTCGTGTTTTCATAGATTCTTTTTAGGATATATCATTTCTGTTTTTATGTCCTCAGTAATTTTTCCCCCACAATGTATACTTGGTACAATTCTATTAGTTTAAGATTATAATAGTTGATGAAATCCTGGATGTTCCTGTGTTATAGTTTGTTTGCGGCCGGCAACAAAAGCGCCACGTGGCCACCCCTCCCCCCGCTGGGGTACGGAGGAGAATGGAAAGAAACAGGCAGAAACTGGTGGGTCGGGATAAGGGCAGTTTAACAGAACAGCAAAACAAAGGGCACAGTAATGACAACGATACAGATAAGGAGAATATACAAATCAAAATAATAGAACGCAGAACTTTCACCACCCACGGTGCTCCCGAGCCGGGAGAGAGTTCCTGCTGCCCAGCTCCCCCCAGCCAGAACCCAGCATGACGGCACATGGTATGGAATACCCTGCTCTGGTTGGCCAGGTGGGGTCAGCCCACCCGGCCGTGTCCCTTCCTGGATTCTGGTGAAAATTAACCCTGTCCTGGTCAAACCCAGGACATCCTGGAAGGAGCCCAGGGAATCATCAGAGCTTTTTCCGTGCAACCATTCATTAGGAAAGTCTTTCAACACTTACTGTTGGCCATACTCTATGTATTTTGACAGGACTAGAAGAGGACACAGGGCTTCTTTCTCCTTTCATTTACAGCAGTATATCTTCCAAGAGAGGAAATTGTTACGCTGTGCACTATCCTAAGTAAAAAGGATAGTGAGGCTCTACCTGTGCCCGTTGCTAACCTGCAAACAGCACATCCACCTAAGAGTTATGTGACCTGGGAAAGAGTAGTCTCTTCCTAAGAAAATGTTCCAAAAGTATATTAGCTTCTGAAGTGCTATTTTTCCAATTTCATTCTCTTGGTTCACTACAAAATATTTTGATACACAGTCAGATTTATTGTTCCTAGTTTTAAGAGATCACAGAGGGAATAAAAACCAACAAAAGGTCACTCCAAAAAAACACTTTATAGCTTAAGAACAGAGAAATATGATGATTTGTGGATGAAGAAGCAAAAGAGCTGTGACAAATTCCAGTTATGAATTATAATTATACTCCTTAGAAATAGGATCAGAGAAGCATACTGTCATCAGATACTTTACTTCATAGCAATATATAAGTAAAAAAACCACTCACAAAATGGACCGCTAACTTGTAACAGGCTTGGAATTTTTTATAGGACATGTTTCAAATCTCATATTATTAACAGGGTCTCATTTAATACAGATAGGTTTTTTATTGTCTTTTATATACAAAAGGCATCTTATTCTTGTTTGTTCTGCATGCTTCTGTTTTCCTTTGTCTCAGATGAGCCTGACATATCAAACTGTTTCAGTCTGTACTCTGCATTCGCTCTAGAGTGGGTAGGAGAGTTTAGAAAGAGGAACTAGGCCTAACAAGTCTACTTTCACCTGAATAAAATTGCGTAATAGTGCAACCCACTAACAAGTAGGACAGATCAATTCAGCACACACTTTGGTGTATGCTGTTTCATTAATTTTGTAACATTCAATTCTTGTCAACCAAATTACAGTTTTGTCTTTTAAAAAGTTTTTATAAAGACGAAGAATTCCCATAGCAATAACAATATACAGGTTTCACAATGGAGACTTTCTTGTGTTTGCTTGAGGAGACATGCTTAAAATTGAAATGGATAGCAGTCATGCACAAGTTTCTCTGCAATTCTGCTCAGGAAAAAAATGAAAACAAATGAAAAAAAGGTAGAAGATGAACATTTCATTAGATGAACAGATAGACAAGAGAACACTTCCAACTTTGTGAAGCTTTTAGAGTGAAAGCACTCAAAGACGGTGTTTATGCCTTATTTGCTCTAAGGGTACTGCAGTGTCATTTTGGGATCAGTGTTAACATAGACAACTGATAGGAGCAAGTATTTTATTAAACCTTACTCACCATTAATAACAGTTTGAGTATATTTCTCAAACTATACTCAGGATCTATATAATACTAAGATCAAATGCAACTGAATGTCAGATATTACCACAGTTCCTCAGGAAGATGGTTCAGCAAAAGTAAAGCAGACTAGTAGAGAGACTGCCAAGCAGTTATTTCTGATGAAATTGTTCCAGGTTGATGATTTTTTAATAGAAGTTTTGAGATTGTCCTTACTGAGATGTTTTTCCCCATCAACTAAATCCAGATTAGTACATTAAAAATGCTAAAGTGTGGGCCTGGGTACTGATGCTCAACTACTGTCCATACTGACTGTCAACATAATTCTTAGTACACTATTAGTCTGTTCCCACCTAACAGCACTTTCCCACCCAATACACAGCATTGTAATTATCTGGATTAACTCAGACCAGGGAATATTTGCGGTGGGCAGTACAGATAATGCCATAGCTATTTGGCATGCCCACAAGGTTCCATTTTCCAGGCTGATTCATATGCCTAAAATGTCATAGTTAAGGGTTTCATTATTTCTTCTGTAAGAGTCAAATAAAAGACACCCAAGAACTGAGTCCTTGTGAATTCTTGTATAGAACTGGGCAAAAGTTAAGCAGGTTTGGCATAGGCCAAGAGTCTGTCACTTTTAATATGGAGCAGGAAGCAGCCTGGAGGGAGTCATGGCTGCTGTTAACACTCCAGCATAGTATTGGGATTAGCTACACAGAGGTACATAACCTGACCCACTGCTCTAGTGTTGCTCGGCAATGCTGCCTACATTGGCAAGACTATGGTGAGAAGGGAAGACTTAAGCCCTTGATGGACTCTCTCCACTTCATACTGCCAAGCCAACAATTCTAGGCTCTCTTTTCAGATTCATCATACACCATGAGGGGTACCGCCGCCTGAGATGTCTGCTCAGAAGATCCCAAGCAAAGGAGAGTCGTGTGTAGGAGTTGGATCAGGCCTGAAGTCAGACTCTGGTGAGAGAAAACTGCTATGTTCCTGCAAATAAGAGAGTGTGAAGGTGGTGACATGCACATGTCTTGGGGTCAGAATCTTGCCCGACCATAAACAGACCCACGAAGAGACATTAGCGTGAATCTGTCACTGCAACAGGAAGACATTCTCCCACAGCAAATGCAGCAGGTAGAGCAGCATCTGTCAAAAATTACACATGCATAGCTACCTGCTATGCCACAGAGCAGGATGCCATGTCCTGTGTGTAGGTGCTGATACAGTGGACTACAGGTATGCATGGCATGGTGGAGACTCCTGAGCGAGGTGAGATAGCAGTCACTCAGGTCCTCAGGTAGCACAGGTTCAAAGCGTGGCAGAGGCACCAGAGAAATGTAGGTGAAGGGAGTCTTCTTCAACTAACTTCCACCAGGGAAACTTTGGTTCTCCAGAGTGAATCTGGAAAACATAAGGCCATCCAGATCATGAAGCAAGGAAGATGTAAGAAATTACCATGTGATAATTCATAGCTGTAGTAGGTAACCCACACATGTCGTGATACAGAAATATAGGCATATACAAGCCTGAGGCAGAGAATTGCACGGGATGTGTTTTGAGTAAGGATGTATGCCTGCTAGTTTAGATCAGGTGTGTTAATAGATCACTTGACCTCATGGCCAGAGCACAGTCCCAGGTCATTTTGTTTACAGACATGTGCATAAGCATATGTTTGCTTTTCTGCTGTACAGGAATTCTATTTTTCCTGTTCACATGGCAAGATTTCTTTCATAGTGGCAAACTATAGATGCACAGATAATGACAAGTAAGTTAATTAGTTAATATGGTTAAGTACTAGCCACATGCTGTAAAAGCTGCTTCTAGAACACAAGGACAATAAAAATTGGAAAGAAAAGCAATTTCATGAACACAGATGCTGTAGTTCTTTGAAGTTACACAGCACGCATCGTTACGATGCTCACGTGTGTGAGCCCCATATTTCCTCAATAGAAATTATCCATGTATCATGAAAAAGAAAGTTCAAGACAAAGTCTAACCTAAGTACACCTTTAAAAAAAAAAAAAAAAAAGAAATATGGATGAATAATACTTGTGACAGGACTGCTTTTCATACTTTTATTCATGTAAGAATTTGTATGACCTGAAGCTTTTTGTCATAAAAGCAACAATCTTTGTATTTCCCGTCATATACATACACATACACAAAAGCAAAACAGAAGTCAGACAGGCCAACTAATACTCAGCAGACACACACCCCCCCCAAAAAAAAAAAGACAAAATTTATAAAAGCTTGCCACTGTATCCTAAATTAAGAAAGCTGGATTTTGGAGACGTCTGACTCAGATAAGGACCAAAACAAAGCCAGCCATGGGAGAGGAAGGAAAATAGTAGAATAAACCTAAAAAATTTAAGTTATTCTCATTTGTCTTGCTTGTAGCTTCAAACATCTATAGCAATCTATCTGTTAACACTGTTTTGTCCTTTAAAATGCTGTGAAAATACTCAGGAAAAAGCATAATTTTCCATACATCCTGGAAAAAATAAGGTTTCAAGAACAAGGTGCTCTTATCAACTTATTTTTTGCCACAGCAGTGTTTTCCTATTTCCCTTCTATAGACAGCTTTCAGACAACAGGGTACGCTAAGGACAATACAAGAGGTATTTCATTTACTAGTTCTTCGCATTTTCTCCATTTAATTCGCACATGTAAAGTTTTTGTTAATAATCTGAGCAGATTCGTACTCCTGAGTCTTGAAATAAGTTAACTACAAACATCAGTCTGTCACTGTGTTTTTTGCTTCCACATATGTGTTCACCATGTGAAAACCAGATCTCTCCCAGTTTGTATTTCCTTCTTCTTTTGCAACAGCAGAAAAACAGTTTGAAACTCAATTAACAGGAACTTTTGCAGGTGATAAAAATGTCTCCAGATGTCCTAGATCTTTTCCGGGGAAGAAGCAGGAAGAGTTTCAATTTGACAGACACTGTCTCTGAAACCATATCCTGCTTTACTTTCTGCTGGCTGCCTGGAGGATTTTTATGATGCACAGAAGAGCACACACTTGGCTTGCTACATTGATAGGTGGTTGCAGTCTCTTTTCTTTTTCTCCCAATAGTTAACAGGACAGTTCAGCTACCTGCTGGTTGCTAAAGGCCCCACAGAGTTACGCTAATGTTCAGTAGATTGTCATGAGAAAACAAACTAAACAATATCTATCTGAAACATTCATCTTAAGTTGTGTATGTCACATCATACAATTGACAAAAGCAATTGCTGCTGGGACAACAGAATTCAGACCAGTTCATACAGTAAACATATGTTTAGAAATGTTAAAGTCTCAGCTATTTCGCAGCTTCCTGAAGAAGAATTGCAATGCAGGTGGAGCCTGTCTGTATAAACTGCAAGTGCACTGAACCATGGACTGACTGAGTGAGCGTAGAAAATCTGATTTAAATAGAGATCACCCGTTCCATGTTTCTTCTGTAGAAATGTATGGGATTTTCTCCCATAATTTTCCATCATAGGCTAGGTCACTCCTTTCCTTGAGCCTTGTTTTCAGGTCAGCATTTATTAGTGGAAAGGTATGATCTACTTGGGAATTGACTCAAATGACATCTGCCATCAAATAGGAAAGAAAAAAAAAAAGCCTAAGTGTATAGTCATGACAATCTCTTCAGAAGGAAAGTTTTGCCTGTTTATTCCACTTCTTACTCCCCTTACCTAAGCAGAGTTTGTTTCATTTGGTATTTTCATTACTCTTTTGCATGTTATCAGAGTATTGTAGCTAATTGTTACCGATACACATTTACACATATATGACACATAGACATCTGGTCTACAGAGATCACTGTCACAATCTGGCAATTATGTATAACTGATTAAATGAATTCATCTTTGAACTGAGCTAACTTTTTATTAAAGATACATGTGGCAAGTTTTGCAGTGACTAATTTCCTTGTAAATTTTTCATTCTTGAAATTTAAAATTTCTATTTTCACAATTGGATTTTAAAAGTTAGCTCACAATAGCGAATAAAAGTACTTCTGAATTTTTAGCCTAATATTTATAAAGCAGGAGAACCTCCTAAGCTGTGTAAGTTACCAAAAGCAATGTAAAAGAAGTATGGTAAAGCTACTGAAGATAAACTTTCCCTCACAAAGAAGAAAAAGGAAATAAACTTGCTTTATTCTTAGGACCCTTGAAATGTATTAGAGAAAAGATAAGCCTTCCTCTGAGCAATGCAAACCCAAAGCTTAGAAACAATTGGTAGATCTTTCCATTTTACTTCATTCTGAAGTTCAGTCATATACTGCATATGTATTTAAAGCTAAGCATTTCACAGTTCTTCAGGTGAAGAAAACAGGATATTTATTTATAATCCTTTTCAGTAGCCGTCTTTCAATCTTGAAAAGACTATAGAATAAGGACTTACAGTTTCAGAGAACTTCAGCAAGTAGAAAGATATCAAACACCGTAACAACGACAATTAGCTACAGACAAACAAAAGCAGAAAGGAAATTTTACCAGGTATATATCATAGTATCTACTGTCAAGAAAAAAGGCTAATACAAAATGTAGATCCTAAACCTCCAAGACAGTACACCAAATGAAATGCTAAAACAACCTCTTTAAAATTTGTAAGTAAAAATCTGTTTCATGGAAAATTTAAATATATATTGCTTTCCATGAAGATTTAAAGCAGACAAAGTGGAATCACTCACAAAAATGGAAGTTGCACTTTGATCCTCTTTTTATCATCATTGCTTTTCAAAGCTCAGTGTTACATATTTTTCTGATATCCTGTCAACAAAAGTATATAAAATTTCTTCTTTCCTCTTTGCAGGAAATGTTCACAGAACCATGCCTATATAAGCAATAAGTGTGTGACTATAGCTTCCCACTCCCTAACCAAGAAAATCATTCCACATTACAAAAGAAGAGTTTGCGTATTTGGCAACAAATATTCCTGTATACCTGCCAGCAGATATTTACAGTAAGCCCTAGATACTCCTTTACCTTTATAAAATAATACATATAATTATTCAGAAAAGAATCAAGTAGCACAGGATTAAAAACCAGTATCTTAATACCTAATTTGAACTCGTTTTCTGGTAGAACAAATGAAGAAATAAAAAATCATAGCCGCTAATGGAATTTTGTTTGCATTATAAAATATACATTCATCTTTATTTGTTAGGAGGGATTGCTATAAAAAGGCGTTACAAATGCTGGACTGTGATGAATCGTAGCAAATTTCCATAAATTTATCAATGAGCCCATACTACGAGACAGGGATTATAAAAGAAACATATAACACTTTTAGTTTAGAAAGTCTTCAAGTTACAAATTACTGAAGACTTAATTAAGAAAATTACCATTACTTTCTTTCCCTGTTCCTAGTTCTTCTCTAGACATCTAAGACACCTGCTACAGGACATTCCTGGAAAGAGCTAGATATGGACTCTTGGTCAAAGCTTGTAAAATAGCTCTTGCATAAGACACCCACACACACTGGTCAACCAAATTGGACAGTAGCTCTGCATATTCATTAAGTTTTAGCTCACTTTTTTTTTTTTCTTTAAAATTAAAGACACTGAATTATAAAAATGTTAGTATAAAGAGGCTTCTGGGGATCATCTAGACCAACCTGAAGCAGGGCTATGGTTTTTCATGGCTGAATCATGATAGCCTTCAGGAGTGGAGTTTAAACAACCTCTCTGGTGACCCATAGAAGTCCTGCACAGACCCCACGGAGACTCCAGGAGGGGACACAGCCGGGCGGGCTGACCCAACCTGGCCAACCAGAGCAGGGTATTCCATACCATGTGCCATCATGCTGGGTTCTGGTGGGGGGGAGCTGGGCGGCGGGAAGTCACTCACGGCTCGGGAGTGTGGGTGCCGGTCCTGTTCGGGAGAACGGCTCTCTGGGTCCTGCGGTTTGTGTTGTGCTTTTTCTCCTCATCTGTATTGTTGTTTTTACTGTTCCCTTAGTTTGCTGTTCTGTTAAACTGCCCTTATCCCGACCCCCCAGTTTCTTCCTGTTTCTTTCCATTCTCCTCCGCACACCAGCGGGGGGAGGGGCGGCTGTGTGGCGCTTTTGTTGCTGGCTGCAGCCAAACCAGAACAAAGCTATAGAACTGCCCTTTATCATACTGTCTGCCCCTGTGGAGAACAGTTTGTTTCCTCAGCCCTGTAACCCTTCTTGAAGTAAGCAAAGGCTGTTGTTAAAATGCTTCTCTTGGTCATGTCTTCATTGGAGTAACCAGGACACGCTCCCTCATATTCTCCTCTGATATAGGTCAGTGGTCTCCAGACTAGGTGGGAGGGTGTACTAGAAAATGCATTGGGCTATAGGAAGAAAGTATGTTTTGTACCATTGTTAAATATAGAAAAATAAAACAATTTAAAAATAAGGTTTATTTTACTTTTGTCTCATCTTTTTCTCTTTTCTATTGTTGTGTACATTTTATAATGTATATAAGATCATTATAGTAGTACACATACATAATTTATAGGTAATAAATATACTTATTTTGGGGGTGCATGCTCAAAAAATTTTAATGGTACAGATGCAGAATCAAAAAAGTGTGGAAACCAGTACTTTAGGCACCCAGCCGTGTTGATTGCTCTACTGTTCTTAACATCACCCTTGAACTGGAAGGTGCTAAGATGGGCATAATATTTTTGCTGCAGCTTTGCAAGCACTGAGTAAAGAGGAAGAACTTTCCTAAAACTTCTAGCCATGCTCATCCTAATGTCGCCTGCTATGTAGTTTTATTTGTTTGCACTGAGACACCACTGCTGAGACATATTCAGTACTGAAATGCCAGATCCAGTTTAGAAGGGTTAGCCAGTCAGTACCCAGATTATACTGATATGTGGAGTTACTACTTCGCAGATTAACACATCTCTGTATTCAATATCATAAGTGTTCTGTTGCCCCTAGCACACCATTTTCTCAAGATCTCTTTGGAGTGAAACTTTATTGTTCAGTAGGTACACCCATCCCCTTAATTTAGTACCATTTGCAAATTTGCTATGATAGCATATTTGCAAACTTCTGGTAGCTACATATGTAGCCTTGCCACCTTTTAGCTAGAACAAAAACCATTTCCAACTGCCTCTCAGCAGACCTCCATTTCATATAGAGTCAGATCTTATTTTATTGTTACAAAAATCTTCTTTGAGATGTGAATGTGCAGCAATATTAATCTGTAACTGAAATTTGAAGGTTATCAAAATCTCACATGTAGCAGTAGTCTCAGTCCTTTATTCCATCTTTGTTCAGCCAGCTACAACTTATCAACACCTCTAAATAAAGCCTCTTCACTAGCACCTGACCTACTTCTTCCTTCTCCATCTTGCTTCCTGTTTGGCTCAACTCTTGAGCTGCCACTAAGCTCACTCCATTCCTTTAATTGTGATTTCCATGCTGATTGGAGTAACTACCTTAACAAGCTTAGCAGTTATCAATTATTTCAAATCTTTTTTCACCACTAGATATTTAGGAATACACATACCTTACATCATGATATCTGAATATACACAGGAACGTGGAATGTCCTAAGGATGTCTTCCTTCAATAAACTTTTGCTGCAGCTTTGCTTGAATGCATGAACTGAACTGATAATACACTTCTGTACTGAGAATGAGGGCAATCTTCATGATGTTACTTGTGTCTTGCACTACCACTAGTATGAGAATCATGCCTACTTACTAGTCACATTTAAGGCACAGAAACTGGCAAAGATTTCTTCAGTTCTCATTTTTAGACTTGATCTGATGGAAAATTATTGAAATATATCACTACATAATGTAGGAAAACAACTCAACTGTTGCATCTTTACAGAAACTGTACCAGCAGACACGAAAAAAGCCCAAACCACCTTAGTTTACATCAGTGGGACTATACATGACTAATTTATTATCCATTATGAGTAACATCTGCATAAAAAGATCACTGATGGTAAATGCAGGCATACTTTATTCAATCCACAACTTTTTTGCCTTGTAAACACATAATGTAATTTTACGTAACTATGGCCCACCCACCATTTCTAAAGAACAAGCTACAAAGTAAAGGACAGAAGGGTCTCCTGTTACCTTTCAAGTAACTGGGAAACCAGAAAAAATTGGTTGAAAATCCTGATATGTCCTGCAAGTCAAATAATTTGACCTAACGTGAATTTCAATCTTCAGTTGAGAGAGATGGTGACTGGAATATTTTAAGGAATAAATACACCAAATGTGTGTACTAAACTCATACTGCCCTTGAATTCCACCTTTCCCTAATCTTGGTTAAAACAGCAAAACACATAAAAGTTTTAAAGGCAAGTGAAAAATCTGCTTGCATATTGTGAGGTACACCAACTGAGAACTCAGATAATCTGTCTTCTAAGGCACTGCATGCATATTTAAATTTTTTTTTTCAGGTTGTCAGTGTTTGTATTTATTTCATTTAAAATTTTTTTCTAAAAACTTCCAAATTGAATATGATGTCTGTTATTGGTACATTTCAAATTATTCTTCAAGGGAAGAGTCTCAGAAAGTGTTGCTAAATAGAGTAATAAGATCATTTTTATGGGAAGTTTTACTGAGACTCAGTGACTCTTCCTTTAGGAAAGGATTTCTATCTGCATGCTATCTTTTATGGTTCATTGCACTTCTTTCTCTCAGGCCATTTTATGATAGTGAGTTAGAGTAAAATTGAATCTGTGTTATGTGTAAGAATGAGCTTGACTTTTTAAATGTTTGGAGGAAACTTGCTTCTGTCTTTCTTTAAGACGCTCATTGACAATATACTACCGTATTATGCTTTTATTTTCATTACTCTTGACGTCCAATCTGTAAAATAGGGTATTCGAACATTGTGTTCTCTCTCTTGCGTGGTAAAATTTAATGAGATCCCTGGAAATCCCAAAAAGATAAGTTTAAAGCAAATCTTTGAGACCAGCTAATCATATTATACATGATGGGAGAAACTGTTTGTGTTGTCAAACCAGAATTCTTCAGGCAATGTTCTACCACCACTATAAGGACAGTATTGTTCACAAAGGATGTCTGTTTATGTAAAAGCTTAGTATTTCTGCTGAAACTGGAAAAATGTATTGTGTATCCAGTATCATCACAGGAAAACAAGGCTTATTTATTACCTTTCAGAATCAAAGTCTTAGGATTGTTTATGGGGAGGAAAATTATGTAGGAAAATATTTTAGTTACAGCAATTTTTTCTTGCCCATGTATCATTACCATATATCTTCTCATCAGAAGTTCTAAAAGAACACATTTAACTATTAAGAGAGAGGATGCTGCTGTATAATTAGAATAACAAATTATCCAGCATTCCTTTTGAAATACAAATCGAATCTTAAATCTATGTAACTGTTGCAATCACATAATTACATAATCATCCTGGTAGGAAAAAGCACGCCTTTTCAGCCATATGAGGAGAATGACAGAAAGACGGGGACAATCTTTTTAGTAGAGACAGCAGTGACAGGACGAGGGGTAATGGTTTTAAACTAAAACAGGGTAGGTTTAGGCTGGATATAAGGAAGAAATTCTTTACAATGAGGGTGGTGAAACACTGGAACG
>Ga0065711_1044221_pt1 | contig 14225 bp, 6 predicted proteins | sample Hoacrofraction12_FD_59098 | JGI IMG/M metagenome (GOLD analysis project Ga0065711, IMG submission 59098) | Hoatzin crop microbial communities from Cojedes, Venezuela - Epithelial fraction 12 v2 (version 2) | ecosystem: Host-associated > Birds > Digestive system > Esophagus > Crop | place...
TTTTTTTTTTTTTTTTTTTTTTTGACAGGCACTCATATATACATATGTAAATATATTAAAAAAACAACCTGGAAATGTCACCTATTTCTATATCATAGAAAGGTGTTTAATCTCATTCTACACAATAATGAAGGAAACTCACCTTCTACAAGCATTTACCTTGCTTGTGATTTACTGAAATATCCAGACCTAAAGGAGAAGGAAACCTACAGTGGGTCGGTAACCTGTAGAATAGTAACTGTGGCTCATACGCTGTTTTCCCTTGGTACAAGTAACACCTTTTAGGAAGTTTTGCTTTTTCAGGCTTTCTTTGGACTCTCTATAAGCAACCCCTTTTCCTCTAAACCAACACCTTCTTGATAAGACATGTCCTTTCATGCTTTTCCACCTCACAGTTCTGTAAGAATAAATTTTTTACAGGGTTCCCTGTGTGAAATGTGGTGGCTTTTGGTACACACCAGGCAGCAGGGATTTTTCCGGATCTTATGAAAGCAAATGAGACAATTTGGGGATAAAAGAAAGAATTTTATCAGCATGGATTTTTATACATGCTGATTAAAAAAGAGAGCAGTTGTATCAAAGCAAAACCAACAAAGGTCAATCTAACACAATATCCTTCTGTGACCATGTCTGTTTCTGGATGCCTGGGGAAGAGTATGAAATGAGGACAGTCACGTAGTGATACCACCTCTAAATATTATCCCTGCCTTCAGCAAACTGTGTATTTCTAAGCCAGTGGTAATCCCTTTCTGTGTAATAACTATTGTTAATTTTTCCCTCCATAACCATGTCCTGCTGCTTTTTGAGCACAATCACCTACAAAAAGAAGTTCACAAGCTGTTTTTACATGTTGTGTGAGGAACCTCCTGTTTTGGTTTGGTTTGAATTGCAATTTAGTTCTACTTTTGTTTGAAGCCCTTCTTCATTTGTTAGAAAAGATGGCAAATAGTCACTGTTTATTAACAAGTTGATGAAAGACAAGGCTAGTCTAAATCTTAGCTTCATGGATCCCCCTCTTCTTCTTTGTATTTATATGTGTAAATGCTAAGTATGACCCCCAGCGCAGCTATCCAGCACCTCAGATCTATGCAGTTTTTCACAGGAAAAGAACACAGTTATGAGACCTTTCAAATCAATAAATGTTTTTAAAGTCCCTTGCTTTAGGCAAAATTAGCTGTTTTGAAATAGCAGGTGATTAGAGAATGATAAAGTTGTTGAGGTCAAGATCATAGAAGTGGGTATTTATATAGTTAAGGAGACCAGCCACAGTTAGACTGTGGTCACATAGAATATAATACAATTGTTCAGCTGCAGGGGACCTACAACGATCATCTAGTGCAACATTCACCTAGTCCAACTGCCTGACCACTTCAGGGCTGACCAAATGTTAAAGCGTATGTGGTGGTAACCCAGCTAGTAATCCAGCTTTGCACAGGGAATAGGCTTCGGGAATGTCATAGCACCCTGACAGTGACAGTGCAAGCATGTAGATTGTCTCTTGTCCTCAAGTTGCTTCTTTTGGTTTTTTTTCTACAGCTTTAATGTACTTATTTAGCCCACAGTTTTCAGGGCAATGATACAATTTTACAGTTGTGGAGCAGATCAATTTACTAGATGTACTGTTACTGTGCTGTCACAGTGGTGTTGGAGGATTTCCCTAGGTCAAATTCCTGACCTTGGCATGATCGTTGGAGCACGTCTAAAACGACAAAGGTGGAGAAGCATGCAGTCGTCCTCGTGTCTCTGAAGGAGGACATCAGCAGAACATGCAGGGAAGCCTCGACCAGGAGTTGCTGCTTACCCATGGGTTGTAACCACCCAACCACCTGCCTCTGGGGGCTCAGCTTGTCTGGATCACAAGCCTGGACTTCATCTAGGACATTTCGTGCAAGTGTTTCAAAAGGTGGTGTCAGCACTAACGGGAGGTGGCAAGTTTGGGTGATGAGCTTGCCAAGTGCTAGCTTCGATAGTGTATGGGGATTGGAGATCTGCCTGTTTTGAACCAAACGTTTAATGTTTGATGTGAAAGTGGGCCCTAAAGGATCTGAAGAGTGAAGGGGAAGACTGGGAAGTGTACACTCAGCCCAGCTGCCTGCTTTGCTTTGTACTGGGGGCTGAAGGGAACTTTTTCATTCAGTCGAGGAACTGTAATGAAAGGTTGACTATTGATAAGGGGTTTGTCAGGGATGTTAAAGGGTCAAGGAAAATTGTAGTGGTTCTATATGCATGAGAACAGCACAGCTTAATGTCTGCTCTGAGATTACATGTTTTGAAGAGTGTTTTCTGGGTAGTGGTTTGAGGGAGGGCGTGCATCTTTGAGATGCAGCTCAGCACCCTTGACAGCCTGTTGTAACTCAAGGGCCCAAAGCTTGTACAGGTATGAGACTTCCAGTCACGAGAAAGTAGCTCACACTGACTTGTGTTTGCTGCCTCTAGCATCAAGTACGTCTCTAAATATAAGTCCATCAAATGGCATTGCCTCTCTCTCTGCAAAACCCAAAGCAAAACCTCCAGTTCCTCTCTTGCCATGTGTTTTACCAATGTTAGCCTGTCTTAATAAGCCTCAGTAGAAAAATTAAAGTGGACACTGAAGAAGCTGGCCTTTTGATATGGTTAGATGGTATAGGAATGTGCGTAGAGGAGGCAAAGGCTTGCTGGATAATTATTTTTCATCTTGGGCATTCTCAAGAGATCCCATTTTGGCCACAGTATGAATGCAGCTGGGGTGTATAAGAGAGGGGTGTGCTTACTGGCTTGGGATTGACCTACGAGAACAGGACTGACCTACCCGTTTTGTCGTCCACCTCTTCCATAAACTGCTGGGAAATAAAATCCATTTTGTTAGTGCCTAGCACTCTGCAAGCATATAATTTCAGGTCAAGCAAACATTCCCTGTGTGAGTATTAATCATCCAGCATCTTGGACCTTTCAAAATATACAGAAAAAAGCAAACTAGACTGTAAAATTATTATTGGTGCTAGGTACCCTACTGGGGCAGAGGTGAGAGACCTTAGCCTGATTCCTTTATGCATTCGTCTAGCAGAGAGAAATGGGAATGAGAGGACTTACTGGCAGCAATGTTCGCATGCTCCGCTGAGGCTTTGATGGTTGCAACCAATGGTTTTCAGTAGTGGTCCTGTGCTGCTTCTGAAACACATTAATAGAATTCTTCTCTTTGATTGAGTAAATGAACTTTTTTTAACCAATTAAAAATGCTGTTACAAAAAATGAAACATCTTTTGAAATGTTTATTCTCAGTATGTATGTATCATGGAATATTTCACTGTATTATCTCTACTTTGAAAGTAGTTGTGACATATATGCAGTGTCAAAAAAGACATTATGTATTTCCTATGAATCAAAAATGCTCTGCACTGCAATGTGAGGGCCTTTGGTTTTGTCACTGGTTGTTTGAGCTCTGTGTGTCGAAGCAGGTTTTCAGGGATCCAATTCTGAACTGCTGAAATGGAAGTAACAAATGGTTCGTTTGCCATATCATTGCAGAATATGGATTTGTTAGTGTGAAACTGTGCCTTTTGCCGTCACTTCTATTTGCAGCTTGCGGGAGAATGGACAAAATAACCTTGTGTTCTGCAGGACAAAGAGGAGATCTCTGGGCAAGTGCTTTGCTCCCTGCTAATACTGGTCCCAAGCTCCAACCTCAGAGTTTTCAAGCATTGTGCTCCCAGCCGGTGTCATTCCCATTTTCTGAACAATGGTAATTCCCTGTAACATTTGCCATGTTTTCAGGACATCCTACAGTTAATAACCTGGGTGGTCCATAAGTACTTCTGACCTCATCAAAGGTGTAAGTAATACCAGGAAACATCAGTAGACAGAAGTAGGCTGCAGGTATTGAATAGGTCGGTACCGTAAATTAACAGAAATACTCCATTATTACTGTTATATGTACATTAGAAATCAAGCTGTTCCAAGAACAGGAATGCATATATTTGTCATTTATTATTGGAATATTAACATAAGACCCCAGTTAGGACTGAGTTGCTCTTAGTACATTTCTTTTAAATTGTGCAGTACATTTATTGGGAATGCTATTTGCTATCTGATAAAAGAGCATATACCTGAATAACGGGAGAAAAATCCTTATTTTTGATCCTGAAATTTCTAGGGTTTTATGAGATGATAATGGGTCAGCATTTTCATGCTGCTGAAGTGTTATTGCAAACAAAAATCGGGACGTCATCCTGATGGTTATTGCAGCACAACTGAAGTATGGCTTTTCTCTGCTAGAGAATGTGCTTTAGCTACTTTATTATTTTCAAGCCTTTATGTTTGAAAGGTTTCAGAGCAACAAAGAGAAGCTGAAGAGTAATTAGAAGACATCTTAATATAAATAATCTCAGATAATTTGTATTATCTAAAGAAAATATCAGGTTCTTTTATAGAAACCCTCTTGCATTTCCATTCAGACTTTTTCCTATTTCTGCTCTGTAAGTTGTGTAATACGGTTCATGTATTTAGTTGCTGATAGTGAAAAGCCTGTTGGCTGTAAAGTGTTTGAAGTGAAACATGCAATTAATATTGAATTTGCTTGGATAAGTGTTCTGTTTCTTACAGAGGAATTATTAAAGCTTCTGATGTCATTCCTGGTAATAGAGAAAGGTCTGTTAGCATATGGATTAGTGACTGAAACCAAGGTCTTAAAGGCCACCAAGGGAGTAGTAGAGTCACCATCTGAGCTTCTATTGTTGGATTTTAGCTATTAGTGTGTGAATTATTGAAAAAGAGGAGCACTAAAATAGCTGGTTTATTTCAAATCTCTCACTGTAACGTGTGCATTTTTTCTACTTACTTAAAAGCTGAAACACACTTTCAATAAAAGCAATTGCTTTAAATACATTTAATTCAAATTTATTAATCAGTATAAATATATTCAGTTACTTCATAAAATAGTGCTCTCTGCAGCTTTAAATTAATAGTGATTTGTACATAGCACATGTTGTATTTTTATCTTCCCTTAGAAGGCAAGAAAACAAACATTCCCAATAACATCTTTCAACTAGTTTTTTGTACCATATTTTACTCTTTTAACATATAACAGATTGATTGGGTAATAGTAATAGAGTACTCCAAATGAAATTACGCTGGCAAAACACTTCCTGGTCCATTGACGGTATTTTGATTTTTACTTTGAGTTAACATCTAACTTAAATTTTATTCTGCATTTTCAGCTGGTGTCTGATTTTAATGCGTGGTCAGGTGCTGTGGGCTGAACACTAATGGGGTCTGACAACGTGCTATAAAATAAAGCTTTATTGAGGCAGTAGGAGCTACAACACACCCATACAGCGACCCACCTAATCACCGATAGCAAACACAGGGTCATAGGTGAAGCCATGGCCCTGGTGAACTGCCAGGGACGCTTGGTGTCCAGGTCATCTGGTGGCAACAGCCAATTCTGCAAATGCCTTTCGTGTGGGGTAAGAGTTGGGCTGCCCCTTGGCTCTAGCAATGGCGATGAGATTGTTGAGAATCTTACCTTACATCAGTGATGTGGGCAGCATCCTGCCCGTGCTGCTGATGTCGGGCAGGCGGCAGGGTGTCAGCAGTCTCTCTATGGGGTCGATCCTCGTCAAGGGGCAGGGTGTCTGAAGGCAGGGTGTTAGGTATAAGAAAACACTTGTGTGAATGTCTTTAGGTATAAGAAAACACTTGTGTGAACGTCTTTAGGTGCTCTGCAACAAAACATTGCACTGATGTTGTGTGGATTGTGCAGTTACTGTCTGTTTTGAAAATGATTTAAGGTTCTTCCTCAACTGATGCAAGATAGTTTAAGGTTTTGAGACAGCTGAAGACTCGCACCTGCAGAAGCAGCTGCAGAAGCAGCTAAAGTAGGGGCTTTTTGTATGTGAAATTCACTATTTTGAGCTCTTGTCCTTTTCTCATTGACTGTTTCAAACCTCTCTTCCTGTCTTCCTCCTGGTTACTGTACCTCAGCTCCACTACACTTCTCAGTGGCTTTTCTCTACAGTTTTCCTTTTTTCTCTCTGTTTGACATAAACCTTCCCAGGAAAAGCCAGCAAAGAAAACAATTAATTAAAAAATTAATCCAGCTAACAAATTTATAGCCATCACATTGTTTTCTCTGTATGTGCATTACACTTATCTCCCCTGAGCCTGATCTAACTTGTGAACTCCTTGGGGTAACACCTGGACACTCTAGTTCTCTGGAACTGTACGATGCCTAACACAGTAAGGTCAGATGGCATTGGTCCTTAGACCAATAAAATGAAAATGTGTGATAGAATGCATCTTCCAGAAAAGCTTTAGTCTCAATCTCAAGACTTCTAGGGAGAGAGTGCTATCTTCCTGGTGATTTGTTTGAATGGTTGAAAGAGAGGAAAGAAGTCTCATTTCTGATTTGAGTTCCTTTGTGTATTTTGTAATACTCAGCTTTGGTAAGATATACATTGTCCTGTGGTGTTCTAGGGGTATTCTGATCAACTGGCGTGAAGTCAGGTTTCTTACTGCTAAAACCTCCTACTCTGGAGTGACTTTATTGCCTTTAAAAACTGGAACTGGAAGGAAAAATGCAGAGCTTACTAATTAAGCACAGTGCAGTCATATGCATATGATAAGCAGATGCGTGTGGTTGGGAGTGTAGTTTATTCTCTTTGCTACTCAGCTGACTTTTGTTTCTTTCAACAGTGCCATACTGGGTCGAGCTTTCCTTTGCCTGTATTAACCGGCTGCTGAGCAAATAACTGTGCTCTTCTTAAAGTGTGGCCATTTTCTAGATGACTGTGACTTTTTTTCACTCCTGTGTAAAAGAAGCATCTTAAATAGTATTATAATAAAGGGGGAAAAAAAAAGGCGATGTTATCGAGGATTTGGTCATAAAATATATGACAAATTTAGGCTCTTGCGTCTGATATATAATTACTTTGATATACCGATGTATGAGCTGAATTGTTGTTATCCAACCATGAACTTTATATTTTAAGAGGGAGCAAGACCTTCTCCAGTTCTCCAATAAAACTGGAATAGAGTCATATTTTACATTATGATGGAGACTTAGGACAAATGCATTTGTGTCCCTACTTGGACAAAATTTGGTTTTCTGTAGTGCATCTGAAGAGGGTGTGAGAGATTTTATGGCTGCTAATGTAGCATAGATGGATAATTACCTCTTACATGTTCTCCAGAAAAATAAACAGTGGCCACAAGATCACAGTAAATGTCTTCTGAGACATTGAAATTCCCATAACAGTTTATTTATTTCTTTGTTTCTTACTGAGCCCAGTGAACATTTTCATGTTGATGAGTTTTAAAAATGATTAGGAAAGACTTTTCAGTCACTCTTACCCCTTTGCAAAGAGTCTCCTTGAAACAAAATGACCTTTCTGTTTTTCACAGCCTTTTGAAGATTTTTTTTTTTCAGCGTAATTGAGGCTGATAAGGATCTTTGCATCACCTATTTGGCAAGAGGGCGAGTGTTTCTTTGTCCAATACTAACCTTCCTTCTTTACTCATTATCTCTGGTGAGGGCTGTTGTAATTGAAGTCATCCCTTCTGAAAGATATCTCCAACCCAGTTCATTATTGATTTTGAAAGACCTGATCTGTTAAAATTTTCTTGCCAATGAGTTAACCTTCTTACCTGAAGGTGAATTAAAACAGAGAATGACATTTCTAATTTCTTAAGTGATGTAGCCAAAGGAGCTGTGCTAAAGTGGTATAATGTTAGCTCAGTCTTTTAAAAGGACAAGATTTGTTATTTAGCTTGATGAGCGTTCTTGGGCTGTGCAACAGTAGATCTTCACTTAGGTGCAGTTGCTTTCTGGAATGGCTTTTAATTGAATATTATTATATCACAAAGAGGTGCTTTCGGATTTCTCGCTTCTTCTTGAAGTTCCATTTGTAAAGTTAGACCCAGGAATTCAGGTCTAATCAATTATTAGCAAAATTTAAGAACATGAAGTTAAGTAAATTATTTAGCTACCTAGACATTTTATTGACCTGGCATCACAACATCATTTCGTCACCAGTTTGATCAACTGGGCTCTGTAGACACTATTTTCCAAATATATTTGTCCTAATTCCAGCTGCAGTGGCTTCTTAATAAATACTCAGATACTGTCCTAAAATTTCTACTAGTGTGACTGAGCATAAACGATCATGCCCCTGTTCAGATATATAGGTGTTTCCTAATATTTATTTTCCCCTTTGAATGAAACTTACACCTGTAGAACCATGTAGAAAATGATCTTCACCATGTAGGAAATGATCTTCATGTTTGTGTAGTATTTTGAAGTAGTGGGAGAAAGAATTTTAAGAAAGAATGTGTGTATAGAAGTACACATTGTTCAATGAAGCTTAAACAGGGAGATTGAATGCTTGTGGTAATCCATGAAGAGTACATTGTGACATCTTCTCTGTATAGTTTTGAATCTTTTCTGCCATTTTGTACCTGTTATGTTTCTTTCTCTATTCAACTGAGTTAATAATTATAAAAATATTTACTAATTACTAGTGTAGCTAATATTTAGTGAAGTGCGAATACATGTTACACATTTTAAGTTTTGGGAATTATCTATTAGTTAAATTTTAAAATTCTGTAGATGGTGTTCACAATAAATTGTTCTTCCTGTCAGTTTTCTGATACAGAACCACTGGCATGGAATTAAATAGCTGTTTCCAGAAAGGTACAGAATTTATATTAAATTCTATAATTCATGAACCCGAAACCTTAACAAACAGTATTTTCTTACTGTCTGCTTTCTGGATCTCTCTACTCATGAATACATAATGTCATTTGGTCTTTATGTGGTTATTTAAACGTTGGTGTAGTGAAGCTTGGGAAACCGAGATTCTGGAAAATACATAACCAAATACTTCCTTTGTGACTTTTGTGTTTGATATTGATATATGTGTATTTCATGGAATTACAGAATGGGTGAGGTTGGAAGGGACCATAGGAGGTCATCTCGCCCAACCCGCTTGTTCAAGCAGGGACGCCTAGAGCCACTTACCTACGAGCACACACAGACAGCTTTTAAATATCTTCAAGGATGGAGACTCCATGTTGTCTCTAGGCAACTTGTTCCAGTGCTCAGTCACTCTAACAGTAAAATAGTGTTTCCTGATGTTTAGAGGGAACCTCCTGTGTTCCAGTTTGTGCTCATTGCCTCTGGGCCTAGCACTGGGCACCACTGAAAAAAGGCTGGCTCCGTCCTCTTCGAATCCTTCCTTCAGGTATTTGTACACATGGGTGAGATTTGCCCTGAGCCTTCTTTTATCTTCCATTTTGTATTTAGATTAGAAATTGCATTCTTTCTGTGCTGCTTTGTGTTCATATTTTCTGTAAAAATTAAATATTGCCAAGTTTCATCTTGGAAGTTAATGAAATGATAACCGAAGTTTCTGCTGACAATGAGAATTTGGCAACAGTCAAGACCAGATTTAACCCATTGTGTTTAAAGTGTAATGGGTAACTTAAATATCCTGTAGTAATATGAATTTTACTTTAGCATTTGCATGCCTTTCACAGAAGTGTACTTAGTAGAGGAAGTGCTATCCGGTTTATTATCTTTACTGGATGGGCTTTTAGAATTGTGGCTGGCTTTCTGAAAGAACAGAAACCAAAGGTTTATTTCCTTCCTCCCTTTACTTATTTTAATAGCATTTAAAATAATGCTATGCTGGAGCTTGTTCTCAACAACAAGGAGGGAGCTGGTGGGAAATGTGAAGCTCAAGGGCAGCCTTGGCTGCAGTGCCCATGAAATGGTGGAGTTCAAGATTGTTAGGGCAGCAAGGAGGGTGCACGGCAAGCTTGCTACCCTGGACTTCAGGAGAGCAGACTTGGCCTCTTCAGGGATCTGCTTGGTAGAGTACCCTGGGATAAAGGCCTGGAGGGAAGAGGGGCCCAAGAAACTGGTTAATAGTCAAGGATCACCACCATGAAATGACCTCTGTGAAGTAACTTTAAACATCATAGCTAGTACTAGCAATGGAAAGGTAAGTGGGTTTTGTGCTAGAATGGAAGACTAAGGTAGAGGTCAGTTGCTGTGTTCCTGTCTCTGTTTCTTTGATGGGTGAGAGGAATTCTAAGAAATCTCCTGGACGTTTCTGATCTGAAGGTATTCTTGTGATGCCCCACTTAAAATACCTATATACTTTGAATTGTTGCAATAGTGATTCGTTGCATTTTTGATAGGACATCTCGGATTCGTGTAATAGATCAATGTGATAATACCAGATCAAGTTCATGTATTTTTAAGAAGTCCCTGCTGTGATTAATGGGGAATTCTGTTTAAAAGGCAAAGTTATAATATGGTCTGAGATACTGAAATGACTGCCCACATTAATATTTCATAGAAGTTATTTCTAAAACAAAAATTGAAGAAAAACTACTTACACAGAAGGGTTTGTTCAATGTATTTCCAATATCACAAAAATAGACAAAACGGCTTATTTTAATACAATTATGCAACACATTTGCCAGATGGAAGTAAGTAATAGTCACTTTTATAAATTAATTATTTATCTCAGTGGTGTCTGGATTTAGAATGATTGATTATAGAGTGTTCAGATGAAGACATTACTTATTTTGCATACATTGCAGTGACAGGTTTCATATGGTACTGACAAGACTTCTTCAAACCTAATATAGATCTACACTTGTCTGATACACAGCGGCACTTGTGTTTGGAGTACATCCACATGGCTTAGTTGGCTTCCCTTCCCGTAGTTTTAAGTACTATGTCTATATAATGAAAGCACCACAATTTTAGGGAAAAGTTTCCATTTAAAAATTGACAACATGTATCAGAAGAATTCGGCAAACTGAAGATGATAATGAATAATAAATGAACAGAGGATGTGCTTGGGAGAAAGTATCTCAGCAAGACATAAAGTCTTAGTGCACTTCAAAAGATTTAGGACTGGATTGTTATTTCAGTCCAGCACATAGGCTATTTAAATAATGAAATATTTAAAGGTAAATAAAAATAAGTATACAAAATTGACCCTTTATGTAATGTTCTGTACTTAGAAGATGCAATTTTATGAAACTTTCTTTGCTCCAATGAATGGGAAGAATACCATAAGGATGACAGATCCATTATCTAAGTGCTATTTATGAAGTTCAGGTCTCCTATTCTATTTTATTCCAGAAGTGACAAAGATAACAACTATAAAGAATCCAGAGATACGAGAAACCTTCCTACTTGATCCTTGAATATCTATATTAGCTCTCTTGTGGCCAAGGAGGCAGAGGGGAGACACAGATAAGAAATGTGCATGCTGTACTGTATTAATAAGATTTCTGTCAAGAGTAAGAAAAAGCAGCACCTTGTCGTCTGGACTTCCTGCTTTTTTATGAAAACACACCTCTCAACACAACCGGGATTTAGGGCAAAACTCAAGGGAAAGATATTGAGTAAACTCTGTGCTTCTAGAGAGAAAATGACAGAACATGTACTCCTACGACTATTTGCTTCTTACACACAGTTTTTCATCAATACATGTAAATGGGCTTTACAAATACATATCGTTGTCCCTGCCTCACACAGAAGCTGAAGTGCAAGGAGGCAAAAATGGTGTACCCAGACCATCCTGCAGGCTAGGAGGAGGGCTGAGAGTACAACCTAAATCTGTTTCCCAATTCATGCAACTAAATTGTGGTGTTTCTCTAATACCTAACTTCCTGCTACCTTGTCTGACGTTATATCTTGCAGAAAGTCTGACCCTTTAAAGGAGTCAGTGCGCAAAGATATTACATTTGATTTCTGATGTCTGTAGCCTCATCGAAAAGCTGTAGCCAATCTCCAGAAAGCTGTAGCAGTAAATTTCTTCATACCTCGGTGAAGGAGGTTTTTGGCTTGTTTGCCTTTGGCTAATGTAAGCAGAGACTGGGATTACAAACCGCTGGGCTGGCACAAGCGTGATGGCCTGTGTTGACGGATGTTCCCTGTGGTGGCAGTGGCCTCACAACAAGCACTTCTGGCCATCAGCACCGCAGCAGGAGGCTACGATGAACAAGGGGAAGAAATAAAAAGGCAGAAAATGAGTCAGAGGCAGACGAATAAAAGCATTCACTTGGTCTTGATGCTAACTGAAACGGAAATATTTTGTCTTCTCTTTTTAGTTTATCAGTCTGTGTGTACTGAAGAAAATCATGTTTAACAAACTGAATTGCAAAATTATTCACGATAGAAGTGAAAGTGATCTGATTTAAAATCCGTCTAACCTGTTCAATACGGCTGATTACCATGAGATTGCATGAGACTCTGCAGAGAAATAAACTCTCTTAGTAGCACCAAGCAATCGGGGCTGCCACACATGCTGATGCCAGAGTGCCCTGACAAGGGCTAGCAAGGTTTTTTCAATTGATCTAATTATTGTTTACTCTGATGAAAAGTGAAGGGCAAGCCTCAGTTGTTTGGATTAATGCAAGTATCTTATTCCCATGTATAGTCGCTGAGAATAGTAGTAACAATGAGATTTTCAGGTTAAGTGACATGTTCTCTTAGCAGTGTTTCAGTTAAAATACAGCAATTTCCACTGAAATTTGCTTTGAGATATGTGAGTAAATTGAATGCAAAATGCCAACAGAGAGCAAACAGTGAAACTTGGTTCAAAACCAAGGGGAAAATCTCATCTTAATCTATACAAGTCAAATCCTTCTGTTTAATAGGCAGTGGATCCTGAACTGGTTTTCTCAGTAATCTATCCCTTAAAATCAGATTCTGACTCAGTGCTGTAAAAATTTGCAGGGACACAGATAAGAATTATTTGTGGTGATGTTGTTATTGCTTATATAATTATAGAGCTTTCATTGTAAAATATTAGTATTTGCTCATAATTGGTGCTGCTGTTCATGGGAGTGGTTTTTGTCTTGCCTTTCCTTGCCCATTGCATAGGATAAAATAGGTTCATGCCATGTATTTTCTATCATTACATTTTTGGTAGCCTTGCATGGAAAAAAGAGCAGCAAATTTAGGAGTTTCTAATATGATTTCTAAAACTGATCTTTGGGAGGCAGTTGAAGAACACATGCATGTTTTTTATCCGATGTCCATGTGTAAGTATTAACTACATTAGAAGGGTTGTACCAACATGTCTACTGTGGTGTGTAAGCTGGAAATGGTGGGAAGCTGGGAGGGTACCAGGAAAGGCATCTTACATGCTCACCGTCTTTCTGTACCTTCTTCAAGCCTCTGTTCTTTGTTGCTGTAGGAGACAGGTACTGGGGTGGGTAGGTCTTTGGTCTTACTCGGTATAGCTGTCTCACACAGCAGACACAGAGCAGCTTTCAGCTGTTAGTAATCAGAAAAAAACAACACAGACACGTGTGGGAGAGATACAAGCAAAGCTTAATAAAGCCTTTCATCCAACTTACAAAGCCTGCAAGAGCTGCACGAATGTTTGCTATGTATGGGAATCATCATTTTGTCAGAAGAGCATTATCTGGCTTTTCAGCCAGAATTGTGACTAGAGAGAGCACATAAGGAGAGGAGTGTGAGGAATACGTTAGTATGGTTTAACACCATCTCTGATGAAACTAAGAAATGTTCATGAACCAGCTTTATATATAAACAGACTGTGGGGTAGGAGAAACTGCATTCAGTATCTTACAATATCAGAAGTATTTATTACAACGTGACTAGAGGCTCAAAGCAATCTAATTGCTTTGTAGAACATAGAAGCTCTATTTCTCTTTAAAGCATGCTGCTTCAATTAAATATTCCTTTCGTGTATTCATTCAATATTCATTTTGGCTGCTACTGCTGTATTATGTAAAGAAAAATGAATAGTTAGAGGAACTCACGCTAAAAAAAAAGGATTTGATGGAAGAGCTGTTTTAAAATCTGAATAATGTTTTGAGAATTAGCTTAAGTTTATAATAAGCCTAAAGGAAAGGATTTTGTTGCAGGTTATGACAAGAACACAAAGCCAGATAGTTCTGCACTGTGAGCTGTCAGCCTTTCATGTTCGTGTAGGTGCTACCATATACTTCAGATTATCATGATGCGCCACTACTATGAGCTGGAAGCTCTCGACAGCTTCAGTGTAGAGACCAATTTTTAGGGTGTTATGCTGCTGTACATTCAGATTACTTTGGGAAGAAATGTGATATGGGAAGTGTGAGCCCTGATGCAGTTTATTTAAAAATTTGTATCTGCACAGCAATAAAATAAGTATTAAACAGTGACAAATATAAGACTGTGGTTGGGTTTTCTTTTTTTTTTTTTTTTTTTTTTT
>Ga0065711_1044222_pt1 | contig 14225 bp, 8 predicted proteins | sample Hoacrofraction12_FD_59098 | JGI IMG/M metagenome (GOLD analysis project Ga0065711, IMG submission 59098) | Hoatzin crop microbial communities from Cojedes, Venezuela - Epithelial fraction 12 v2 (version 2) | ecosystem: Host-associated > Birds > Digestive system > Esophagus > Crop | place...
CAGGACAGGGTTAATTTTCACCAGAATCCAGGAAGGGGCACAGCCGGGTGGGCTGACCCAATCCCAACCTGGCCAAACAGAGCCGGGTATTCCATACCATGTGCCGTCATGCTGGGTTCCGGTGGGGGGACAGCATGGCCGGAACTCACTCGCGGCTCGGGAGCGCGCATCGGTGGCGGTTCGGGAGAGTGGCTCTGTTGTGCGGTCTGTTTTGTCGTGTTTTCTCCTTTTCTGTATCATTGTTGTTACTGTTCCCTTTGTTTGCTGCTCTGTTAAACTGCCCTTATCCCGACCCATCAGTTTCTGCCTGTTTATTTCCGTTCTCCTCCGCACCCCGGCGGGGGGAGGGGCAGCTGAGTGGCGCTTTTGTTACCAGCTGCAGCCGAAACCAGAACATGCATATATGCAACAGTGATCTTGTAGCAATGATACATTAAGGTTATAACAAGAGCATTCTTGGAACAGAAGTAATGCATCTGCTGTTACATGAACTGATACAGTGGGAAAATAGGAAAGAGTCGGGATACACAGACCCTACCTTGAAGTCGAATAAGAGGTCTTCAAGGCTAGATCTTCAAGGCTGAAAACAATCTTTTCAGTTTTAACTACAGTCTGTGGGTTAATAGGTGTTAGTACTTTACGGAGTGTGATATATTGAATTTTGAAGAAGTAGCTTTTCCAGATTTTTGAAAGGGTGTCACAACCTTTATATAATATATCTTTCAGAATAGACCTTCATGCCCTTTATAGAAATAAAGGATACATTTCTGCTGGATTTTCGTAGCTAACTCTGATAACTGTATATAATCTTCTTTTTAAACATACTAAAAATCCCATCCTGTAACAAAGTTAGCTAGCACTTCTGTTGGAAGAGTCTTCCAGAATCTGGTATATAGATAGTTACAATATCATAAAGGCACTTGTTAAGGGCTCTATATATGTTATGCATATATACAAGACAAACAGACAAGTTTCTGCTCTGTGAATGAACAATGTATGCACATACACGTGCACATGAAAAGAAAACATCTGCTTAGATCAATGCATAATTCTCATGTGAGCTTTGTTGTACCTATACACTCTCTATTCTCTTTGAAATACTTGTGCAGAAATGGCAAGATGGACATCAAATTTCTCAACATTGTTTCTCAAAGAACTGTGCTACTCTGCTATTTCTTTTTGACTCTAATGAAAATAAAATATCATAATGCTAATGTGAAATCAGAACAGAGCTTTATTAATGAAATCAACCTACTTTTTGTAATATAGAAGTACAAAAAAAAGGAAAAGAAAAAAACAAAGGCCATGTACACACTTCTTTTCTGGAACTCCTGTTTAGAATAGTGCAACTGAAAGAAAACCGTACTAAAATGTCTTTGAATTTCAAAAAGAAATTTTAATTGCTTCTTGGACACCGAAGTTCAAAGATATATCATACTTCTGATTTTTATTCCTGTCTTCTTGACTAGAATGGAAAAGGTAAAATAAAATTTGCAGCTCAGCTTATTAAACTAATTTATAAGATGTTCTAATATTAGATCAGAAGATGTAATGAATTGTAAAGGACTTTTAGGTACATTCTTTCATTATATTTCTCACATATCCATAATACATAGCTGTATAAAAAGATCATTATGCAGCGGATCCCCATCACCATGAAAATGTGTAGTGAGGATGCATAGTCAAATATTCTAGTGTACATTTTACAATTAGCAGTACTTCTAGGTGCTTGGCAGAAACATAAATTTGGAAGCTAATTACTCTACCAGATAGCTGCAGAAGCTGCTGATTTTCAGAAGAGTAATATGCAACTTAGCTGGTGTTTCTGCACTGTTATTATCATCTTTGCAAACTGGACAGTATTCACTTCTAGCTTTGCTGAAACTGTATGATTTGCTAAGGGATAGTTTTCCACAGTACAGATGATTTGGCCATTCTGGAAAGAAACATTAGAACATTAGCATTTTTTCACATAAAAAAGGAAAATAAGGATAGGACCCAAATAATGGTGATATTGGTATTTTTAAACTGATTTTTCAGACCTCCAGATTAAAGAAATACAAGTCAAAACCGCAAAGCAGACTTGTCACATACCTCCTTAAAAAAGAAAGAAATTTAATTGATTTAAACAAAAAAGCAATCATTTTAACAGTTGCCAGACAAATTGGAAGTTTTCTGAGATTAACTCAAACTCTGAGAGACAAATTTTTTTTTCAGGTTTTCAAATTCTTACCAGTGTTTTCTAATCTGCCCTTTTTGGTGAGGAATAGGCAGTGGCTCAGTTTGCTCTCTGCACTGTGCTACACTGATGGAGCTTCCAGGAAGACCAGAGCAGAATATTCCAAACTGAAACGCAGCTTGATGACAAAGTTCATACCATAAGTGGATTCTGTTGTGTAGACATCTGGGGATTTTTCTTTTCACATTAATACCTATCAAACAGCTGTAATGTTTTCTTTTTTGGTTTCTTGGAAGTTGTTTTGGTTTTGTGGGTTTTTTGGTTTTGGGTTGCTTTTTTGCTTGTGATTTTTTTAATATTTGACTTTGACAGCTGAATATTTAAAAAAGACATGTATAATATGGCAAGAAAGTTATATGATAAAAAGAGGGCAAACCTCTGAGTAACAAAATGAACAATGATGTGTCTGTATGGCTTATAGGAGTAAAGTTTAAACTTCAAAGGAATAGTAGCCAAAGGTCTAACAAGGAACATAGTTATTACACAAACATAATTTCAAATGTGAAAGTTTATAAGTTTTTTTCTACATTGCTTGAAACATTTCTGGTTTTCTCACATTTTTATCTCCTTTTTTTATCACAAAGATTGGAGTTTAACCCAAATTCCCCTAATGTTTTGTTCTTGTTGAAACTTTTGGTCACCAATTATTGAGAGGAAAGGATTCCATTAGCCCTATTGCACTCAGCTTCTTTGGGCTTTGTGCCTCCGAGTTGGATGTCAAATTAACACAATCTGTTTTTTTCCAACATGTTCTATGCTTCTGCGATTGATAATCATCAAGTGGCTGCACCATGTGTTTCTGTGAGTGATTCTGCATGTCTACCAGTACACCTCTAATGAAAATGTATGTTTACAGTGATAAGCACTTGTGTATGTACATAAGATTAGACACAGAGAGCAACTACTGTATAAAAATATGCACAACCAGAGAACTGAAACACTTCTCTCCTTTTTCTGGTGAGAAAATTTCTTCCTCTTTATACGATATTCATGTAAGCACTATCTTCTTGTGTGATATCTTCTAAATTTCAATCTACACTACTACTCAACAACTGTAAATTGCATGTCACCTGTCTCAATGCTTCATTCTTTTCATAATTCTGTATTATGTAATTGACCCCAAACTTGCAGTTTCAGATTCTCTGTGATGATGTATTTCTGGGAAAAAGAGTTTGTTGTAGAACAACAGTATTAGAAAAAAAAGAAGCCAGAAAAGGAGAGGGGAAAAGAAAGAATATATATTTCTCTTGTAATGCCTTCAGTTAATTGAAATTGTCTGCTCCTTCAAAATTTTGATGAGCTTCACTTCAGCAGCAAACTGAAAATCTTGAACACCACTTAGTGACTACTTTTTCCCTCAGTTGCTTTTTTATGTTCATTGTTTTGCTGTCTGAAATAAAAAATAAAACAGAAAAATGAGAATTACTTCTAAATGACAGGTTTCATAAGAAAATTAAACATTTTATAATGAGAATTAAACAAAAACTGAAGAAAGTTCAAAACAGCATTCACCTCCTTAAATCATTTTCACGCAAGATGAAAACTCCTTGGAACTTAAAAAGAGTGTCATGCAATTCTGTTACATTAAGAGTCATTAATATGCTGTTGAGCTCCTAGAAGAAGGATCCTTCCCTTAAAAGTTTTTTCTGCTTTGTTGAGCGTCGAGACACTTTGCCTTGACATATCAAATGTGACCCTTTATGCAATGTACAGTTAAGAAAGCTTCTGTTTTTCAGAAAAAAAATAGTATTGCTGTAACTGAAAACAAAACAAAAAATGCCTCATGACTAAAGCAAAGCAAGAACAAGTAACAAAATTTGCTGAATAAAGCAAAATGAAGAAATTAAAACACAACTAAATAAAGCAGAACCAGCTAAGTCAAAAGAAACCTATTGCCCCGTCAACATTTCAGCAGAAATCAAGTAGCATAATTTATATTCCTTACTGTTAAACTCAAGGCAGCTATTTACCACATCTCTGTTGACACTGCCAGGAAAAACCACAGGGCCTGAAAGTAGTTCCTATATAAAACTTTTAAATTAAGAATTCCTTAAATAAACGTTGCATCCCTCCACCCACTCTTGATCTTCTTTAAGAATTTTCTAAGATTTTCTTAACTATATACATAAATTCTAATGACTTTTTTTTTTTACATTAATCTCCTTTTTCAAATTGAAGTTCTCAAAATCTCTTCACTTTTCACCAACTCTTCCACAGTTATAGAACTGTTGCAATATAATCTGAACTACTGGCAAAAATAATCCAAAATATTCTTTCCCAACACGTCATAGTTAACACACAAATTTTCTAAAACAGAGATATATTACATCTACAATAAAAAGAGTTCTTTGTATCTGTTCTTCAGGTGTATTATGTTAAGGAAGCATTTATCAAACAGATAGATCTTGTCAACTTGGTCCTCCAAATGATGTTTCTAAGGTGTTCCAAATGCTTCAGAGGCTTCTAGGGAATTTATTGATACACTGGATAGAAAGTAAGGTCATAGAATAAATATATAATCAGGAGGTAAGAAAAAGACAGTAGGAAAACAGTCTTTATTTGAGGTAGATTAAGGTCTTTGCCATTTCACTCTGTTAAGGCTTCTACTGCTCAATATATTAATAAACAATATGGAGAAAGGAAGGAAAAGTGAGGGAACAGTAATAAAAGCAAAGCTTATTATGAAGAAATGGGAAAAGAACTTAAGAAATTGACTGACTTGGCAGATGACATTGTAAGTAAATAAAGCTACACACATGGGGAAAAAGAATTCTAACTTCACATATTAAACAATAGATTCTGAGATAACATTTATTATTCAGGAATGAAATCATAATAACCTGAAATAAAGATGACCAGACCTGAAGTAAATCCAAAGTCCTTAAATTTGCAGATACATTTTTTTTTATTATCCAAGGTGTAGGAGTTGCATTTAAATCCCAACTACTTCACTTCCTTCTGGTTTTTGAAAATAGTTTATCAGCAGGTTCATAAAAATGTACTTTCCAAAACTACACACTAAAAAACACCCAAAGGATACCTCTGAAAAAGATGATCAGGCTTTTAAGTTTCTGTGTGCAGACACAGTTGAACTCTCAGTTGACACTGATGCTATGGAGTGCTTGAACGGAAATTTGAATTCTAGGTTCTATACACAATTATAGTTATTGCAAAATTATCCATATAGGTTACAGATAATTTGTCTGAAGACAGCACATCTAACTTGGAAATGAATCTACAACCCAATATCAACTTAATGGTGAGCACAGCATGTTATGAATGAAGTCACTACTGCATGCTGCATGCATTGGATGTTTAGGAACCCAGCAAAACAGATCCTCTGAGTTTGCTTTCCTTTGCTTGCCTTTAATCTTTTCTGTTTCTTGATCTTACACATGTTTCTGTATGGCTAGAAGAAATAATCTTTCCTCAGCACAAAACAATTTCTGAGTATTTTGAATAGTGGAGCTGCAGCTACCCCTTCACAACTGATGTTAGGAGTACTTTCAGTTAAGCTTTGCAATCTACTTCTGACTATCATCTAGTGAGGAGGGAGTCAGTACAGACCACGTGAATTAGAGGACCGATATGATAAAAGCAATGTTTTGTAAACGTGAAATACAGAATGCCTGTTTTACCAAAATATGTCTTATGAGAGCTGGCTGCCACTAGTTAACCCTGCCACTGACTCTGAAAATCAGGATTATGAATGCCTAATGAAAGTCACAGTCAATGACTTATCTGAAAGGAAACATAACAGGTTACCTATCCAAAAAAGGAGATGATAATTAGGGACTGACATTCAGTTCCGATTTCTGGTCAGCTCAGAGAACAGTTGCACCAGTGTCTTCTTTCATTTGTTGGTAAAAGACAGGCTTGCAGATTTTTGCCTTGACTTACATTTAACTGCTACTGGAAAAAATAGTGAGCTTGAACAACTGTGGTGCTACATCTTGCTTCAGTGATGCTGAAGCAAAGGGGATAATACAACTTGCTTCACTGATACAAACTGTTCTGCAAAACTTACCCACCTCCGCCATTCATTCCCTTACTCACAGGAATCAATGCATTAACCCAAACTTGCTTAACTTTAGCATGAACAGGAACCACAGTTGATTTAACTCAGGAAAACCACTGAGAGGACTGTCTTTAAAAAAACTAAGGCGGACTAATGCAATTTCTGGCCCAAAATAATAACTTGTCATATATATTTACAGTTCCAACAGCATATAAAATTTACTACTGCAGAGGAATACTTGAGCAAATCCACAGTCACATAAGTTATACAAGAGAAGCAAAAGACATTTAAAAGGCTGGCTCTATGTAAACAGAAATTCCCCAGCATGAAAATAAATTCACAAGAAGAATGACATGTATAACTAACACAAAACTTGGCATTAGGACTGATTTCCTAGCTTAAGAAGATACTCCAATGACCTAAATATTATGACTGATGAATTTTAGTTGGCAGCAGTTACTCAGAATGACAAGCAGGAGACCAGAGTTAGTCAGTGTCCACAAGCTGCTGAAGTTCAAAGATATTTGGAAATTATGGCAGAGTACCTTGTCACAAGAAGACTTTGTAAAATCAGCAGTGTCCACAGAAGGTAGCATTTATAATAGACATACCAATGCAATCATGACATTCAGCCTTTGTCCATGATGTTCATAAAAAAAGAACAGACACGTAATTAGTTAGACCTTTGCTCATTTAATATTTGCTCACAGTATAATAAAAGCATTTATCAGTGAATCTTCAGACAGCTTCATAAGAACTATTCATACAACTGACAAAGGTTATTAAATTTTTTTAACTTTTCTTCACTTCTGCAAAATTAATAGGTAAGTGTATTACTTTATCCATGGAAACCTTCTATTACAAAAACAGATGCTATGTGACATGACAAGGCACTCCACCTCTCTGGGTGAGGTGATCCCTAAAGTCAGGGTACTTCATGTCACAACATTGCTATCAGGTACCTAAAAAATAGCAGATATTAACACAGTAGGATCAGTCAAGGTCAGATGAAGGGAATAAAGTTCATGCTCAGGTAACATTAGTGAGTAAACACACCAGATGTATTAAGATGTTTCTTCTGCCAGAATTAAACAGACGGGGTATGGGACGATGGTGAGACTCTTGAGGAGCAACAGGGACTGTCTCTCTTATGATTTTTGCTAGAATTTGGGGGAATCAGAAAGGGGATAAGTGTTAAATTCATTTCTGAAATTACATTAGGATTCAGTGCTCTAAGTCAAAAGTGCGAAGTAGAAACAACCAGGCAATGAAAGCACAGAGAACTGCTCTGGACTGCCTCCTATAACGAACTCAGAATCTGTAGTCTGTCATTCAGAGTCATAAACATCCCATGGCAGAGGACTGTTACTGCCTATATTCTAAATACTGCCTGCTGCTAATGTCGCAATCCTTCAAAGAAATTTTTAGCACCCGAACTAGTTATTTTAGTCTACTACAGGCTACAAACATTGAGTTGGAGAGATGATGACAGATGACACAGCCTTCATACTCTGTAAGTTCAAACCAGGAATACTACAGGTTAGCAAACTCTACCAGCTATGAAACATAGAAGTATTTCAATCACCTCAAAATAATTTCAATGTACTTATGAACAGTTTTTCCAGGTCGGTGTTGACTGAACCCAGAAAGCACTACATTTTAAATAAGAGCAATGTGAGAAAACTGCTTTTCTTATTCATAAACAATAAGTAATCTTTCAGCTATTAGTTATGATCACTGAAAACACTGGACTTCTAAAAACATATGTAAAGTCAGGGAAAAATACTCTGCCTTCTTCAGAGTAAGTTAAATGTTTTGTCAGAAAAATACTCTTTCCAGTGCTAAAATAAAGTTGATACTGCAGTACAGCCATGAAAGAAATATCAAGCTGCTGCATTTGCACTTGCCCTAGACACTATAAAATATAAAAAAAATATTTACAGCATGACAGAATTAAACTTAATTGTTACATAACAAGACAAGAAGAGCTGGGACTCGATTTTCACTTAGCCTGAAGCAGTATAAATCCATCTTGGATGGCAGTATAAAGCCGAGAGCTGGGTCCATGTTTCCTTTCATCATTTAGTTGTAACAGGGTTCTACAGGTGTTAGGATTGAGGTGCGTGAGCATGTGGGGGGGTGTGTGTGTGATTGCTTCCTACTGAAAATAAAGACTGACTGTAGACACAGCTAATTGGCAGTAGACAAAAGGATTATGGAAATTATCTATGCCATATTCGACTTCGCAACTTCCAAGGTCCCTACGGATTTACCCAAAATACAGCAATGTTCTTTCTCCTAAACCCTATAGAATTATATGCATGGTACACTTCTGGAGAAACATATACCATAAGTTCATATGAACGATGAATTAAAAATTATATAGCTTTGAGTGTAAAAGGACAAAATAAAAACTTAGGAGTAAGACACCAAACTCAAGTAAGTCCTATATTTTGAAAGGTCTATCCAAAATTCATGAAAGCAAAACCTCATGGCCGTAGCCATTTCCTTGAATGCTTTTACAAAGGTGGAAGGCAAAGCAATAATTAATGAAATAGAAGTAAGTTGCTGGAACTGCTGTCTGCTTGTAGTTGCATGATACATCTGTACAAAATACACCTGTGACATTTCCACTACTTAATTCTAAACTAAAAATCACCACAAATGGGTGATATAAAAATTTTTGCATAACTTTTCCTCTCTTGCATTGCTATGTCCAAAACTCTCAAATTTTCTTTTTTTGGGAAATCTGCTTTTCTAAAGCAACACAGAAATTTTTAACATGCAGCCAACGTTATTAAGAAATGGACAAAAATAAATTTTTCATTTTCCATCTACAAAATATTTTCCTCTTCAGACACGAGGCATCCATACTTACGCTAGGAAAATATACAACAAAATTAGAGACATATGTGTCTTCAAAAGCAATTTTCCCATGTGCTTGAAAACATACTTACAAAATTAGTGGACAAGGGAAGAGTAACTGACATCATCTACCTGGACACGTGCAAAGCATTCGACACTGTCCTGCACAATATCCTTGTCTCTAAATTGGAGAGATAGGGATTTGATGGATGGAACACTTGTTGGATAAGGAATTGACTCAATGGTTGCACTTCAAGACTTGCAGTCAATGTCTCAATGTCCAAGTGGAGACCAGTGACAAGTGGTGTTCCTGAGGGGTTGGTATTGAGACCGGCGTTGTTTAATGACTTAGTTGGTGACATGTGCAGTGGGATTTAGTGCACCCTTATCAAGTTTGCCAGCAACACCAAGCTGTGTGGTGCAGTCGACACGCTGGAGGGAAGGGATGCCATCCAGAGAGACCTTGAAAAGCTTGAGAGTTTGGCCCCTGCAAACCTCATGAAGTTCAACAAAGCCAAGTGCAAGGTCCTGCACTTGGGGGGAAATCTCAAGGACAAATACAGGCTGGGAGGAGAATGGATTGAGAACAGCCCTTAGGAGAAGTACTTGGGAGTCTTGGTTGATGTTAAGCACAACAAGATCTGGCAGTGTGCGCTCACAGCCCAAAAGGCCAACCATATCCTGGGCTGTATCAAGAGAAGTGTGGCCAGCAGGTCAAGGGAGGTGATTCTGCCCCTCTACTCCGCTCTGGTGAGATCACACATGGAGTCCTGTGTCCAGCTCTGCAACCCTCAGCACAAGAAAGACACGGACCTGTTGGAGCAGGTCCAGAGGAGGGCCACAAAAATGGTCCAAGGGCTGGAACACCTCTCCTATACAGAACAGCTGAGATAGTTGGGACTGTTCAGCCTGGAGAAGAGAAGGCATTTAGCCGTTGATAGGCTTCCACTATAGCCCGAGACGTATAGCCCCAGTAGCCATCCAGGCACTATTCGTTTTTTGGCCTCATGCCTTGCAATTCCTCCCTATGGGAGAGGAAGGGGTTGTCTCCTTTCTTGGAGACTGATGCCGGGGGAGTTAAAGTACACTCCTTTTTTTCACTGTTCTCTCATTTCTGAAATGCTTCAGTCAGACTCAAGATAATGCCAGTAGGCTGCCCTTGAATTGCAGGTCTGGGAATGCCTAGAGTCAATGCTTTCTTCCACAGTTCAGTTCTCTGCTCTCAAGATTCTGTTTGTGAGTTTTTAAGTGTATTCTCCCTTGGTTTGACTCTTGTTCTCTGTGGGGCTTTCAGTTTTACTGGCCGCACTCAATGATCTTCTGCTCAGGGTCTTGGGTCAGATGTTTTGTCTAATGGAAGATCGCACCCCATTTCATGGGCATGATTTATAATGTCATGCATGAATTCTGCCCAGGTAGGGAGCTGGTTGTGGTGATCATTTTAACCTAATTTCTCATTGTGTTCTCTGTCTCTTTTAATTTCATCCCTTTTTGAAATTAGGTAGAGTTTGAGAACTGACGGGGGTCCTCTGAGTAATGGTTTCAGCATAATATAATAAATTGTAACAAATACTGAGATATCATTGGATTTTCATTTATGCATGGCTTATATTTAGGCAGCTTTTGTGACGGCTGCAGAGAGCTCATTAAGAGATGTTCTGGGGATTACGGAAGGTTCACCTTGCCCCATAACATCTATACCCCCAGACCAATAAGCTATCCTGCTGGTGATAGACAGAGATCCATTTTCCAGGTTGGGTCCTAAATTCAAGAAGACTTCTGGACCTCAAAAGCCATTTGCTCCACCTCCACTCAGCATTATTTGGTCACCGCCACTGCTGCAGACTTGCCACAAACACGCTGTTTCGGTTTCACCTCGCTTTCTGCCATATTTTTCTTGTAAATTTGTCGATTGTAACAGATCCCAGGGAGTGAACCGCATTTTATATCACGGAGTACCACCCCGAGTCCCTCAACCCGCTCTGATTTAACAGTTGGTCTGGCTTCATATTTGGGAGGCGTTGAGAGAGACAAAGAATCATCCTCCCCTGCTTCACTACTATTGGAGTCATCCCATATGTTCCCATCCTATTTTTCAGGGGATGTTGTTACTTTATTCATCTGTAAAATTCTAGGGGGAGGGAAGCCCACAAAAGCATAATTTCAACATTTTGTTCCAAATTCTTTTTTCTCCTTTTCTTTCTTTAACTGTTTCTGTAGCTGTTAAATTTTCAAGGACAATATTAATTCAGCTGCCTTTCTGTCTTGTTTCTTCCTTTAGGTCCTGCTCCCTTTTATTTTAATCCTTCCTATCCTGGCATGCAGCTTTTAAGCAAGTGCCTAGCACCTTACAAATAATTCCTTTTCCTTTTCCATCCTTTTTGTGTCCCCTGGCCACTTTTACCTGTTCTTCCACAGCTTCCCAATCATGCCAGTTATCATGAGCCCACTGTTCTGAGAATTTTGGACTCAGACTTATTCCATGTTTTTTAAGTAATTCATGATACTACTTACCATCTTGCTGACTATGACAATTTGTTGTAAATGAGTGGTTTAGGGTCACTTAAAAAAACACTGTCAAAAGGTTTTAGCAAAAGTGGTTTAAATATGATGTTGTAAAAATGCAACTGAACAAAGCTGAGTTACACTTGAGATAGAATGATTTGCAGAGACTAGAGACAAAAGGGTAAGGAAGACCCTTCCATTGAGTCACAAGGTTCAGAATGGACCCCCTTGCTTTCTAAACTGCTTCTCAGAGAGGAACCTAGATGCAACTGGATCCAGACTTAGCCTCAGACTTTATCAATGTCTTCTGTCTAAAGGATTAGATATAAATGTTTCATTAGCATGAATCAAAGTTTCTAAAGCAAAATCAAAGTTATAATACTGTGGGGTTATGAATGATATCAGTCGCTTATCAAAGATCTGTCACTGGAGAAACATCTCTCTGCCTCAAGGACCTTACCTTGAGGGGTGTCCCAGTTAAGGGGAGGTCATTGCCATGCAGCCACACTGCCTAGAAGGGAGAGTTCAGAGAAGGTGTGCTTAGGCTAGCATGTTTGTGGGATAAAGTGGTTGGCTTGTAATCAAATTACATGCCATGGACAGGTATGCAGGAGACTCCTTGTGCCTGCAGCTTTCTTTGTTCCTTGATAAATGAGTCTTGGAAAACCGACCTGCTAGTCGTGTGTTAATCACATGACTGGTGTCCAACTTCATGTGCACCAATGCTCAGTGTGTCACTCTGCTTTGTTGTGGGTTTGCAAAGAACAGATTGAAGCTAGAGGAGCTCATGGCCCCTCCACAGCTCAGGCCTTTACCTCCTCCAGAGCCTGTAACAAACCACCAACAGTCTGATCAAGGGGTCGAGAGCACCCATCATATAATAATGTCCTTTTAAATTAAACAAGAGTAATATTTAATTATTATTATTATTATGAACAATAAAATAAACAGTTGCACTACATTTTTCAAAATATTGTCTTTTGTGCTGCAAACTGAATAATAAAGCCAAGACCTAGTAATCATAAAACCAGAGTGAAAGTGGAAGAAGCTGTATACGAGTATGCTTCAAGGATATCAGGTAATGTTGATCCTTCAGAAAGACCAAAAGTGGAGCTATTGCTTCCTGTCAGCGTGGTCCCATTTGCAAGAATGCAGGCTAAGGTAGGTTTGTTCACCGTGCTGGCTGAACAAAGTCAGAAGCCTTTGGCCATCACGAATACCTCCTCAAATCTTTTAATTAAAAATTAACTGTAAAGAAGACCATTCCTAAGACAGAAAACCATCTTCTTTCAGTAGCCACTGAATCAAACTTATTCATTTGAACTCTTTAATTTATTAATAACATCTTCAGATGAACAGCTTTTTATTTGCATGTTCCATTTTAACTAATTTACTGAAAAGAATAGATTTGCTCTTAATTTTCTAATTGCTTGCTCATTCTGTTTCCTCAGATTAGTACAATGTATTCAGAAATGATTCATTTAATTTGCATCAAATGAGAACAAATGAAAGAAGGACGAAGACAATTTGAAAGCTTTGGCTCTGCTTGCAGGTTACCACTTGTATCAGTAAAAGGGCTACTTTGTATGCCATTATTTGTAAGAGTGATAATTTAACCAGATCATTTAAAGTTAGCTATTTCACTCTCCTGACAGGAAAGTCTCTTTAAAAAATTTGTAATAATAAATGACATTTTTTACAACTGAAACTTATTTGTGAAAGTAAACTAGAAAATTCACATATGTATGACATAATTTGCTTTCATTATGTGCAGCACATTGTGTACTGTAGATTCCTACCAAGAAACCTCTTCTAAAATACAAGCCACTGGGCAGTTCTCCCAGCACTCTTTGGGAAATTTTAGGGACATTTAATGCAACTAAACGTATGGCAGATTTTAATCCTGAGGGAGAATTAATTGTCTTCTCTTCCTACTGCACTAGCATCTATGAAATTATCATGGGGTCAGGGGGATAAACTTAAAACCCAAATTTCGATATTCTTGCATAAGGTTGATGACTTACAGGTTATGCATAAAAAACAACACAGTTACCATTAATTAAATAGAGCATGCAACCCATAAATAAGTTTTAGTTTTCTAATTCTATTAAATTAATCCTTACATTTCTTCAATTAATTCTATATTGTCTAGTATTATTTTTAATAAATGTTGAAAAAAACACCTCAACCTTATAACCAAGAGGAGTTAGTGTGTTGGGACCTGGTTTTGTTACATAGTGCACCCTCCTTGATGGAAAGAATGTTTGTACGAAATTAGCAGGGTGTGCCATCTTTGTCATATTTAGTGTAGATAAATATTGGGAGAAATGCGGAACCAGTAGACTGTTCAGAAAAATTTCTGGCAGAGATATTTTTTTTAGATGAGGTCCATAAATATCGATCTGTGGTCTTGGCTGGACGAGAGGGGACATAGTTCGGTGCGTTGAGCAACCCAGGTTCCGATCCAGAAGTGAGCCTTGGGAGCGGCTGACACGGAACCCTGCTGGGAAGGCAGAGCGACAAGTTCGGGACACTGGAGCAGGGGGAACGTCACCGTTTCCTGCCACACTGTCACTTCCTTCCTGCCACGTTGTTGTT
>Ga0065711_1044223_pt1 | contig 14224 bp, 9 predicted proteins | sample Hoacrofraction12_FD_59098 | JGI IMG/M metagenome (GOLD analysis project Ga0065711, IMG submission 59098) | Hoatzin crop microbial communities from Cojedes, Venezuela - Epithelial fraction 12 v2 (version 2) | ecosystem: Host-associated > Birds > Digestive system > Esophagus > Crop | place...
CACCCCCCCACCCCAAGGAATACCCCTGCAAATGTTTTACTTGCTCAGCCAGTTAGTTGATAAACTATTTTCTTTTTACCTAGTATTTTTTCAAAAGTGTGACATAGAAACAATTTTTCAAATTTCTGTTTGTGTCATTTCAATATTTATGTTCTTCACTACTCTAAGTTCACTCTGAAAACTTGTTAAAGGTAGAAGGGACTATGTGAATGCCAGTGTTTGCTTCTAGTACTCAGACATGTGCAAAATGCCAGATAGAAAGTGGAAGTATGAAACACATAATGACTTAAAAATTGAGTTTTTGCTGGCAGAAACTTTGCCTGTCTGCAGCAGGGAGTAAACAGCAAGTTCCTGTGCTCAGGCACAGTGAAAAACCAGTTAGCTGAAGAGGAGGAAATCCTGCAGGGCTCAAAATGCAGAGATAAAAATCATCTCCTTTCTGCTTCATTGTTACACAGCTCTTTTTCTTAAAAAAAAAAAAAAAAAAAGAAAAATGTAAAAAAAAAAAGTCTTGGTTTAAAGCTTAGTTCTGTTTAAGACAATAAGTAATCTGTGCTGTTACCTCTGTATCGGGTCACTAACATCGTGGTGAGGAACAGGATGCAAGGTCTGTGCTAGCAGAGTGCTTCCTCCACTCCCAGATGGAGTTTTGTTATCGGGGAGAAATTTAAAGGTATGGGGGTGTGGGGCTGGATTTGTTTTGTTTTGTTTACTTGAGGTTTTTATAAAGCGTGCCAGCAGCATTGCCGGCACATCTTCAGTAGTGATCACATAGTGAAAAAAATGTAGACAGTCTAGAAAGGCTGACAGAAAAGTTTAGTTGTAATTTGGACCAGAGACAGATGGAAATTAATACTTATGTCATTGGCAACTTTTAAAGATCCATCTTTCCCAAGGCAGGATGTAATTTTTGAGAAAAATAAATTCTTTCAAGAAAAATCTTTGCACCAGAGGTTTCACAAGCTGTGAAGTCATCGTACAAAATAAATGGTGAGTGAAAGTATCCCAACTTGTCAACTTAAATATTATGAAAATAACTGAATATAGTCATAAGTGCAAGGAGGTCAACAAGTAAAAATCCTGCCTCCAACCCTGGTTATCTCTGCTGCTGTGTGATATGAATCTGATCGTTTCAGCTGCTTTGTCTTTCCACCTCACTGACTCCTACTGACTTCTCTAGAACGTGGTGTTAAACTCAGCATTCGCTGTATTCAAGTAACTCCCAGGACTCAAATGTCAACAAACGAACAGATGGGAGCTCCTCCAATCAATTGTTTAAGACTTTTTGAAGGGTAAAGTTTATTACAACAGAGTTAAGCTCTCAAAGAAGTGGGAGTGTGGAGGAGGACTACTGAACTTTCAGTTCCTGGTGGTGGGGGAAGAGCGTGTAACTAATATCTTCAGCACAGGTAGGTCTAGCTTTCCTGATAATGAGGTGAGGAAGAAAAAATAACATGACAGAAGAAAAGAGGGACGACAAGCTACTGCTGTTACTCTGTCTGGAAGCCTGGAAAAGCAGGGTGGGAGAAACAAAACCCCAGGGCTATTATTATTATTCATAGCATCTGTTTGGAGGCACTGGAATAGAGGAGTGACAGGCTTTATACAAATCTGCACAGAATTAACTGGTTAGGGAATCTAGAAAAGGCAGTAGCCATGCTGTGCCAGTATTTTAAGAATAAGGACTTTGTACTCTGCCTGGAATTCATGTAAAACCTGCACGGCGGTTCCAGTTCGCTGGCGGTTGCTGGCGGGGATCCCGGGCGGTTTCTGTGCCAGAGATGGGGGAAGGGAGAGCGAGAGGAAAAGGAGCGAGTCCCAGCACGCTTCCTCTCACGCACCCACGTCTTGGAGGATCGGGGCTGCTCGGCACAGCAAGGAGCAACAGGGATCTCAGAGCCAGAAAAACAATTGAGACAAGGGTTTGTTTTCCACATTGTTAAAAGGGGGTTGGCCTTTTTTAACTAGTCTTGATGATCATTCATTGTGGTGTACTGGCTTAGAGGGGAATTACTGTCTGATGTTTTCTCATATTTCTGTAAGATTTTTAGAGGCCAATGTTAGATTTATGAATTAAGTTGTTTTTTTCATTTAACAGCTAAGGAAATTGGAGAAGTCCTAGAGCCCAGTACTGGGTTCATTGCATGCTAACGATGTCAGTGAGAGCTCTGCTTTCCAAAGCAATCAGCCCCTAACAGAAAAATGTGAATATGCATATGTATTTTTTTTTTTAAAGTAGTTCAGTACTTCTTCTAGTCCTTCAGTAGGGGTAATGCTTCCATAATGGCTTGCAGTAAATCAGGAAGCACTAATTTAAATCATGCCACAGCCAATGGTATTAAGACCCAAATGTCTGTCAATACCACCACTGCACCTCCTCGATTCGAAAGTCACAGCTTTCCTAAGGGGCTGTACAAAGTCTCTGTCTAAATAACAAAGTGCCTGCCATGACCATCTGCCTGTGCTGCATGAACCTGTGGGGAGCAAGTGGAAGGCAGCAGAGCTGTTGTACCAGCTTGGAAAACTTATCAATGCCCACAGGAGATCAAGGAACTTCTTAGAAGTCTGGATCTGCCTGGTTCCTTTGCTTCACTACAGTTCACAAGGGCTGTGATGATCCTCAGCTACTCAGCATACGCTGAGAGTGTTTTCATTTCAGCAGTTTTGGCTTAATTATGTATCCCAAGCCTTTTAAATGCAACAGTGCTTACCAGTTGCTGGGAAGATAGAGCTCTGCCTCTATTGCTAAAGCACCATAAAGAAGTTCCAACTATGGATGAGGACCAGAGCCATTGCTAGTTCTTCCTTCTCGCAGGTTAATGCCTTCATGCACTTGCCTGATCGTCACCTCAGCTCTGTCCTTATGCGACCATAGCTCATCATGGGTTTTGGGGAACTGCTGCCATACAAATAATAAATTTGAGCTCCTAGTAGGGAGTCTTCTGGCATCTACATTCACAGCAAGGTCCTGCTTCAAACGGCTAATGCATGGGGACAGAGAGATCTTGCAGATTTCTCGTTAATCTCCAGCTCAGACTTTGGGCCAGGAGGATGAACTCTTCAGTACTGTCTTTCAGGATCTTGCCAACAGAGATGGGGAAGCATCATCAACCCGATGGAAAATTCCATATGTAATAGAGATCAAGCTTTTTTTTTTTTCTTTTTATTTCCTATTTTCCCTCAGGCTTAGCCAAGCAGGCACCTAGCTTTTACTTGGAAAAATCATCAATGGACCGCAGGTTCTGACACTTTTTATACTAGTTTCCGAGTCAGAATAACAGCATCTGCATTTTTCTTTTTTATCTTACAGCTCATTCTTTGAAATGCATAGGGCAGGTTTATATTCTGCTCTGTCCAGTTTAGTATTCCTCAGACATTCAAGGTAACTAACAGTTTAATGTACCAAAATGGCAGAAAAAAAAATCTCTCAGAAAATGGTATTTTTTTCCCATTGGAGAGCATACAGTTTTTGACGAAAAAAAAAAAAAAGCAAAACCAACACAAGTCTTTCATTAAGATGGAAATTCTTAGTTTTCTGTGTTTAGAAGTGACTTTATGTTTCCAAACATGCTTGCAGTTGTTATAGAAAGTAAATATTCTTATTAGCTTCCATCTATTCTTTAACAGAGCTGATATCTTTATTCTTGTGCTGGTTTGAAAGAGAAAGAATCACAGAATCACAGAATGCTCAGGGTTGGAAGGGACCTCTGTGGGTCATCTAGTTCAGCCCCCCTGCTGACGCAGGGTCACCTACAGCAGGCTGCACAGGTGTGCAGAAGTGTGGAAAAGTAGGGATTTTGCATGGATGGGATATTCCAGATTTTTATCTTCTTTCATAGTGAAAGAATGAATGGCATCTCCAATTTACTTCAGTGTGCAGCATGAAGATGAGCATATGCCAGTCCCCGTGGAGCTGGTTTATCATGTATTTCTGCATGTCTGTTTGCGTGATTCCAGCGCAACATTTGTTGCAGATCCCTCAGTCTGTGGCCATTCACCAGGAAAAGGAGTGCATTTCCCAAGCCATTATTTGTCCAAAGCAACTAGTTGTGCTCTGTATTTCAGCAAGCATAGGAAATTGCTTCCACTCCTAAAAATTGCCTTGCCAGACAAAAATAAATATTTAGAAACTGAAAGGTTATTTCTAGGTTTTTAAAGTCCAGGTTGAGTTCATAGAGTTGACAGGCAGAAACACTGGCTTGTTAAATTTCTAAATGGCATTAAGCTTTGAAGTCCTTTAAGGAAATCATCATAATGACAGTTATGTTTCTGGACAGTTTTTAGTATCATTCAGGTAGAAACACTTCCTTGACTGAACTAGATGGCATGCAAACTTAAGAATGTTACAGTCCCTTCCCTAAGAATTACACTTCACATATTACTTTCCAGGATGACTTTTCTTTGAGGAGTTTTGCTCGCAGTAAGGATTAGATCATTTTCCTGAACGTTAAAGATGATTTGAGGTTAAGTAAAGAGCGAGATGTTAATTTTACTTGTCATTACCTCCTGTTTGTAAAATGGTGAAAGCCTTCCCTTCAGCGAACACCAACAGTTCTGCGCACGCGATGAGTCACTGGCGCTTTAGCACTTGTTTAAAGCCCTGGGCACTGAGCCTTCTTGCCAAATGCCCACAAGTCCTCCTGAAATTATTGGCAGCTGGGAACAGGCCAGACCTTGCAAAGCTGCATGCTGGCAGCTGGACACGTGCCTCCGCAGTGCCCTCTCTGCCTCACGGTGTTGGTTCAGCAGGGCTCTGCGGGCACGCGTCCAGGAACGCAGGGCCTGTGTAATCACGCCCTGGCAGCCCAGCCCACCTCTGTAGCAGCCAGCCGCAGGCGGTGGCAACACGATTGCCGTAATGCAGGGCAGTTAATGACTAACCTCACGGGCAAGATCACCAGAACTACTGGGCTGAGTTTGTGTTTTTTAATTGCGATTTTGTTTTCCTCCAGAATTTATGTAACAAACTATGTACCTGTTTCACGCATGGGGAAGCCACAAAGTTTACCGGGGAAAACAATGGTAAGAAAAGACATTCACTGAGGGTCTTTTCTGGTTTTTGCAGAAAAGAAAATTTAAACAAATCTCTGTGGTTTTTTTTGGTTTGGTTGTTTTTGTTTGGTTTTTTTTTTTTTAGAAACTTATTGAGAATCTGAGAGCAGTTAATACAAGTTTAGAGCTATTGGTCTTTCAAGGCCTTTCATCCTACTTTTGTAGGACATGGAGATTTAGGAGTATATATAATATATGCTATAGTATATTTACTATGCATTCACCACACTGCCGTATCTGTTAATGAACTAGCAGTCAGTAGACATGTTCCACCATATGTATCGTACTTTAGGTGAACATCTGTAAGCTGCCTCTTGCAAACACCTTGAGCAACTAAGACAGGCTGAGATATTCTTAGGATCTTCTAGGAAGATAACCAGGTTTAAGCCCGTTGCTGCAACCTTGAGGGAGCACTTTGCAGATGCCGTGCATAGCACTGGGGGCAGTCGATGCAGTAGTGAAGCCATTGCCATCATGACCATCATGCCTCCAAACCAACCTCCTCCATGCTCCTGTCCTTCTCATTCCAGGAGCCTTAACAGGAGTGTCCTACAGACCTGTGCAAGGGGTGCCTCACGAGACTTGCAAGCATCCAACCACTCATTCTGCTGGAAACATCTGCTGAGATCAGTGCAAATCTCAGTAAAGAAACGCCCACACAAAGTTCCTGTGCGATTACCCGTTTTAGAAAACGCAAAAAAGTTTGTAAATATTCAGGAGCTCCATCTGCTGGCAGTGTTTGGTAGCTGTTTGCATCTATAATAAGTCCTCATAAAACTTTAAGAATAATAGTTTAAACTCTATTGTAAAGCTGACAAATGCTTTTGTAATATTACCTCTTTCCTTTTAATTTCAGGAGCTCCCTGACCATTTGGCTAATTTTATGCTTGTTTCCAAGAACCTATGTATCAAATCTTTCAAAACCAAATTTTTTACTGATACTGGCTGATGATCTTGGTATTGGAGATGTGGGTTGCTATGGCAATGATACAATAAGGTAAGAAACAATTCTACGAAATAAATTATCCCTTCCTGGTGAATTTCAATGGCAAAAGCACTGATGACACTTAGTATTAGAAAATTTATTATTAATGGATTAGTTTATCTAAGCACATTTCTTTTCACACCATGTGCAAAAATAAGTGCTCTACAATATTTACTACTGGAGTAATTATTATACAGGCATGCTTGAGCAACTTTCCTAGACTTCTAATTTTCAGCATATACAGTCAGAACTTTGCAAATGTGTCCATGCCCTGTATTTGTGAGGCATGTGCATAATTTTTAAGTTTCCACAACTCCAAGGTTGAAATATCAAGGCCTTATATTAGGATTTTATATCAGCTAACAACTCCAGTAGGCTTGTTATGAAATGACAGTTCAGTCTATGTGATATGTGTCAGTCTGTATATAGATTGATTGATAGAATGATTGTGCATATATCCTGTGTTTATTCTAGCCTATTATAGTCTTGAAAATTGTGTTGTCTGGTATGTGTTAATGGAATCTTTTTCACTATGCTGCATGAGCTTTTGATATGCGATAGACCTGAAATACCTTTTCTATTTTCTTTTTTCTTTTTCTTTTTAGTTATTAATAAAAACATATTTATCCATGGAAAATCCATTTCTAAGGAGTCAAGGTATCTCAAAAAATACACAATGGGGAGCTTTCCTAGCTGAATTGTAGACAAACAGAGAGTTTTTGTAAATTTGATGATGATGTCCTTGACAAAACTAGGAGGAGCAGGATATGATGAACGTCTGTATAATACATTTTTGTCAGAGATGGGATTTTTCTCTTTAGGACCCCTAACATTGATGGCCTGGCAAAGGAAGGAGTGAGACTTACTCAGCACATTGCTGCAGCTCCTCTCTGTACTCCTAGCAGAGCAGCTTTCCTGACTGGCAGATACCCCATCAGATCAGGTTCGGCCTCTCACTAATGGTTCACTGCAGTTTGTCTAGCTGTTATTGCTATTAAAAATCCCCTTAAATAAACCATTTAAAAGACTAGTTAATCTAAGGATTTGGGGCCTTGGTCAGAAGGGCAAAAATAAAGCTGACTAGATTTAGTGATTGATTTCTGTGGGAAAATTCCCACATAAAGTACATTTAATGTGGCTAAATGACAACACAGGAAACACAAAACAGCACAAAGCACCCAGAGGTAAGAAACATGAAGAAGAAAATTGTGCGAACACTGTATGATCAGTGGTATTAAGATGTGTAATATTTTTAATATTCTGGCAAACTTTTTCATAGTGAAATGTGTCAGACTGTGGAATAGTTATTAACAATAGTGTTTTAAAACAGATTTACTTCAGCCATGTAAATTCATGACAGAAGACTTCAGCCACCGCGTATGGCAGTAATAATCAGTGTAGCTCCTCTGACATGATTCTGACTTACTAAAGGAGAAATGCAATCACAAACTGTACATTTCAAAGTGTGTATCCTTGACTCTGTAAACCTTTCGTTATGTATAAAACTTATTTGCATTTTTTTCCCCCTTTTTTTTAATACTGTATTCTGATATAACTTTGGTTGCAAGAGATTGCCTAATGTCCAAACATAGGCATCTTAGTGCCATTTGGAGGCACGCCAGCATAGCTGAGGCATCTGCATTGGACTAGCAGATAATGACATGGGACTTGGAGGAGAGGTCATTCTGGGGGTCAGTCAGAATATCCCAGGTCATACTAAATGGGTTATAAAAAGGTACTAGGCTTAGGCAACTGAGTCCCATTCATTAGAAAAAACAATCTGAGAAGGCTGAAAATCTGAAACCTGGCTTGTTTTATTTTAAAGACTGTTATTCCTCTCTAGGCATGGCATCTAGCGCTCAACGGCGGGTTCTCTTGTGGAACGGGTGTTCTGGTGGGCTCCCACCAAATGAAACTACTTTTGCCAAAATACTGCACCAGCAAGGTTATTCTACAGCACTTGTAGGTATGAGACACAGCAATTTGCTGCATTTTCACAGCTTGTTATTCAACTGAGGCTGTTTCTGTAAATATTTTTATTTGCCAAAATGTCTAGGATCCGTTAAACTAGAGTTTCTTGTATCCAGAACTTCCAAAATCAGCAGGGCTTTTAGAATGTCATCCACAAGCCCCAATGTCAGCACAGCGTATCTGATAAATCCAAAATGAGGATGTATGGAATACATAGCTGTACACTGCAAACAGAAGTAAATGCAAAGGAAAGAATCTTGTTTGCTCAGTACAGATTGCTTTAGGAAGAATCAACAGAGATATTCACTCATCTATTGGAACACAGAAATGTTGTCTGCCAGCTGGTACCCAGACACCACAGTGGTCTTAATTCTATCTGGTGGCTAGATTTTCTATTATTTATGTAACCTGCTTATTGTCACAGTTAAGACTCTTAAGGTGCCTTCACTTTCTGCAAAAGCAACTATACGAAAAAGGTGAGAGTCCCATTGACGTCAGTTGGTTTTGGATTAAAATACATGTTCAAGAAAGAAAATCGAATTAACTCTTTGCTAATTTTGCCTGAACAATGATTAAAGGGTGTGTCTTTCAGGCACCTCTCATTTTTAAACTCTTTTTGATGTAGTCAAAGGTGTTGTGCTTAATTGTAATTACTGTGATTTTTGCACCTCTGCTCAGCTCCGGCACACTGAGGTGTCATTTAGTTCCTAAATTGAAGTGAGTCGTAGTGATGTACTGACTGCACACAAGCCTGTGCAAAGGAGTGAACTTTCCCTAGCTCACTGCTGTCTGGTACAGTTTATACTGTAAACCACATTCATATACATGAGCACAGAGCTGGTTAGCCATTCTCAGAAGTTATTTGTCTCGCTAATAGCCCCTAGGCCCATGGTTATAGACTATCTGTCCTTCAATGTCAAGATAATTGCACTGCTGTGTAATATGACTTCATTAAGGTTCATTATCAGTGTATGAAGTATTCTCATATGTCCATTTCTACTGAACAATCGGAATGGCCTATTTTTGCTAGTCATTTTAGGATTAATATAGACACACAGAGCCAATATGTACACCTTCTTCCTCAAATCTTGGACTGTGAGGATCAGATGGAACTTGTGGGTGAATTAGTCTATATTTTTGCACTTAGCTGTTTCTTTTGGCACAAGGCTTTCTCCAATTTCTCCCCATCAGGCTACCCATTAATGAATGGCTACTTTATCATGTGAAAAATAAGAAGTGCCAACTATTGCAACCCTGTTTGTTCTTATTCAGGGAGGCATCTGAGCTGGACCATTGCCCTCTGTGTAATTTTAACAGACAGGTGAGGAAAACCAGCTGTTATAGGCAGATAAAGTGCCAATGCGTGATTGCTCCATCGGAGTCTGTCCCCATCCCACACCAGCTCCTCCCTTGGCTGCACCCTAACTGTGGAGTGCAGCCAAGCTATCAGAAATGCAGGCAGACACACCCAAGAGAAACGACATTGGATTTAACATCTTTGTTTTATATTTTCAGGGAAGTGGCATATGGGTGTGAACTGCGAATCCCGCCATGATCACTGCCACCATCCTTTAAATCATGGCTTTGATTATTTTTATGGCATGCCTTTTACCCTTGTGAATGAGTGTCAAAGCACAAATGACCCTGAAGTGGCCAAGCCTTTGCAAGATACATATTGGTTTTACACACAGATGATCATCCTTGCAGTACTTACTCTTTTGATTGGAAAACTTACCAATTTATTCTCAGTAAAATGGAAAATAATCATATGTCTGGCCGTCTGTGGTCTCCTGTATTTCATCTCCTGGTTCTCCAGCTACGGTTTCATCAAATACTGGAACTGTATCCTGATGAGAAACCATGATATCACTGAACAACCGATGAATCTAGAAAAAACTACTTCTAATATGCTGGAGGAGGCAGTTTCATTCATTGAAAGGTAACCAACAAAAATTGTATCGCATTCTAAGGATTTTTAAAAGCAATGTGATTACTGTGTCATACACCACTAGGTTAGGCAGCTGGCATGCTGAACTACCTGTCCTGATGCTGGCCAGTAATTTGTTGTTTTCTGGCATCCCCCTACCTTTCAGCATCCAATTGCTGTCCTTCATCATACACATAGTTTATCATTTCCTCAAGAAAAGGAAGAGTTTTTTTGTGTGTTTTTATGTTTTATTCACCTAATACAAAGGGGTCCTGGCCAAGGACTGGGACTTCTGCCAGTAGGAACAGAAAAATTATCTTGGCCTGATGAATGGACTGTCCTAGAAAGTGTCATATGAAGTTAATATTTTATGAACTGGAGGGCTATAGTTAGTTTTGTTTTGTTATCCAAGAGTGTCCTTCGTTTACAATACTACCAGTAGCCTCAGCTGGCATTGAACAAGCCACTATGTCTTGAAAAGTATTCATGTGTCAAGTCTGGACACAGCCCTGAATAAGATTATACTGTTTCTTTCAGGGTTTTTTAAGGGAAATTGGGGGTAAGATAAATCTCTTGTGTAAAAGTTTCAGTACAGATAATCTCAGGTTCCTAGGATATCCTGCCTGGCCTGATGATAAAGGGATATGGTTCCCCTGTGGGTGCAGGGTTGTATCTGCCTCTTCCATGAGGGTGTCTCAGATGCTCAGTGACATCCATGTTAGGTTTAAGCAAGCAAGTCCTATTCTCCTTGTCTCCGAGAGCATGTCAGTCTTTTGGCTGTGAACTTTCTTAGCTATTTATTTAATGTTCTACACATGTCTAGTTTGGAACCAGAAAAAGAAAGAGCCCATTACTATCTTGGTCTTAATACAGAACCAAAATCTTTGAGGGGTGTTTTAATCCCCTCTGTCTCACAAAAACTCAAAAATGCAAAGGTGTCAAAATCAAAAATTCTTATTTTATACCTCCATAGTAATTTTTATTGAGATAGTCACTACCACACCACTGTTATATTTTGGGTTGAGTGACAGTCTGCAGAGAAATGACTATTATTTTCTTTTATTTCAGAAACAAGCATAGACCGTTTCTTCTCTTTGTTTCCCTTTTGCATGTTCATACCCCTCTCGTTACCACAGAGAGGTTTCAGGGAAGAAGCAGACATGGCCTATATGGAGATAACGTAGAGGAGATGGACTGGATGGTGGGTAAGTGGTCATCTTGAAGAAAATCCTTAATTTATTTGAATGTGGAAAAGAAATTAAAAGGGTGGTCACAGAACTTCCATTTCCCATACGACAAAAATCAGTGAACTTGCCTTGGATACCAGTTAGCTACAGAGATTCCCATTCCGTTACCACACCTCTTCTTTTCTTTCTTAAGATGAAAGCCCAAACTTTTCTTGTGAAAATTTGTTTTTATTTTTTTAATTGACACACTTCTGTGCTACAGTGTTAAATGAAGTCAAATAATCAAATGTGTGCTTGATCGTGTTGTCGATCAAAATGTATGCAATTTCTTCAGCTCTGTCTGGTCTTAGAAGATATAACTGGTGCTGCTGATGAATATTACATTATACAGTGGTTGTTTTGTGTACTTTTTTGGTTTTATCAAACAGTAATCCTTGGAGCATAAACCAGAACTCGCTCCTAGCCAGAAAGCCAAGTTAAAAAGCCATGGAGTTTCACTTAGGTTGTGTGAAGTCAGAATATCATGAAGACTCACTTAGGTCTAAATCTAGGCTCTGAGTGCTGATTGCCCTAGAGCCTAGATTCAGACCTAAGCCTCACTAAGTAGTTCCTTTCTGCTTCCGTGGGAGGGAGAGAGATCACTCCTGTTTGTATTTAGTCAAAAGTGAAGACCCTATTGACAAAGTATTCACCTCCTGTCCAGGCCAACATACAATCCCTGGACCTTTTCTTCCTCCAGTAACCATCTTTACAAAATTGTATTTTGAGACGAGCCCCCTTGCTTCTGCTGAGCAGGCTGAGAACCTGTGTGAGATCCATCTGAACCAGCAGATTCTGCTGTGCTCCTTTTGCAGCTTTTTGGCACCAGTCACCTTCAGGCACAAGCTACGCAAGCAGAGCTGGATAGCAGAAGTCTGATGGTATAAGGAACATGCCTTGGATAGGCCAAACAGGATGGCAGCTAATGGGGCCAGAAGTGTCCAGAGCTGGACAGCTAAGTAAGAAATTTGGTGTCTAATTCAGAAGCACGATGTCTAGACTCAGTCTAAACTCTTTTAGGGGGACAGCTGTCTACTTTTAGGTAAGGTTAATAAGTAGTTTGACCAAGGAGACACAGGAATTCTGTAAAGGAGAAGAGACTGAGCAAAAGAGCCAGTCACTGGCTTATGCTTTTTCCTTGCATACTTGAGCTTTTTCTGCTGCTTCTCTAGCTATGGAAGCTGCTCTTGGTGCATATATTTGATGCAGTAGGTGGTGAGGACAAGCAATCAAGGGTAAATTGTATTCTGTATAAATACTTGATGTTATCAGTACCAGAAACATTCCTTATGAAGTTAGGTTTGAATTGCACCCTGTGGAGTTTTCCCACTGACATCAGAAGATTTTCGTTGTTAGTATGCAGCCCGATCTCAGAAGCCTTGTTCAGTTCCCTATGAGACACAGTAGTTATCTACGATTAGGAATCTAGGCAGTGCTATTACTTAAGCTTTTCAAAATGCTTGAGGCTACACAGTGGAGACAAGCCTTGAGTCGGAGAAGTTACAGCATAAAGCTGATAAAGTATTACAAGTAGTTTGAATAAAAGGATCATTCATTTAAATTATTATTCAGTTGGTTTTATTTTTTATTTTCCTGTTTTTATAGACACCACTAACAAATCTTGGACACATGCAGTAGCTTTCTGTTGGGCTCTTATTATTCCTGTAATGCAGGATTACTCTTTGCATTGCTTGTGGTATTTCATAACAGAACTCATGCAGGTAAATGGAAAGACTCAGTCTTCACTGAATTTTGAGTCAAGGCCTAAAAAATCTGACTGCAGTTCTGGCCATAATTATGATATTTTCCTTTGTTTATAGGCAGGCTGAAGGACTTTATTGACAAAGAAGGTTTGAAGAATACCACATTTATTTATTTTGCATCTGATCATGGAGGATCCTTAGCGGCTCGCAGAGGAAATGTTCGGTTGGGTGGATGGAATGGGATCTATAAAGGTAAAATATTTTTAGTGTGTACGTGCATAAGACTTCCTCTTAAAAAGAAAATGATAGGCTAAAATACATCTAGATAGACTATATCTACTAAGCTATGTGTTGGAATGATGATCTTGGATTGTAGGGCTGGAGCAAATGCAGAGCATCAGCTATTCATCTTTCAGCCCTCAGACAAAATCACTTTCACCAAAGTCACTCCTGACATCTGTATGGTCTAACCTATTCTTAAACACCTTCAGTGATTCCCCAGATAAGCCAGTTTTCATTCCTATGCTACTGGAGGTTTTTTCCTGGTCCCTACCTTGGATTTCCTTGCTGCAGTTTAAGCAACAGATCTTGCCCTGTCTACAGAGAGGAGATTCTTCCTTTCCTTCTTGCAACAGCCTGTTGTTGCAAGTCACAATGTATTTCAATACTATTATGTTCCCCCTTATTCATCTTTTCTTCAGACTCCAGCATACTTGTACCCCCTTCTAGTTCCACGTTGTCTTTAAATATTGTAAGTATAAACATATATAACCCATAACCTAAAGCACTACCTGAAAATGTTGTAGTATCATAGAGTCATAGAATATCTTGAGTTGGAAGGGACTCATAAGGGTCATTGAGTCCAACTCCCTGTTCCTCGCAGGACGACCTAAAACTAAACGATACAACTGACAGCATTGTCCAGATGCTCCTTGAACCTCAACAGCCTTGGTGCCATTACCACTGCCGTGAGGAACCTGTTCCAGTGACTGACCACCCTCTCGTCGAAGAACCTTTTCCTCATGTCCAGTCTGAACTTCCCTTGACGCAGATCCAGAACACACTGTTTGGAGTCTCACTTGAAACATCCTTCTGTTTTTCACAGTAAACAGTTCTCTGTGTCCACATCGGCAGCTATCATGATGACTATTTTCTTGATACAGTTTTCCAGTTTCTCATCTATCGCATAGATGTTTCATCTAGACTCTTTTTCTATGACTGGCTTGCAACACAGTGTTAAAAGCTTTGTGGAAACGAAGATCTACAGTATCTCTTGCATGTGCTCCCTCCAGACTGCTAAGCCTCAAAGGGCTGGACAAGGTCCTGTGCAGCCTGCTGTAGGTGACCCTGCTTCGGCAGG
>Ga0065711_1044225_pt1 | contig 14224 bp, 13 predicted proteins | sample Hoacrofraction12_FD_59098 | JGI IMG/M metagenome (GOLD analysis project Ga0065711, IMG submission 59098) | Hoatzin crop microbial communities from Cojedes, Venezuela - Epithelial fraction 12 v2 (version 2) | ecosystem: Host-associated > Birds > Digestive system > Esophagus > Crop | place...
CTCGCACAGCAACACTTAGCGGTGGTGTGACTTCATTCAGGCCACGGTAGTCTATTGTCAGTCTCCACTCTCCAGTAGATTTTCTCACTGGCCATATGGGACTATTAAAGGATGAGCGAGTTTTGCTGATCACTCCTTGACTCTCCAACTGGCGGATCAGCTGATGAATGGGGAGAAGGCTGCTCGGTTAGTGCGATATTGTCGCCAGTGCACCGTTGTGGTCGTGCCAAAAGCCCACCGATACTGCCATGGGTTCTTGAAATACCCTCTCCTAAGATAGTCTATCCCAAGAATGCACAGAGCCTTGGGGCCAGTTACAATGGGATGCTTCTGCTACTCTTGCCCAGTGAGGCTCACTTCAGCCTCCAATACACTCAGCTCTTGGGACCCCCCTGTCACTCCAGAAATGCAAATAGGCTCTGACCCTTTAAATCTGATGGCATTAAAGTACACTGTGCACCAGTGTCTACTAGAGCTTTATACACTTGTGAATCTGACGTGTCAGTCCACGCAATCCACACCGTCCTATAAATGCGGTTGTCCCTTTCCACCACCTGGCTGGAGGCAGGGCCCCTCTAATCCTGGTCAGAGAATTTGCTGCTCACTTGCTGTAAGAATGACTTGGAGGTCCCTTCCAGAGGATTGGAATCAAGATCAATCTGCCTACCTGGTCTGGAGAGCTGACTGCTGGAAGCTGGAGTGGCATTTTTTCTAACAGAATCCCCTTTTGTGATTGTTTTACCTTGCAGCTCACGCACTCGTGCCTCTAGAGTTGAGGTGGGTTTTCCATCCCACTTCCTCATGTCCTCTCCGTGGTCACACAGGGAAAACCACAGGGTGCCCCGTAATGTATAGCCGCTGTATCCTCTCCTTTGAGCAGAGGAACGCTTTCCCTTAATGGCTGAGATGCTGGCCCGTACAAGTGGGCAGTAGGACATGCTCTCTTTGAGTCGCTGGACCTTCTGGGACAATTTCTCCATGGCTGAAACAAGGGAAAAAGAGATGCTTTCTTCATTCTGCCAGAGTTGGACAGCCACCTCATTCACTGTAAGTGCCTCCTCACCTTTCCAGTTTACTACTGCCAGTGAGTTGGCATATGAAGACGGTGCACTCCACACAAACTTTCTCCACATAGATCGTGTGCACTGGAATTTGTCTTGGTCTGTGGGTAACTGCTCATTGTCTGGGTCATAGTAAACCAGCTCCCGCACAGCTAATTCCCTCAAATACTGAATACTCTTTTCCATATTGGTCCACTTGCCAGGATAGCATACAAAATCCTCACTGAAGGGGTACCTCTCCCTGACGCCTGAGAGAAGTCTCCTCCAGAGGCTGAGGACTTGTTCCTTTTTCCCAATGGCCTTGTCAATGCCCCCATGCCTGGCCAGGGATCCCAGCTGCCCTGCTTCCTTGCTCTCTAATTCCAAGCTACTGGCCTTATCATCCCAGTACTGCAGCAGCCAGGTGACAATGTGCTCGCCTGGGTGGCGGCTGAAACTTTTCCGCATGTCTCCCAGTTCGCTCAGGGATAGGGACCGGGTGATGATCGCTGTCTCTATCTCCCATGATGTCCCTGGCTCATTGTTACCCTTCCCAGAGCGATCTGCTCTCTTTGCGTCTTTCTTTAGTTTTACAGGGGCAACTGCTACCGGCACAGGTTGGTTATTGTGTTCAGCCGCGATGCCTGCTGCCAGAGCTGGAGCTGGAGCAGCCGCAGTGCCCGCTGGAGAAGCCGGGACAGTGCCAATGGCAGCGGCAATGGTGCTGCCGGTTGGGGGGGCTGTGACTGCTTGCTGGGCTGGAGAGGCTGCAGGGCCGGCTGGGGAGGCAGTGCAGTCGCAGTGCCTGCTGCTTTGTTTCTCCCCTGTTCCCCTTTAGAGCACTGAACCAGGTTGAACAGGGCTTGGTAGGCGTGGGCCAGACCCCAGCACATTGCGGTGATTTGTGTCTCTCTGGAGTTCCCAGGGTGGCAGTACGCTTTTTGCATATATTTTACTAGATTGTCCAGATTCTGTACTTGTTCAGGGGTGAGTTTAAAACACACCGGGGGTGCCCACTGCCCTAGACACCTGCCCATGCTATCCCACACACCCAGCCACTCACAGCTATCCAGCCCCGGGGCAGGTCTCTGCACGATGTTCTTAACTACTTGTTTAACCCTAAACAAAAGCTGAAACCCATTCCGGAGGCATAACAATAGGAGAGTGCTGGCCTGAGCATCCCATGGGTACTTGAAATTCTCAAAAGCTGCTAGGACCAGCTGGAAGAAGAGAGGGGGGGCAAAAGAGTGGGGAAAGGTATCCCCTCTGGTTTTCCCCACAGATGGGGTTCGATTATTAACAAATTCTAAGACATAGGATCCGAGGTATGGAAATGACCACAGTGCCACATGCAAATACAAGCCTAATTTCATGCACAGTGATGTTATCACGTTATAAATCGATATCGTACAGCAGAGAAAAATCATCATCCTGATCCTTTTCCCAGTGATGATGAACAACATGGCAGTGAACACATAGTGCAAGTAAGGATTCAAATACCAGAGCCACTTGATCAAAGTGAGAAACATTTTTTACCGGCAACTGTTTAACTAACACAGTAAATGCGTATAACAGAATTTAACAAAATCTAAGAAAGCTGTTTTAACACCCACTGCTCAGCCCTGCCGTTATCCCTGCCCCATGCTTGGGCACCAAATTTAATGTTATATTTCGACTGCGGCCGGCAACAAAAGTGCCATGTGACTGCCCCTCCACCCGCTGGCGTGCGGAGGAGAATGGAAAGAAACAGGCAGAAACTGGTGGGTCGGGATAAGGGCTGTTTAACAGAACAGCAAACAAAGGGAACAGTAACAACAACGATACAGATAAGGAGAATACAGAACACAAAAAAGCAGAACGAAGAGAGCAGCTCTCACCTCCCGCGGCCACTGTGCACTCCCGAGCAGCGAGTGACTTCCCGCCGCCTAGCTTCCCCCAACCAGAACCCAGCATGACGGCACATGGTATGGAATACCCTGCTCTGTGTGGTCAGGTTGGGTCAGCCCACCCGGCTGTGTCCCTTCCTGGATTGTGGTGAAAATTAACCCTCTCCTGGCCAAATCCAGGACACAAGGACTGCTTACAAAAAGTGATCTGCTGTTTGTACTCGTTTGTCTTTCTACAAGCAACATTAATTGAATTGCAAGGAGAATGGAATTACTATTCACACTGCTTTTGCAGTCAGCATATGCGACATTGTTTTTCATACACATAATTATTTTTAAATTTTATATATCTAGCATATTTTATGTTCAGTACAGTTAAAAATTTTCCCTGGTCTGTAAAGCAAGCAAACAAATAGTGTTATATCACTACTGCTATCCATCTTTTATCTAATGTTAGTATTTTTCCCTTTTACATCTACAGTTTTTAAATCTTTCAGGTTTTCCTATCAACTCAGGGGTTTTCACCTGTGTACAGTGCTTTCCAAGGAAACTTACAAGAAATCTAGAAAATACAGTGGTAGCAATAATTCATCATATATATCGAAATATATAACATACAGCAGTTAGGAACAGCATATACTAGATATCTGGATTAAGGCTGAAGAGTAAAATATTTTTATTTGTTTTTTTTTTCTAGACCTTTTTTTATAAGGTCTTGTTATACTTTCATATCATGCTTTTGCAGATAGAACAAGCAGCAACTGTTTTCACAGCAAAAAAAAGTAATGTTAATTGGTGACCTTTGCACTGTCTCTCAAATGAAATTAACACTTGCATTCTAGGAGCACCAGATTTTTTCATCTTTCTTTATAAATTGACGGAAATATTTGTTTGAAGTCAGTGAGTTCATAGCTTCTTCAAAGCTAAGCATATATTTAAGCACTGTCCTAACTTGCAGTAGAGCTAACTATGTGCAGAAGAATTTTCTTGGGTTTGAAACTAAAACACACATAGCTCATAGGATGAACTGAAAATGATGGATATAATTACATATACTCATGCGTGTATATGTACACTTATTTAAGATATATTTGTACATACAAATGTATATATATACCCACTTACATGTATAAAAATATATATGTATTACTGAGTGTTAAGCCTGAGTGTCCAAAAGTCCTAATCACAATTAATTTGCAAAGTATTGTACAAACGCAGAACAAATCTACTTAATAACATGTATATCAGAGTCTCAAGATGTAAATTTTATTTTGATTTCTTTCACCCCATAATGGTTAAATGCAATTCACCTACTACTGGTTCTTCCTTAAATATAAGCTTTCACTCTGAAAAAAATGTATATAATCCTGTATTAATCCTTGGATTGTGAGCCCTATAGTGTGCAGCTGAAGTGAGAGAAAGCAGAATTTGTAAAAATAGGATTTGACATGAATGAATAAAAGTAATTTCCAAGTAACTTGAATTAATTACTATATTTTAACACTCAAGATACACTTATGCTCCTAGAATATCAAAGATATTTAACTGTTGTATGCAACTCATGTTTAAAATAACAAAGCGTAGGAAACTAAATAAGGCACTTCAGTAACAGCTTGATTTGACTCTTGCTACAAAGAGGGATACTGTGCCCTACTGATATAATCATGAGCACAGTATGAGTGTGCCTCATTTCATCAACACAATTTAACATACTATAAAACCCCACAGATCAGAAATAATAAGCTGGGGAGAGAATGTGAAGGATGAACATTAAATACTTTCCACTTTACAAAGGTGATATTGAGGTACAACACAATTATTAGCTTCTTATCACACACGAAAAGTGCAGAGAGATGTGCAGATAAAATTTCTATATACTCATCTGAATATGATTTTTGCTATAACTATTATTATCACTTCATTAATAACTAAATGACTAAAAAATAATTTAACTTTATGGATAGGTCACAAAAGAGCTTTCCAGGTCAAATTGTAAATTATTTATAAACAGCTTGCATGAAGAATTTTTAATTAGACCATATATTGCATGAAAGGGATTCAGAGAAAGTAAATATATCCAACTCTATTGTAGCTATATAAAAAGTCATTTAAGCCTATCTCTGCATTTTAAGCCCCAAAGCTATGTTTAACACCATATTTGTAGGCCATGCACTGTTGAATCACAGATTACTAAAGGTAGTGTTTAGAGTGGAGCAGCTCCTATGCCCAAGGAAAAAGACTTGGGAATATGACTTGTGTTTTAGAGCATTCTCAGGAAAGCACATTCCAGAAATGTAGAGGGTCACTGGCAGACATAGCCATCCTATTTCCATACATCTGACTTGCCTTGCTGTGGTGGGTGTAACTCTGCACCCACCCAGGTCCTCACTCACTCCCCCCACAGCAGGATAAACAAGACCATCAGAAGAGCAAAAGCAAGAAAATTCCTTTGTCAAGATAAAAAATAATTTAGTAAGCAAAGCAAAGCTCATGGGCAACTACAGAAAAATGAGGAATCCTTATATCCATTCCCATGAGCAGGCAGACAACCACATACTTCTTAGAAAGCAGGACCCTAGCATACACAATAGTCACCTGAGAAGGCAAACTTCATGACCATGAACATCCTTGCTTCCCCCTCATTTTCCTGAGCTTTTATTGCTGAGCTTGATATCACATGATATGGAATACGTTTTTGGTCAGTTCATGTCAGCTGTCCCGTCTGTGTCCTCTCCCAACTTCTTGTATACTCCTAGTCTACTCACCGGGGATTTAAAGTGAGAAAAAGAGAAAGCCTCTGTGTTGTGCAAGTACTCTTCAGCCACAGCCAGAACACTGCTGTGTTATAACTCTGATCTACTGACAAATCCAAAACCCAGCACCATACGGGCTGCTATGAAAAACTCCATCCCAGCCAGACCCAGTACACTCACCCTTTCAATAATGTAACAAAATCACTAGAGAGGGTGGTTTGGGTTCTTCCTAGAAGAACATTGGCTAGCCTCAGCGTTGGCTTCTACAGGAACAATGGGACTTAGACAGTCTGTGTCCAGAATACCTGAAGTGCACATCAATTCACTGATCAGCTTGGCAGGCTGGATTTCTGAGGAGTATAAAGCTTTTCTGTGAGCTGACTTCTTCAGGATGAGTGTAGGTAAAGCTAAAATTATCAAGTGAGGTAAGGGTAGTGCCAGACATTTTGATGAGTAAAAGACATGGATCTGCTAGTCTGTTGTACTTATCAACAGAAATGTTTGGTTGGCAGATGGAGTATACTTGTTGAAGTGCACACCTTTTTTGGGTCTAACAAATCATTCTTCGGCTTCTCCTCTAGAAATTATAATTCAAATCCTATAGCCCATAGAATATGTGTGTGTGTGTAATGTGTGTGTATACATGCTAATGTAAATCTTCACTTTGTTAGTGATGTTTGCGGGAAAGAAATATTGAAACCAGTATTTCATTAGATATTCTAAAGAAAAACATAAATTTCTTTCTATGAAATCAACCAATGAAGCAGCCTTCTAGAGAATTAACATTTGCAGTGGTGGAAATTAGAATAGCATATCTCTTTCTTTTCCCAGTAATTGCATCTTTTCATTTGTTTCATGTATGACTTCAGTTAAGCTACAGTGTCAGTCAGATATTATAATATAATTTTCTAATATTTAATAAAGTGAAATAATTCAGAATCTTTTTTTTTTTTGTCTGGCTTTATCTTTGTAGCACTACAGAACAACAAGATGGATCTTAAGCTGCTTCCAAGATGAGAAGTATTTTAATAAAGCCAACAGGTCAGAAGAACATGTGCGTTTGAATATACTTGAAAAATAATCATCAATCATCAGCTCTAATTTTGTCAGTTTCAGTGCAGCATAGGATTTATTTTAAAAGACATCAGAAATGTTAACTCTGTAGAATGTTATAGGCTTACTTTCTAAATACCATAATCCTTCTTAAGTTTCTTTTATGCATAAGGGTCTTTATGGACAGAAGTATCTATTAAACTTCAGTATTAAATGTCAGAGTTGTATCTCATGGAAGTCTGTATATTTCTTTAGAGGTATTTTTCAATTTTGAAAATTTTATGACGCACTTAGTTGAAGGTGATGTTAATCTTTGCAGAGAGATGGATAGAAAGCTCGATTTTTCATATTAGATCCTGATGATTCTACGTTTGGCCCAAAGTCAAACTTGTAAACGTGTCTTTGCTGGTATTTTTGCAGTAGAATCTGATATGATTAACAAAAATTAGTTTCTGTGGCTCTGTTGAGCTGAAATTAGTCTTATTTTTGAAACACACATCAGTAGCCACAGATATAGAATCACAGAATTATAGAATGCTTTGATTTGGAAGGGACCTCCAGAGGTCATCTAGACCAACCCAACTGCAGTGAGCAGGGACCTGTTCAACTAGACCAGGTTGCTCAAAGCACCATCCAACCTGGCCTCGAACACTTCCGAGGAGGGGCCATCTACAGCTTCTCTGGGCAACCTGTTTCAGTGTTTGACCATCCTATTCATTAATTTTTTTTTCCTTATATCTACTCTAAATCTACCCTCTCTTATTTTAAAGGCATTGTTTCTTGTCCTATCACAACAAGACCTGCTGAAAATATTTTCCCCACCTTTCCTATAGGCCCCCTTCAGGTACTGAAAGGCTGCAATCAGGTCTCGCCGCAGTCTTCTCTTCTCCAGGCTGAACAACCCCAACTCTCTCAGCCTTTCCTCATAGGAGAGGTGCTCCAGCCCTCGGATCATCCTTGTGGTCCTCCTCTGGACCCATTCTAACAGCTCCATGTCCTTCTTATGCTGGGGAGTCCAGAGCTGGACGCAGGACTCCACGTGGGGTCTCACGGGAGTGGAGTAGAGGGGCAGAATCGCCTCCCTTGATCTGCTGGCCACACTTCTTTTGATGCAGCCCATGATACAGTTGGCCTTCTGGTCTGCAAGAACACATTGGTGCCTCAAGTCAAGCTTTTCATCCACCAGCTGAGCCATTGACCACTACCCTCTGGCTGTGACCTTCCAACCAATTCTTTAGCCACTGAACAGTCCACCCATCAAATCCATATTTCTCCAAATTAGAGAGAAGGATGTTGCGAGGGACTGTGTCGAAGGCTTTACAGAAGTCCAGATAGATCACATCCATAGCTCTTCCCTTGTCCACTGATCTAGTCACGCCATCACAGAAATCCACTAGGTTGGTCAGGCAGGACTTGCCCTTGGTGAAGCCTTGCTGCCTGTCTCAAATCCCCTCCCTGTCCTCCCTGTGCTTTAGCATAGCTTCTAGGAGGATCTGCTCCATGCCCTTCCCAGGCACAGATGTGAGGCTGACAGGTTGGTAGATCCCGGGGTCCTCCTCTCTACCCTTTTTAAAAACAGGCACAATGTTTCCCTTCTTCCAGTCACTAGGGACTTCACCTGACTGCCGTGACCTTTCAAATATCGTGGAGAGTGGTTTGGCAACGACATCAGCCAATTCTCTCAGGACTCTGAGATGCATCTCGTCAGGTCCCATACACTTATGCGTGTTCAGGTTCCTCATGTGGTCCTGAACCTGGTCTTCCGTTCTGTTACATGTCTTGTAATACTTCATAGACAACAGACCTCACAAACTGAAAAATTGTTTTAAGCATACGCCTAAACATAGTCTCATGCTTGCAGTATCCTTCATCACTGTCTAACACTCAAACAAACTGGTCTTTAGGGAATGCTGAGCATCAATCCTCTGTCAAAATCAAAATTTTTTTATTTTGATATGATCTAATTCCCCAGGAAATTCACCTTAAAGGAGGAGTGAGTGTATAAATGGATCCCTATTACTTGCTTTTGGAGAAAAAGGAAAAACCTGTTTCTTAATAAGGCTGCCTTAATACTCAAGAGTAGTACAAACTCTGTTGTCTCTCCAGATAACTCCCAAGCTATTTGTGTGCAAGTTTGTGGCTAAGGATCGCAACATGAAATTTGCCAGTGAGAAATGATTCTGTGATCTTGGTTACACTTTTGGTAACAACTACCTTTTTTCTGTAGATTAATCTCACATCAGTGAAGTAGATACTATCTGAGATAAGGAGTCCTGAATTTCCCTCAGTCAATGTAGTCAGCGTGGACTTGAAGTAAAGGCTCTGTACAAGTTATTTTTAATGATAGACTTTGTAACTGTCAATTTATCATTTATCAGACGTCACCATTTTAAAGAATATATAGTGGAGAGTGCAAAATATCGTAAAAGCTAGGAACACATATTCTGAAGAAAGAGTAGGGGAACTGGGCTAGTTCTATTTATGAAGAATAACTTCAATAAGATCAATTCAAAAGATCTTTTCAGGTCTTCATGTTCTGAAACAAACTCAGAGGAGCCACTCATACCAATAAAGGAATACATGATAAAAGGCTACAATATATAATGTCTCCTACAATAACTGACAATAATGAACTAGAGAAACCTACCTAGATACCTTTAAAACTATTATTATTATTAAATTATCGAGATTAAACAGTAGGCCAGAGATTTATATGGAATCCACATAGCAAAACTTGAAATAAAGCAGAATCATTGCTCTGCTAACAAAGATGCTATATCCCTTAAACACAAACTTTCAAGAATCTCTTTTCACTTTCCCTGCCCTGCCAACTTTCAGACAGTTTGTGAGGTTTTTTTTCCTTCCATGATTTTTTTAGCAATAATAAATCACTTTATTTAACAAGTCGAAGCTTTAAAGCCTGTTCTCCAAAAGTCTTTCTTACTCTCTCACTCAAAGAAGATCATGGAATCTAAACATACAGATTCCATATCCTAGCTTCCACAGTCTTCTGTAGACCCAGTTACAATGCAGACTTTGGGGTTTTTTTTTCAGAAAATTCTGTTGTTGACAGAGTTTCAGTCTGATTGAAACAAAAATCATTAATTTTAAAATATTTCATGGAAAATTTCAGCCTGAAGAACAGAAGGCTGAGAGGGGACCTAATATATGCTTATAAATATCTGAAAGGTGGGTGTCAGGAGGATGGGGCCAAGCTCTTTTCAGTAGTGCCCAGCGACAGGATAAGGGGCAATGGGCACAAACTGAGGCACAGGAAGTTCCGTTTGAACATGAGGAAGAACTTCTTCCCTCTGAGGGTGACGGAGCACTGGAACAGGCTGCCCAGGGACCTTGTGGAGTCTCCTTCTCTGGAGATATTCAAGACTCGCCTGGACAAGGTCCTGTGCAGCCTGCTGTAGGTGACCCTGCTTCGGCAGGAGGGTTGGACTAGATGACCCCCAGAGGTCCCTTCCAACCCCACCATTCTGTGATTCTGTGATCCTGTGATTAGAAAAAATGTAGAAAGAAAAACTGCACTGAGGTTCTGGACTGGAACTAGGTATAGACCTCCAACATCTAATCCAGAATTTTACCTTACAGATATCATAAATCTTTAGGTTTTACTTACATAGCTAATGAAATATGTGATTCCTCCAATACAGAGTGCAATCTTCTTTCTGCAATGTTACATATTATGCCTTATTCTGGAAAGGTTCTCAGTATGTCCTAGCAGGTGAAAAATGTTCTTTTCCCACTAGAATCAGGGATGTAGGGAGGTTCCATACTTTGCAGGATCAAATTTACTGAAATAAATATCTTTTAGCTAAATATTCATGAGTCCACACACACAGATGGATACACACACACAACCCAATCATCTGGAAACTGTTCAGAATATTCTGTTACTCTGAAATTTTATTTAGAAATGAATTAAGATAATACCAGTGTACCCCGCTGAGGTGCACGCATTGTGTTTTTAACAGGACTTATAAAAAATATTGTGTAAGGTATCTAATTACAGTGAAGACTGTCAAGGTCATATAGGTTCTACATACTGTAGATATTTGTCGTACTTCATGACACAGCGCATTAATTAAGCTTGCCTGTTCAATATAGCTTCAAAGTAAATGGTACATAGATATTTTTAAAATTACGAGCAGTCTTACATGCAAGTTAATAATAGAGATTTTTTTTCTGTCTTCCTATTGTATGACACTACTGAGGAATTTATCATTAACTTATTTATCCATTTTTTTTATGCATTGCATGAGTTAGGGAATGCAGATGCACCATTTAGAACTACAAACTAGGGAAGTTCTAGTGACTTCATAATAACCAGAAAAAGATGAACACTTAGTTTTTAACATTTTACTGAAATGTCTGAGTTGACATTTTTTCAAATGGTTAGGACCTCATCAAATAAGTATAAACATATCTGCTGGAACATATTTGTATAAAAAATGCAAATGCAAATAAAAGATGATGGCATAAAAACTCTTCAATTATATATATTTTCTAAAATATTTAGAAAAACAATACAACAATATTTACATGCAATAATCTCCATGCTGCCAGAAGCCAAATTACTGCTACAGCAAATAATGACACCTATTAATTGCAGCAAAAGAACATTGTTTATCTCTGTTTACTCAGTGAGCCACCAAATATTGGCTATCACACTAGCTGTCCAGTAACTAGCATTTGGTAAATTTAAATAACTAACTTGTATCTGCTGTGATGGTATTTCTAACACAGAAATCTCTCCTGATTGAATACAGTTTATAAACAAATATGCAGATAAAAACCCAATAAAACAGGAACATTTATGTTTCTGAACTCATAAAACAATAGATACATTGATAAGAAGGATGTCATTATATCCACTTATGCTATCAGCTTATTATCTTGTAGAAGAAGCAGAGCCCTGTGATACACATAAATTAGCACTCCACAAACACGTGTGAGCAACTTGACCAACAAAAGGGCAAAAGTGTTCCACATGGGAGGCATCCAAGTAACAGAAATTTGGAAAAAAAAGAACAAGAGAAATGAAAGGGACTGCAAGTATATGTCTTGACTAACAAATTAGAAGGAGCAGGCAAAAAAAAACCCAAGAGAAACAGTATCAGAAGCCAATTTTAAGGCCTTTCTTTTGACAGGCAAAGAAATAGCATAAAAACATCAAGCATGAAGAGCAAAGATGGAAATACCATGAGGTGTGTTGCTAATGAGGAATTTAGTAAACTTAAGTTTTAAAGTTTTAAACTGACCTTAACACTTATCACTGTCTAAACAGTCTCACCACAGCAATCTGTAAGATGTCATTTGTTCGCAAAACTGAAGTTGAAAAGCAGCAATAAACAACTTATGTAGCAATAGCTTAATAAAAATAGTAAATATTTATCTTAAAATGAACTGCAAAAAAGAGATAACCTAAATAAATGTGATTTCAAATTTTACATCCATCTGTATATCTACCGAGTATAGTTAGTGACTGAATCATATTATTTCTGAGTCTGAATTATACCAGACTTTGGACAAGTAATGGATATAAGCTGTTCTTACATCTCCATTACAACTCTAAGAGTGTACTAAATTTTATTTTTTTTTTTAGTACTGCACTAACTTATGAGCTTCCTAACCTAGAAAATCTATGAGCTTACCGTTATTTAGCTTATCCGCGAAGTTGACAGATTTTGAACACAAAGAACGTCATCAGCACAAAGGAAAGCAGTGAGAAACCTACAAAATAGTCCAGCTACTCATCTACAGATAGCAAAGTTTATGTGGTGAGACCCTATGAACTATATCAATTGCCATTGTTAGAGGTTGAAGAAAACAGAATCAGAATTTTATATTGTTCCATTTCCCTGAAAATAGTTACAGTAAAAGTGAACGGGTCCATAAAGTGTTTGGTGCACAGGTCAGACCTCTAGCAAGCCTTAGATCTTTTCCTAAAATATAGCATAGATATTAATTTTCAGTGTGTTTCTACATAACAAGGCTTAAAATCTAAATCATTCAATTATGTAATGAAAATACGATATTGAGCTTGCAGCAGAGTTTTTAACTTTCTCCTGTTTCTTGGGCAATATTACAGTTTCCCAGAAGTCGGTTAAAATATTGGTAGACAAAAATTCTTTTAGTTTTTCCATCAGTAGAATATTTCCAAATTCCTCTAAACAAAACACTGCAAAAACACATAATTTCTTGTTCCAAGAGCAGTCCTGTTTCATACAGCACACTGACTGTGTATATTATTCTTTAAAGAGTCATACATCATCCAAAAGATTGTCTCAGTAACTGGTAGTGTGGGTTAACTGATGAACAGAAATACTGAAGGGAAAATAATCTAGTAATTTCTTATATTTCTTTAACAACATTTTTGGAAAAAAAAACTATTCACTTTTGACCAAACAAAGCATTTTTTTTCAACAGAAATGGAAAATTCCTTTTTCAAGTCTATTAACAGAGGCAAAAGAAATGAAGAATACATAATATGTCTGGAAAAGGAAGAATTTAATTTAGAAGTGCTCTTATCCAAAAGTCCTTTCAGTAAACCTGGCCATGAAAAACTAAAAAAAAAAATAATTCTATCTCTTGGTAATTGGAGTATTTTCATGAGTGTGTGTTGGGGGAAAGCCCCTGGATTCTAATTGCATGTTTAATACATATTCAAATACACCATGTAAAACATAATACTATGAACAGTATAAAATGAGAAACTGATGAGATATCCAATATTGTAATAGTACCACATCTCCCATAAGAAGTAAAACATATGGCTGCAAATTCTTTGGGGAAGAAGAATTTTATACTGGCTGAGGAGTCTAACCACTTGGATATCGGACAAACCATAAAAAAACCCTCCTAGCATAAGGAATTTTAACCTGAACTAGCCTGGTGAAAAGGGCTCAAATCTTTTCTGATTTCTGTCCACCTGTCAGTCTCCTGACTTCTTACAGATGCCTCATGGCACTGACTGCAGTAGTTTCGCCTCCTGACACAATCTTGCTGGCTTCCTACCCCGGCCTAAATTTGAACTGCAGGTTTTGCGTTCCTCTTGGTACTACTCAGTCAACAGGTGGTCTGGCCTGTGAATATTGGTCATCTGGTCATCTGGTACTAACTTTGAAATGGACGACCTACTTTTATACTTTTTATGCTGGTGGGTTGAAAAACTAAATTCATCTTTACAATTGTAAAGTCATGGCAGTCAGGGGAAGTTCCCAGTGACTGGAAAAAGGGAAACATTGTGCCCCTTTTCAAAAAGGGTAGAAAGAAAGACCCTGGGAACTACTGACCTGTCAGCTTCGCCTCTGTGCCTGGGAAAATCGTGGAACACATCCTCCTAGAAGATAGGCTAAGGCACATGGAGGCCAGGGAGGTGATTCGAGACAGCCAGCATGGCTTCACCAAGGGCAAGTCCTGCCTCACCAACCTAGTGGCTTTCTATGATGGTGTAACAACAAGGGTGGACAAGGGAAAACCA
>Ga0065711_1044224_pt1 | contig 14223 bp, 8 predicted proteins | sample Hoacrofraction12_FD_59098 | JGI IMG/M metagenome (GOLD analysis project Ga0065711, IMG submission 59098) | Hoatzin crop microbial communities from Cojedes, Venezuela - Epithelial fraction 12 v2 (version 2) | ecosystem: Host-associated > Birds > Digestive system > Esophagus > Crop | place...
TCTGGCCAGATATTAAGTTTAAGTCTTAAGGTTAAGTATTAAAACTTTTATATTTTATATTAACCTATTTAGTTAAGCATAAGGAGGGGGGAAATGTGGATAGTTAGGGTCTGGCAGTCGGAAGATGTCGCGCTGTACGGAAAGGTAGGGCCCCCCCTCCTCTGCTGATAACCAGTAGCGTCTAACCCATGGTGTAAGCAGACGGAAGTGACGCTGTAAACCTAAGCTATATAATACTGTGCTACTCGTCAATAAACGCCATTTGCTGTCCACCACGTTGGTGTCTGCGAGCTGATGGCCTGAGCGGCCGGGGGGTAGGTCGCCGTGCCGTTCCTGAGCCAGGTCGCCACGCCAACAAAGGCAACACCCACCCCACCAGGCAGTAGCAGCAGGAGGCCTTGATGCACTGCAGCTCGGTGCCATGACTGTAGTCCCTGTGAGCACCTCTGCAAGAAAAGATGGGAGAGATGATGGCTGAAAGAACAAAAAATATCTTCACATGTGAAGCAGAGTGCTGACAGGCTCATTTACCCACAGGTCTTCAGAACCAGACACTTTAGGGGAAAAGAAAAAGAAACTTGTATTGCTAGATGCAGAAGAAATTTGGGAGAACTGGCAAAACTGACTAACAGTAGTAATATCATGGGCTAGAAAGGAAGCCATGCTACAATCAGGTCTGTCCTATGGCATTATTTTACTCTACACAGTTAGCCTCTGCAAATCTCTTTCTCACCTTCCCTCTAACATTTTTTGAATTCTTTGATTAACAGCACAATCATTTTATCTGTTTCTTGCCAATACTTCCTACTGCAATATTCTCTCCTGAAGGGTTTGTCATTCCACTGAGAAGCTGATTCCAAAATGAATCTTTCAGAATGCTTTTACTACATGTAACATCATCTTGCTAATCACCAGTCATGCCATTTTCAGAGGTTACATATGCTATCCTACTTCTGGTGTTAACGTGCTATTAATAATCATATTTTTCAACACTTCTGCCCACAAGCTATCATTAATAGCTTTTAAAGATACTTGAAAGAACAAGACCTCTCAGTGGCACAATTATAATTTTAACTACCCAGTATGTCACAACAAAGGAATCAGTCTTGTAAAAGGTCCCCAGTACAGCACAAATTTATACCAAAGTTTGATTCAAAAACTCACCTGGGCTATCAGTAACCCGCTAACATTTTTTCTCAAAAAGATGTATTGGACTAACGGTACATAAAACTACTACAAAGTTGTGTTTCAGAGTGCCCATACAGTGTTTTGCAAGGAAAAATTCACAATGATAAAAGATTTTGCAATTATGATAAATGGATTTTAAGCTGAATGAAATTTAGGACACAGAACATGGGAATGAAAGACATTTTTAAACTTGGGCAGTCAGTTTTCCGGTAGTTAAGCTACTATACCTTCTAATTGTATTCATCCAGTTTTCAAGTTTCATCTTCAGAAAACAAAGGCAATTTTTGCCTAATTGTGATATCTGACATTTAGAAAAGGGAGTCATGAAGTTCTACGCTCTACATGCCATGCATTATAAATTCAACAGCAACTGTAATTAAATATGCTATTGAGCCTACAGAGGTACAAAATCAGGATTATCAGAACCAAAGTGCTGCAACAAACCTGCAGTGACAGGCTGTAGTTCGGTAATGGAAGATAATAAAATTCACTGTTCAAAATCAGTTCGTTCAATTACCATAATCATATTTTAGAATTTATCAGAAAACTGTCCTCTCAGATTTGTTTTTTCTTCAAAAAAAGCACTTTCAATGTTGCAAAACAAAATAAACAGCATGATATATAAGGTAATTAAAACATTTTGCAGTAAAAACTAAGAATGTACTCATCAAAAATTTTCATTTTATATTATATATGCACCTAGCACATCTGCTATGCCATTGTGACAGATGCTTATTAATATGGATATCTAATCATATTGGATTTAATGGCTCAGTAATCCATCTTCTAAATACTGCACAAGTTTCTGATTATATGTTGAATCAATATTCAAAATATTTCCAAAGAATTACTTCTTTACCTCTATGGCCTCTGAAAAGCACCATTAACTTGCAGTTTTGTTTCAATAACAATGTACAATTCTATCATAGCAATACGTATAACATATTGTTGTAAGTAACAACAGAGAGCAGAGTGAGAGCAGCTCTGAGGAGGACTTGGGGGTGCTGGTTGACGAGAAGCTCAACATGACCCAGCAATGTGCGCTCGCAGCGTAAAAGGCCAACCGTATCCCGGGCTGCATCAAAAGCAGCGTGGCCAGCAGGGTGAGGGAGGGGATTCTGCCCCTCTACTCTGCTCTGGTTAGACCCCACCTGGAGTCCTCCATCCAGCTCTGGAGCCCTCAGCACAGGAAAGACATGGACCTGTTGGAGCAGGTCCAGAGGAGGCCACAAAAATGATCAGAGGGCTGGAGAACCACTTCTAGGAGGAAAGGCTGAAAGAGTTGGGGCTGTTCAGCCTGGAGAAGAGAAGGCTGCGGGGAGACCTTACAGCAGCCTTCCAGTACCTGAAGGGGGCCTGCAAGAAAGCTGGAGAGGGGATTTTTACAAGGGCAGGTAGTGATAGGACATGGGGTAATGGCTTTAAACTGAAAGAGGGTAGATCTAATTAGATATAAGAAAGAAATTCTTCACTATGTGGGTTGTGAGGCACTGGGACAGGCTGCCCAGAGAAGCTGTGGATGCCCCTTCCCTGGAACTGTACAAGGCCAGGCTGGATGAGTAACAAGTTACACAGAAGATGAACAAGCTGGACTTGTTAGGCTTGAGTTTTTGAATCCCCTTGATTTTTCTGATACTACTTTAGCCCCACTTATTTTCTACTACACAGTGTCTAGCTCACTGACCAGTCGCACTGCCACAGAATCAGACTAAAAGGTAACAGAAGCTCTTGAAAGTATTGCATTGGACACCAGATATCAGAATCCTTCAGATACAGTTCTTCAGAGCTAAAACACCACCTAGTGTCATCCTATTTGTTGTATTTCAAGCATTTGGGGTTTGTTTGTAATTTGGGTTTTTTTGAGTAAAAAGAGTAAATATATTTTTTACTTTTACTTCCCCCATATTACAATTGCCTAATGGGCATGACCAGAAGAAGCAATTTCAGTCCTAGGTAGTCTTCATGATTGCACTACTTATTTGGCTCTTACTGAAAAAATACCTGGCTTTAAAATGCAATGCGAAGAGGAAACTCATTTCAGATTTTAAGAATAAAAATATATACTTTGCATAATGAAAAAAACCCCAGTTTTAGAGCCAGAATGTATTGCATTTTCTTTGTACTTTATCAGTTTGATACTTGACTTGTTCATGCTTTGGGAAAAAAGTAAGTAAACAAATTCTCATTTATGCTGTTGACAACTCAGAGATATGAACAACTGTACAGCACCAAAGGAAAACGGTCATGATATTCCCATCCTCCCAAATCTCCCACAATTTTCATTGTGGTCTCTCCTCACGGCTCTTAACTGCTTATGTAAACACAGTGTAACATAGAAAGTGTGTGAATGAAATCTTTGTATTGTCAGCCTCCAGCATTCAAATATCATGAGTCAGGCTTGAAAATATCACAGAACTGGAACAAATACCATGAGACTTGAAATAATAAATCTAAGGTTCTTTGTATTTACTTTGTGTTTTCCAGGCCTTCAGGGGTCACATTTTGAGGATTTACTCAACAGCCGTGAAACTTACTTTAAAAATGCCAGAGGTAAGTTTCACCCACAATAACACATCTGAAATGTCAAGACATAAAGTAATATACATAGAAAGATTTCTAATAATGGTGTGAATCATCAACACTGACCATGAGTCTAAGAAAAGAGCAGTTAAAACATGGAAAGTCTTAATTCCTGTTTTGCTCCTCAAACATCGGTTAGAAAGCTCTTGCAGCCACATGGTGATGAGAGTTAAGTGGCAGGAAGACAGGAGGCCATGGCCACTGGCTAGAATCCATCACTGATGCCAAAAAATAAAAATAAAAATCAAAGACACAGGAAAAATAGAATGTATACCCTCTGGCAGACAGTTATGTCTGCTTATAGTGTTGTATAAAGCTGCTTAGCTCACTTTACCTTTCCCCCCAAAAAAATAATATATATAAGGAATTTGCTACTGACTGGCAATACAGAGCATTCATCGTTCCTGCTGCAGAGTGCTGGGGGTGAGGACTGGATTTCCTTCCCCGCAGTGATGCAAGAACTTACCTGCTGAAAAGTTTGGCTGCAGAGTCCACAAACTAGAGCTAGAATTTGGGTCTTGCATAGATCATTCCTCACTCTTTTGAACTGCCTTGTGCAGCATCAGCAAGACAGGCCATTCCTGTTCATATTAATTATGTACCTCAAAGGTTTTCTTAACAACCAAGAAGGCTAGAAACTTTTCTTAAGGGACACACAGTTTCTGCAGAAAATTATATTCATCACAATTAACACAATTCAATAAGGCAAGTTACTTTGCCATCAGCAAATGTCACTGACACTTTGCTATGTCAAGATGAAAGCATTGGAAAAGATGTTTGGCACAGGCTCTCTGGTGAATGAGGCTTTAAAATGATACCACAGTAGTTGAAATTTCCTAGGACTAAGGGGGAAGTATTGAAGTATCCTCTGAGAGTATTTTAGTTGAATACAACATGCCCCAAAAAGTAACATGATAGGCCTGAATAAAAACACCACTGTCTATTTTTTTGTCTGAATTAAACCATACTTTATTCTTAGGCCTAAAACTATAGCTGCAGCTTGCTTCCTTAGCCTGGAGGACTTCAATTTGAAGAGAACTTCTGGAATAGGTTACTGCCTTGGCAGGCAATGCAGTACAGACAGCTGCTTTTTCACTGAAATCCTGACAAAATCCTGAGGGTTTCTGCTCTGAGGCTTGTGCTCTGTCCCAGGCCATAAGAAGTTCTCTTTCTGTATTAAAAACCCTACTTTACTGATGAGAAAACCTGCTTTTATCACAGTTAAGCAACCCATTAAACAGCCATGTTTACTTATTTATTTATCTTTACATTTATAGTCGTCCTCTCAACGCATCCGCAGAAATATGGAGCTGTATAGCTTTTTAGCACGGCTTGTCTTAGGATTGGTTGGAAAGACAACTCTTCCAAATTTTGTTAAATTACTAGTAATATTCACTCAGTTAAACACTGCATAGCCTGACTCTGAAAAGGAAACGCAAGATGTAGGCTCCACACTGCAGCAGAGATGTAAAGAAGAATGGCACTGTGATTGAGAAACTTAGTGGGGGCTTCCCTCTACAATATTTCCATAACAGTTCTTCCTTCCACTCATCTTTCATTTGCTTTGCCTATTATCAGAAGCCAAGGTGAGACCTTATCTGAGTGGTTCTCACTTGGAAACATGGGAGAGCAAGGAGGTGACATGCATGCGCAATCCCAACAATTGGCTGTTCTTTAAACACCGGCCAGACATCACATGAGGTCCGCTGAGAGAGCTCAAGGTTACGGTGAGGCCTCAAGGCCTGCCATATTGCAGACAAGAACCGCTCTTGGAAATAAGTCGGTGGACCACTCTGAAAGCATCCTTTGCACAAAAACCCCAAACAAATTCCACAGTTAGTTAAAAAAGGTATAAGATTCTTTAAGTAACCCATTGACTCTCTTATTAATCTAGACTGAACTGCAAGTCCCCAAAGCAAAATTATGGCTTGTGTAAGGGAAACTGCAAAAAGCCCACATGTGAAAAACAGAACACTCTTGACAGAGATAAGCGGCAATGATTAATCTGGATATGACCTACACATTTATAGCCGCTGAGTATTTAGAAATGCAAACAGCACATTTTAGGCATAAAAGGAAAATTAGAGGAAATATTGAGTGAACACTTGCAATACCCCTTCCAACAGCAGTAACTTCATTGGCAGTGACTTTCTCCTGCCATATCCTATGTTACCCACACCATGACAGCAAAACCCTTGGTGTAACACAGCCCCAAGGTCTCACAGTTGCTAGTAACAAACATCCAGCATCTGGCACCTGCAGCTCACGTCTATCTGTATAAGCACGGCAAACTCATTAAGGAAATCACTTTTAGAATATTCTTGGTATCCTCATCTGCTACCTCTGACTGGCCCACTTGATAACAATATAAACAGAGACCAGACATCATTAATGAAGACACTCAAGAGAGACAAATGGAAACGTGTATTCCAGTATAGAAACCCTGCAATCCTAAATTAACTGGGAACTATGACTTGTTTATAACTATTTAGCAAAAAAAAAGGTTATTTAAGAGCAGAGCATTACAGTATGTCTAGCAATTACCACAGGCCCATACACACAGAAGAGGCTCCTCAGCCATTACTTATGGAAGAATATGCTGCTCTGCATAGATGATTCAGTCAACAGGAAAAAGGAGATGTTTAAACAAATGAACAAAACTCTGAAAATAAACAACTGCCTAATGCTAAGTATAAATCAAAGATGTTAGTGTAAATGGCCAAGGACTTTCTTAATTTTAGTCCGAGCTTATACAGTTTACCTTCAGCTCGAGGGAAGGAGAGTCAGACCCATCTCAGGACAGCAAGAGAACTAGTGATCAAATCATCCAGGTGGAAGTGGAAAGCTGACCCAAATGATGAAAAGCAGAAACTACATTCCTCTGCTTCCTCATTCTCTGACACAACACTAATCAGAAGCACACTATCTCCAGAATACCATGCATTCCTGAGGGTAGGCATGTGGGACCAAGCGTGCTCACAACCTCTCTCCCCTCTTCCTTTACAGCTCTGCTTGTATTTTATTTATTTTGCTTCTCAGTATGTTGATAACACATGGCCTTTCCATAAATCTAAAGACAGCCTCAGTGACAACGTCAGCTACTTCTTCTAGGGAAGTAATAGAGGTGCATATGTAGGGATGATCTCGATGGTCTGTGAAACAAGCACAACTAGAGCAGATACCTTTAAACAATAGCTTTTCAGTAAGTATGCCATGAAATAAAGATACCCTGCTGAACTCTGAGACTCCTTCCACTAACTCTCACCCACCCAGGGTATACTGAACAGTATCACTGCTTCCCTGCGCCACCACAGAGCACACAGAACTAGCGGAATTCTTTGATCCACTCCTTTCTGACAACAAGGATAGCTCTCAGATGACCACCAACAGTTCAGGATTGAGACAGGTATGGGAAAAATATTGTGAAAGAGAAATCTTATTTTTGCAATCTGTGATACAGATCTCTCTACATTTCTACCTTTTTCCATCTTCTACCAGCTCAGGTAACAGCCATGATGCAATCTTTCAATAAAGAAATCATAGTATTACTGCTGTTGGACGTATGCTGCATAAGACTACATCTGCGTGATGTGGATATATCCACATATCCATAACACGTTTACTCACATTAAGGTCAAACACCTTCCATATCCCCAGATACTGACCTCCAAGCGGTCAGCTGGCTGTGGTCATTCTACAAATCCAAACACAAGCTTTGTCCATCATTTCTCATTTGACCTTCACTCCAGCAAACCAGAGGTATGTGTCTGCACAGAACACAGACCATGACAAGGGAAATGCCACCTTTATAACAAGAAAGCTGAAATCCACTCTCAGCTGGTGTCAGGGCAGTCAGGAGTTTGGGTGAGACGCTCAGTATGCACACACCCCTTTTTGCCCTACAGTATTATGCCTCAAAGGTGTAAAGAATATAGTAGGATGGAGAGGCAAAACTATTTGCTAACCTTTATGAACAGTAGTACTACATCAGGTCTGAGGCACGCTAAGAGAAGCTGAATGCCACTACCAGTGCCATTTTAAGGAGAATGAGACAGAGTTTTAATCCCCAATGGCACCAACACAGCAGCCGCCAAAGACACTGAATAAAAAATGTGTGTAACAAAATGCTGTCTAGTGGTGAAGAAAAAAGTGTAAAAACCATCAGCAGGCTGTGTGAACCCCGAAAGGTCCTGGTTTAATTAAAAAAGGTTAGAACAGACTCGAGTCATATTTTTAGCAGAAAACACAGCAGTTCAGCACTGTTTCTGTTGTTCACCATGTTCCCAAGGTGAGTATCTGTGAATAGTTTTTCTCAGAAGTATGTATATTCAAAAAAAAAAACTAAACTAAAAGGATACAAAATAAAATGAATCATATAGAAAATACAGTAAGGCTGATTGCAGCCCTGCAGCTTCTGGGAACAATTACGTATTATTAGATGGCAACTCCATCCTAGCTTGACTCTTGGCCATAAAGAAACCAAAGATTCAACTGAAATTATTTCCTATGGATTGATCACTCAGACAGAAGAAAGTCAGACACTTGGTAGGGTGAACAGGAGGAAGAGAAACAATACAGGTGAATTGATGTTAGGAAGATGAAGGCCTTAACTCTCTGAAATAACCATGGCTTCATCTGCACAGAGGAGGGTGATTATAGCAAGTGCTACGGCGATGTCAAACAACTAGTTTGTAACCCAGTTTAGGGAAGAGGGGAAAATAACAGTAAAATAATCCTCTAAGAAAGACTGAAGTCCCATACTGGAAAGAAAATTCTAACCATACTTCCTCTCCTCACCCTGTGATGTACTTCTGATACGACAAACAACCAAAGCCAGGCTCACAATTTGAAGAGCCTCTGGCTGACTGGATATGGCCGTGTACTCCCACAAAGCTTGCTTTTTAGGGCGTGCTGTGCCCTCACCTCATCTACATGTTAAAGGATATGGGATATGTCCAGAACACAAAGGGCCAAAGCCTAGTTTTTCTCCAATGCTTGTGACTTACCATACACGTGAATGTAAAAGAAGATAATTTGCTCAAAGTAACTGGTTCATATAAAAATATTACAAAATCTCTTTGCTTTGGAAAATATGACTTACAGCCTCAAAATTCTTTCGTGTTTTTCATTCTGACAGAGAAGTCTTGAAATACAAAGTTGATGGCGTTGCTTCTAAGGGTAAAGAAAATGGAAGAAGATGGCAGAGATGTCCCTGACTACAACCCTTTCTCATTGCCCTCTCTCCCGACTGCTCACTTGTCTCCTCACTAACATCTAAGCAGCAGCCCAGAAAATGATACCCCAGTACTACATTCATCTCATCCTGGTAATCAGGAGCAAACCTCTGAAGGAGAGTACCTGCAAAGTGTGATCACCAGCACTGCAAAGCCTACAGAGCATCAAAAGCACTCTCTTTCGCTTTATAAAATAACATCCCACTGATCTGTTTCCTTTCTAGTTCACTATCTGCAATTACCATCTGCCTTCTTTCAGTCAGTACTGATTTTTATGTACCCACATTGAGCACTATCTGTATTATCAAGTTTACAAACTCTCCCCTGACAATCAAACTCCAGTCTTCTACTTCACAAACACCAGCCAGGTTAACAGTGCAGTAACTGCCATAAATCCATTTTTTGTCACCCCTGGACAATAATATTCAAGAGAAATGTGGGTGTACATCATCTTCTGAATGTGACTGATCTCTTGTAGAAGTAGGCAAAAATTTCAGTTGAATCAGCATTACATTCACAGGGGAAAAAAACGTAACTAATATTTTATATCAAATTTCTAGTCACTATTAATTCATCGATGTGCCTACACTTCCAATGAGGGGGCTGGTAACTGCAAAAGTTTCCAGTCTTTATTTCTTGGAAACCCTCCAAAGGTTGAAGCTTCTAATTCTGCTAATTAATTCAGGAGTAACCTGAACATATGGTGTTATAGCAAAAAATACATAGCATGTACAAAACACAGCAAATAAATTCCATTAAAAAAGGCCTACATTTTTAAGGGGAAAAAAGCTGGGAGAGGTGCTTTGCCTTTTTAATTACTACTTCTTTATTTCTCTAGGAGTCACTGCTGGGTGTTCTTAACAACAGCTTGAGCAAAATTAACAGAAAAACAAGTCTTGCATCAAGCCATTAGAGTTCAAAAGGCAGGCAAAATGGTGTGCCAATTGGAGAACCCTACAAAAACTGTCACTTCCCTGAATGTTATCATAAGAACAGCAAATAGTAGTATGTCACTGATCACGACCTCATATCCAGTTTGGACACTGTGATCTTGTCTTCCCCTTCTGGGTGAGCCTGAGCCATTAGAACACACCGAGAAAAGGGACAGAGGAGAAACAGCTCTCCTCTGCTCCAGCTGCCATGGCACAGGGTGCACCAACAGGCCTCAGCAGTCCTGACCAGCCTCACCTGAGGCCTCCTCCCACAGCCTCTGCCCACTGGCCCAAGAGCTTCCATTTAAGCTCTGGCCTGCACCCACCCGCAAACCCTGACCTGAGTCACAGGTGCACCTGTCTCCAAGCCCTACTCTCTGGATGGACTTTGGACCTACCTTGCCAGTAACTTCTCTTCTGGATGGACACCATGTGCACATGCTGGTGTTTGGCTTTGGCCCCTTCCTTTTGCTCCTGGATGGGCCATACAGCTGCTTCCCTGCTTACCTTGTTTGGGAGCGCTGATGGACCTTGTTACCAGCACCCCATGCTCCTTGCTACCTTCAGATGCTGCTGGACTTAGCCGCGCTCAGTGCAAGCTCTACCTGCACTGGGATTACTCTTGGATCGCGGCTTGCCTCCCTTGGGAAGCAGCTGGCCCTTGCTGTTTCCTGACACTGGCCTACGTCCTCACCACCTCAGGATCACACTCCTGCTGCCTCAAGGACAAGAAGGAAGATGACCATGGATGGCAACCAAGCAGCCCCAGTCAAACCGGTGGTGCTGTCGGACCCTGCAAAAGCCTGCAGCTGAGCAGGTAGCTATTACCTTTGGGGTGCTCAGCTTCCCCTTGCTGGGGAGCTAACACCACCCCTGCCCATCACCACTAAATGGCGAACATCTACAGAGCAGAACCCACACTGCGGCAACGTCGCACTGCATCTGGCTTTATGCTCGGACTAATGCTGCTCAGACGGGGACAGTTTTTCCGTGGTCTGTCACGCCCAAAGGAGACTGCCCTGCCACAGGTATCCCACCTGCCTACAAAAACTGGCCTAGAAGCTGTTGAACTTACTGCCTGAACCCCTCTTGCTTTACACTCCTTTTGTCTCTGTTGGCAGAAGCTAATACCTGGGAGTCTTGAACTCACTTTGTTCTCTGAGTATAGTAGTCCCTAAAGATGAAAGGCAAAACATGACTTCTTCTGGCAAAAGAGATAAAATCCTATTTTAACGACAAGTTCTATCTGCCGTAATGTATGCTGTGACTTTGCAGCTGATTTGCTACTAGTCCTGGAGGGATAGGTAAACTGATCTATCTGCCTATATTTATGATTTTTGCTATATTTGAGTATGTCCCCACTTTATTAAGTCATCTTTGGCTATGGACATTATCTCCTCATCAATCTCCTTGCTCAAACGTCAAACACCACTTTATCCCTTCACTTTTTTGCCCTCACTTTTCCGCTAAGGGTTGTAGTACTGGTATCAAGAAGTACTAGGTGTCCCAAAATAACTGTTAGACTCTTTGTAAGATTTCTTGAGGATCCATTGTTTTCAAGGAAATACTAGTTAGAGATATTGAGACAGGGAGGTCTAAAAATATTTTCATGTTCCTATTAGTATATTATATATATGTATACAACTTGCTTACCTAAACATCGGGCGTAACTAACATGTCAGCACAAACAAAGGATTTATACAGAAACAATAGAATTAAGAGGATCACTGTTCAAAATGGAATGTGTTTTCTTGGTCTTAAATTTATAAATTTCTTTTAGGATATGGAGCATGTAATTGCTTTAATCAGAGGAATTAATCTTCACAGCTTCCATGACTACAAGGCATTCTACAGCATGAAAGAAATGATTCAGAAATGGCTTCGTACAGTCCAGCAGTAAGTCAACTAAAAACATCGCAAAAGCAAACCATCACCAGAATTTTTAAGTTAAGGAGTTTTACATGGACTTTTAACCAGATGACTAGTAAGCTGAATTTCTGCGTGTATATATGATATTTAAGAGTTATCGTCTATTCTAGCTGGCAAGCGACTCTTTGTTCCAAATCAATTAAAATATTCTTTTAAATGAACTTCATGTTTACATGAAAAAGGCCCTATATCTGAGCCCTGCTACTTGTATCAATACCTGGTTTTCTTGCAGGAAAAATATGAATTAAAAAAAAAATGGTTTGCAAGCATTGGCAATATAAAAGTTGTAATTAGGAAGGTCAAATGTCAAGCTAAAATTTTTTTTTTTTTTTTTACTTTTCTAACAAAAGTCTAAACTTAACCCTTAAGCTTAATAATAAAAAAGCATTATGTTCACTTTGATTTTTGGTCTAAAGAAATGAAAAGTTGCACAAAGAAAGCGTCTTTTTAAAAAGATAGTTGTTAAATAAAAGACCAAACTGTGAACATCTCATTCTTCTGAGGAAAGAGGCAAATAGTAAAACAGTGAAATAATTACACATGCTTATAGTGTAGAAAGTTATCCATAATGTAGTTATGTCACTGACAGAAGGAAAAAATAGTAATAGCACATTCTCCTGTCCTCATCTTTTGCTGAAGAGCTTGTGTTTTCCCACTATGACTGCTCTCTCAGTGAAGAATTTCAGGGACTTAGAAGTCTATCCTTCTCCCCATACAAAGGAGAAAACATCAGCTCACACAAATCCAAAAGTGATTCGGAAGAACAGTTCCTGCAAATTTTGTGACATTAGCTTACCCCGAACCAATCCTTTCCACTAAAGCCTTACTCTGAAATCATAACTTAACCCACAGATCAGCATTTTAATTTCTTTCCAGCACTTGAAGCATAATAGCTTGAAGAGAAAACCAGGATTCAGAGAAGATATAAGCAATTGCCTATGCAGCAGTTTAATAAACATGAGTTACTAGATACATTAAATCATGTTAACTGAGCTATTTGAAAGTTAATAGCATTCATGGGAGGAACTTAAGTACCTGCTGTATTCTACAAGCTTTTAGTTTTGAGTAACACTTTTGTAACTTAAAACTGCACAATGAAACTTGAAAGACTGGGAAGGAACAGAGACAATAACACATGATTATTAAATGCCCAAAAAATTAGAAGCTGCTCACCAGATATCACAGTAATTGCTACCATGAACCTGACACTGCCCTGAACCCACTGGAGTACATGCTAAGCACCTGCTGCCAAACAACTTGCAAGTGAACACAGAAGAAGAAACAACAGACTGGCTCCAAGCTAGTCTTCAAGTTCATCTTCAAAAGGTCAAGGGGAATCTGCAGACCTACAGGCTAAGGCCTCACCTCAGTCCTGGGGAAAATTATGGAATAACTACTCATGGAGGTATTTTGAGGACAGGAACATAATTAGGAAGGCCAAAGGGCAAACTGTGGGTCTGCCAAAGCAATTACCTTCTGTGACAAAATGGCTAGTTCTGTGGATGTGGGGACACCAGTGGATGTTGATCACCTTAAAGCTTTTGAGTCTCCTGCAGTATCCTTGCAGACAGACTGAAGAGACATGGCTAGACAGGGGAACTACAAAGTAAGCAAAAAGCTGGCTGGATTGTCAGTCTCAGTGCAATGGTCAGTGGTTCAAAGTTTAAATGATGAATTGTTACAAGCAGTGATCATCAGTGGTCGATACTGGGGCCAATGTTGTTTAACACCTTCATCAATGACTAGGATGATGGGACAGAACACAGGCTCAGAAGTCTGCAGATGATACCAATGGAAGGTAATGGTTGATACTTGAATGGTTGGCCTGCCATTCAGAAGGACCTCATCAAGCTGGAAGAACGAGCTGACAAACCTTTTGAAATTCAACAAAAGAAAATACATGTTCCGGTACCTGGAATGGAACAACTCCATGTTTCAATACAGAGGCAGAACTAACTGGTTAGGTAATAACTTTGCATAAACTGACTAACAAGAGCTAGACACATGCCCTTGCACAGTGAAGGCAAACCACATCATGGGCTGCACTACTAAAAGCATAGCCAAGAGGCTGAGAGCAGTGGTGGCCCTGTACTCGGCCCTTGAAAGGCTGCATCTTGAGTCATCTGTCTAACACTGCACCCTCAGTGCTACAGAGACACCGACAAACCGAAGAGAATCCAGAGATTTGGGGCTGGAGCATATGATGCATGGAGCACAGGCTGAGGGAACAAAGCTTCAGCCTCAAGTAAAGGAGGCAAAGGAGGAGTCTAATCTGCATTTGTGCGCTATCTGAAGGGGAGGATATAGAGGAGACAGACTTTTTCCTCAGAGGTGCACAAAAAAAAAAAAAAAAAAAAAAA
>Ga0065711_1044226_pt1 | contig 14222 bp, 8 predicted proteins | sample Hoacrofraction12_FD_59098 | JGI IMG/M metagenome (GOLD analysis project Ga0065711, IMG submission 59098) | Hoatzin crop microbial communities from Cojedes, Venezuela - Epithelial fraction 12 v2 (version 2) | ecosystem: Host-associated > Birds > Digestive system > Esophagus > Crop | place...
GGCCCTTGTCCAGGCGGGTCTTGAATATCTCCAGAGAAGGAGACTCCACAACCTCCCTGGGCAGCCTGTTCCAGTGCTCCGTCACCCTCAGAGGGAATTTTCTTTCCTGAAAATCTTTGCAGTTACAGTCCAGGGTGAAATAAAGCCAAGTGTACCCGAAAACAAAGATAAAAAAATCCAAATAAATAACACCTAAACAAGTGGTACATGAATACTGCTGTCAGAATTGCTAGACAGGTTTCTGAGCCTGATGCAAGGTAGAACCATGACACAACAACTGCTGTTCCTGCTCTTGCTTGGAAAGAGCTTGGGGTCTGAGACCTGCCCAAGTAAACAAAACAGTGCCAGAGCCTGGGAAAGGTCCTATAATTATCTTAAATGTTAACACAGCCTGTGCATCACTCCTGCCAGCTAGCACACTCCCAAGAGTTCCTGGAACCAGAGCATTTCCAACAGGCAGTTTAGCCTCCCATCTGGAGAAAGCAGACATGGAATAACCATAGCCCTTCTCAGCAGGTTCAGTGCCAGAAGTCAGGCAGTGGAGACACTGTCTGGTACTCTGACTTATGAATGGATCTGATATATAACATCACCAGGGGTGATGGCTTTAAAGTAAAAGAGTGTAGGTTTAAATTATATATAAGAAATAAATTCTTTACAATGCGGGTGGTGAGGCACTGGAACAGGTTGCCCAGAGAAGTTGTGGATGCCCTCTCCCTGGCAGTGTTCAAGGCCACGTTGGATGGGACTTTGAGCAACCTGGTCTAGTTCAAGGTGTCCCTACCCATGGAAGGGGTTTCAACTAGATGATCTTTAAAGTACATTCCAACACTAACCATTCTATGATTCTACGATTCAAGCTGTCCTACTGGACGATTATCTTAAAATCTAAGTATGAGCAGCTTAAACATGATGCAAAATTTCTTTTATCAGATAGGTATTTAGTAACATAAGTGTTTACACCTGCCCAGGTCCAGAGCTTGAAATTCACTTGGTTGTTCATGTTTCTCTTCCTCCCTTCATGGTGCTCCTGTCTCACACACTGCCATAGTAGGGCTGCATCTGCCTTCCATGTCTGGAATCCATATGCCAGTCATGACCTGGCATGTGTGGCAGAAGAGAAACTGCTGTATTGCATCCAATATGTTCTCTAACCCCTTTATGCAGTGTTAAGTCTGCCACAAAGCAGTCTGCATCCATGAGCCAAGCTACTCCAAAACATATCAGGATGTCTACCTGTTACACGCCTTGGTTCAGTCGTGCTCCTGCATTTTTTTTTCTTTATATTGCATTTTTTTATTCCATTTTGTCTTGGGTTTTGTCTGTTTTCTAGTGTGTCTCAATTTGCTTCCTTTGTAGTTAATAGTTCTTCAGCCTTTAACAGCTATACACTCATTCTTTTCTCATTCTTTTGCTGTTCTGCTCTCACACCTGTGACGTCACTCTCAGAACAATCCTTCATTCTACAGATGCTTCACTTCTCCTTATTCTCATAAGTCATCTATTGAATAATTGTCTCACTCCTTCCAAATATGTACACAAAGCTGTTCCTGCCAGAAATTTAAGCAGACCTCAGACAGACTCCTTGCTACATCTTAAGGTGTCACTTATGGAACCGCTGCAAACACATTTTTACACCTTGCCATGGTGTTTTGTTCTACAAAACACTTTTCTGTTTATCCCTTAAACTCTAACTGACAAATTCCGAAATGCAAAGATAAAAAATATCACTACTTCCCTACCACAAAGGCATTGTTATGAGCAGCTAAGGGCTTACTTATCTCCCTGTGAGATCAACTGAACACTTTCTATGGAATTCAGTGGTGAAAAGATTGACCTCAGTAAAAAATAATCTAGAATTATACAAAAGTATAGCACTGCAGAGTAATCCTTTTTCTTTGCTGCTGTCTTCTTCATTACCACCATTGATCTGTTAGCATATCTTTTTAGTTTTTATTTAATTTCTTTCAGCATTCCTGACAAATGAACACATCATCTGACAAATCAGAGCACAGGAAATAAACACACTTGGTATGTACAACTGTTTCAAAGCAGAAGAAAAAGATGAGATTCACATTCAAGTGCTCTTCAGACAGTGTATTTCTTCCAGCTTATTTGCTTTGACACTAACTGTACAAACAACGTCTTCTAAGCCTGAGCAAACAAAACTTTTAATCAGCACAACAGATAATGTTAGCAAGTCTAAGGAACATCTGAGATGATCTAGCTTGTTGTCTGTTTTGCTACATTATTTTTTAAAATATGTTTGGCAAAGAAAATTCATATACAGATCCAAAAAATGTGTCACTGAATATGCTAATCAACTTGTTCACATCATTGGTTTCAGTTATTTTTCATATGTGGATGACATTTGAAGGTTTCTGTGTGAGGAATTTTAAACTCTAGTATGGTACCCCTCTCCCTATCAAAACTTACGTACTAGTAGCCAGAAAAGTAAGTCACACCATTCAGTGAAACAATCTGTTACGGAATCATTCTGAGGTATTTTCTACAGCAAGTGATGAGCAAAGGCAACCACCTGTTTAAAACTCATGACAGATGACAGAACAAGACAAAAGTCACATTTTTGCTACACTTTGAAGCTTACAAGACTGACAATTTTCCTGAAGGGGACAGAATATTTTATGGAATAAGGAGGAGATTTAGCAGAACATATGACAGTTTCCTTTGACAGCCAATGTTAATAAACTTCTCTGTTCTGAAATCAAGAAATTACTACATCTTTCTACTAAGAATAAATAGAATCTGCAAAAAATACATTTTCAGTAAATACATTTAAATGTGCAAATTGGGTGGTCTGTTGCTGTCCATCCTGAAAACTGTTCCTTAAGCTTTTAACTGCAATTTTTTATTCAAGTTTTCCAGGAGAAGGCCCTACGGTCTTTAAAGAATATCTGACATGAAGATTGTTGGCACTACAACTTTAATAAAGGTACATGTGCTCAAAAATGAGCTAGCTATTGGCTATAAATAAATAAATAAAAATAAGAAATAAAATGTCTACTGGGGACACTGTGTTGTATTGCAAGTGAAAGTCATGGGGCTGGAAAAATGGTTATTTAAAAATATTATTGCCCAATGGTATTTCAATCTTTTAATCAATAACTACATCTCAAACTGGAATCCTGCCAGGGTGATGGTTTTATAAAATGACCACAAGACATAATCAAGAGTAAAACTGGGATGTAATGTATTAATGATGAATTATAGGAAGTTGCTTAAAATAAATGCTGTCAAAAAAGTCACATTCCAGGCTAACATGGAAAAACATATTTTTTTCAGAAAATAATCTCTAATTTCACAAAAGAGAAACTTTCACAGCCTATGAATAGGGTTTTCTATTTCCTTTTATAGTCCTACAGCTATTCCGTTTCAAGGTCATGGAAAATGAAATTTAGACTCTGAGAATCCCATCATTTTATAAAACTAGTCAGCTACGACAGCTCTAACCGGTCCGTGGCTGTTGTGTGGTACCTGATACCTGCAGTAGACAAAGTGCAACAAGCAATGATGTGTCTTTTAGTGTGTGCTTTGGATATAAACAAAAAAACAAACAGGAATATTTTTTTTACAAATTCCACTTCCTTTTTCATTAAATTTCATGTACGTACAGATGTTCCAAACTTCCCAACATAATTTTTGTGACCAGAAGGGTATAATGATTGTCAGTTTAAGAAGCTGATCTAGACCATTGCAGTTTCGTGACTTAAGATCAACTACTGCTTTACACATTCAAAATATTTATTAACCACAAACAAATATTAAACAACAAATGTAAAATTTAACTGAAAAAACTGTAAAATTGTCAGAATAAATTGCATCAGGCAATTGTTTTAATACTAAGAAAAGCTAAAATGTAGAAAACTTGTTTGGTACTGTTACCTGATTCAGATGAGACTATTGAAACTGTAACTTCTTTTTAAATATCTGGGGATAAATTGCCGATGTGTTACAGAAGAACTGAAACATAGGTGACTAATACACATTAATATGAATGAAAGTTTTAGCACACTGACTAAAATATACACTACAGAGTCAAGTATATCTGGTGGATGACTTACCAGATGTCTTCATTGTTAGCATCTGTGGCTAACTCTGCCTATATTTCTTAGCAACTCCATTTCTGACCAGCAGATTTTCAGAAATTAATTATTTTATTTATGCTTACTGCCATGTTGTAAATAATGGAAAGAACTTAGGAAAGACACTTGAGTATCATTGCTGCCAGCTCCATGAAAGGACCTGGTCAATGTGAAGTAGCGATTGGTTGGTTATGGAATATAAAGACTATCTCCACACATACAAAGAAGTGTGCAGGGGAATGCAAACAACACACTGCACCATCTACTTCCAGAGCCATCACAGGAGACATGAGCCCAGAAAAGGCCCATTTCCATGAGTTTAGAAGAGCACAGGACCACAAGAGCAGGGGGGAACCCCAATAGCCCAGGTAGGGAAACCTGCTCTGCCTTCCTCCAGGGCCGCCCCAGGAAAGCCTCAGCCCCATGGGCCAGGAGATGTCACCATGGACCAGCAGAAGCTGCTTTCCCACATTATGGAATAGCAGGGAAGAGTGTTTTGAGATTGTACAAGACTTATTACGGGATGTTAAGGGACAAACCGAAGGTGGAGAAAGAGATGGATCTAGGTGGTTTAGGTATAAACAAGCACATGAGTATAGAGGGATAAAGGAATAAAATGGGCTAGTCACATCTAAACCGGTCCTCGTCAGTATGCCTATCTGTCCATGCCCTGCACTCGATCAGTAGTCTGGTTTGTATTCTCATTAAATGCCATTCCTAACTGTTTTCCTGAGTGAAGGAGATCTTTCTGCTGATGCTTGTGTGTATGGAGGTCTGAGTGCCAACAGCACTGGAGTCAGATCATACATCGTAGGACCTATGTGTCTGTGGTGCCAGCAACAGGAGCAGATCGCACCAGAGTGTGATCACTAGCAAATATCAACCTAGGCTATCCAGGGAGTAGGGAAGTGAGCCAGGAGCCAGGAAGGTGAGCGTGTCACTTGGAGTGAGACAGCACGAGCTCAGTACTGGCAGGACCAGGGTTGGTTGAGGCCAGCTACTGGAGACAAATGGGCTTGGGGGATCAACTGGGAGACCCATTTGTACATGTGCATTTGTCTCTGGGAGTGAGACTACTGGGGAAAGCAAAGGTCCAGGGACCAGTTACAAGGTAGTCAATATGCATATTGTACATATACATTGTACGTACATATATACTTAGATTTCCTGCTAACAAACCTTCATTCTGATCAGCCAGAGAGAGGACCAGGATGAGGCTTTTAGCATTGTTTGATATTTGTGTGAGTGCTGGGTGTTTTCTGTCTGGGTTGATCTGTGTGGCCAGACGCCATTTCGTGTGTACATGCATAAGTCTACTGTGCGCTGTGTGTGTGCGTGGCTGCCATTGGAAATACGTGCTCAGCCTCACTCTACTGGCTGGACCTGGGGGAAGGGATCTGCAGCAGCCTGGCCTCTTTCAGGTTGCAGCATTCAGCAGCTCCTACCAATGATAAAACCAAAAAGCTTAGAAATACAAAACTGGGATGTCATCTAATCTTTTAAATTTTATAACAACACAGGATAAATCAGAGTATATCCACCTGCAGAATACTCTGTTCTAATATTAGGATTTCAGAAAAAAATGTGACAGACACGGAGAAGGTAAGACAAGAACAGTCGAATTTGTTATCTGATGGAAAGGTTTAAATAGAAGAAAAGTTAAAATCCAAAAGTATTTTCTCCAACAGGAGAGAAGGTGAAATTTACTGCATTTAGACATGGGTGCAAATTAACTAGAAGGAACTTCAGAAAGGTATCAAAGTAAGGCTGGCTTTGTCTATGTCCTTTCTTAATTTAAGAAAAAGGGATATTCAGTTAAACTAAAACCATATCTAAAAGCAATTAATGAAAATGCTTTGTTACAGTGTGCATAATTCAGCAATGGTACACATTGTCAGAAGTTAATAGACAACAGAAGGCAGATGGCTGAAGACGCATATTAGCTTGGTAAAACACTAGAACCATTCGATTTGATACGAAGATTGAGAATATTCACAACCATGGATATGAAGTAGTATAAAATAATAGGAATTCAAGCCTTCACACCTCAGGGCGTGAACAGATGACTAATTAAATATGATACGAAGAGAAAGTCCTTCTAAACACATTTTTCTGTAATTGTCTGGTTATAGTTTTTCTTGGATCTGGTACTCTCTGCTGATGAAGGCAGAACAATATAACTGAGTGACCCATAAATCATAGTCAATATGACATTCTTAGGATTTATTTTAGGTTGTCTAGTTTTGAGTTATTTAAATTACCTTAGCACTAGACATCTGTCGCTCACCTACAAAAAAGCAGGTCACCCAGCTTTTGAAAAGTTTAGAATGATTCTAATTTTTACTGCCAGGTTTGTTAATGCTGATGTTTCAAGCAGTGGGACATTTTCCAGCTAACTATTTTTTTCCACAGATATATATGTCATATTATTATAGAGAACATTTCAAAAGCAGATAGTTGCAACTAATTATGCAACATCTTTGCAGAATTGTATTTCACATCAGCAGAATAAAACCTGTAAATAATGAATATGAGTTCTTTAAAATGTATGATAGATCATATATCAAAGTGAGATCCTTTGTAATGTTGTTTGCCTCTTAAAGATTATACTAATCTTAACAGATAAGGCCATATCGTCTCTCCAGTGAGAGGATTTGTTTTTTCTTAGCTGAATGTCTTTGTTCTGAATGCTTTATCATGGTGAAATGTACAGTAATGAATATGACATTTCAGCATTGTTATTATACAGTAGATTACCTATTTGTCTTCAAGTTGGTCAAGGTCCAGGAATAATATTGTTATTGTTCAAAGGATTTAAAATGACATCTGCATGTCTTTTAATGAGCTATGCTCTCTTTTAATTTATTGTACATTTATTACAATTATGTGAATCTAGACTAGTGCTTCGTTCTTTGATTTAGTTAATCTTCAGATGTGAAAGTCACATCTCTCAATAATGTTTTCCTCATTTAATATTTTAGGCAGTTGGAGAAAAGCTCTTAGCTTGCTAAAATGTTATGGTGTTCACTTAAAAAACTTTGATATTAGTTTAAGACATTATGCAGAGTGGGGAAGTCCTAGGAAATTTCAAAGAGAAGTATTAACATTTCAGCTCCAGGCTGTGAATTCTAATTTGCTACTTCATGATAGAGCTCATCTATTGACCTGTATGGTTTAAGCTTCAGTTATAAATGCACTTACTGACAAATAATTTCTAACTACTGTGCCACCTATCCTTCCAAATGCCAATGATGTTTGACAAAACTAAAGGGTATACAGAAACTGATTTTCTCTCCCAGTGTTGGAGAATGGGAGGTCTCCCCACCAGGGGCAAGAAATCAGCCAAAATCCCAAGGTTTTCTTTGTTCTCTTTGTAGCTTTTTCTTCAGTATATCAGCTCTGTGTGCACAGATTTAGTGTCTGTGAAAGTTGCTGTAACTGTATCTCTAGAGACTGAAGTCCTTTGATGTAGTCACAAAGAAAACAAAGTGCAAGCAGCAGTCAAATGCTTTTTCCCTCTGGCACACTTCAACCTTGAACTGAGGATACACAACTCTAGAGGTGATAAAACACCATTCCCTGTTCTCTGAGGTGATGCTGCTTGACTGCAATTTAGAGGAAGGATGCAAATCAGGTCACCTGAGCAAAAGACACACACATACAAGCTTACAAAATGACCAGAAACCGTGAATGGTTCTGGAAAAGGAAATCCTATGTCCAAAAAGGAATCTCAAAGATGTCAGTGTACAAAACCATCATAACAATTTTTCTTTATGCAAATCTATGCTCTAAATAGTCTATGTTCTAATCTTCTATGAAGTGCTTATACAACTCACATCACATTGGACTTTTCTGCCATTGAAATCTTTAGAAAGATTTCATGAAACATAAATAAAGAAGTTAATCTGATTTTTCCTTAGCACTCACCTGGCCTCATCGGGAAAATTACTGAGACCTTCAAAATCCCTAGTGTATTCAGCTACAGAAACAATTATGCAGAGAACTGTGGCTATCATCGTAGTATAACCAGAGAGTTAGTTACAGAAAGGGATCTAGGCAATAGAAGTGGGTCCCCGTTAGCCTGGGCTCCACATCAAACTAATGTGTTTACAAAGCTTCTTGTTTCTGAGGAAGCTCATCTGATAAAAAGAGGTATTTTAAAATGGTACTGGCATGTCTTGTGTAAACATGCTCTCTTTCTCCCTGTGCATGGGTGTCTGTAGAAAATCCTATAGCTGTGAGTCCTCATCCTTTCATTTTTCCTGCTAAAAAAAAGCCAAGGAGAATTATGAACCATCTGGAATCATTACTGTAGATTGAGACAGGACAAGAAGATACTTTCTCAGAATGTCAATGAGATGAGGTTAATGTGAGATGTATGTAAAGACAGCTTAGCAGAGATCTTCCTTTTGTAAGCAGTTTTAGACAGAGCCTTGGTCAAAGAAATTATTGTTCTGGTGTGAGTACAATAGGGGGGCAAAAAGCAATTTAACTCTCTTCCTGTCCTTCTTTATTCCATATCTTACCCTACCCTCCCATCATATTGACATAATTTGTATTTCCAAGGGAGTATTGTAGATCCTTTCTGACTCCCTGACATCAAATTTCAAACAAAAATGACAAGCACATTTCAACTTGTGTAATGTCAATAGTGTTATCTCTATAGCAGGGTAGCAAGGCAAATGGTCCAAATGGGTCCACACATAGCATCCACAGCTGGGTAAGATGTGATCCAGTGCAAGAAAATACCCCCTTGAATGGCACATATAGGAGAAAGCTGTTCCTCTTCCTTTGCTGTTCCCCTTCCTTTGCAGAGAGAAAGTATTGCTATAGTATCGTACTATTTGTAGTGTTGTAAGAAATCACTGTGTTTAGCAACATCTCCTTTTGAAGCTAGAAACAGAAACATTTTGAACTCAGATCCAATAAAGGCTGCCTAGAGGGGCCGTGGAGTCTGCTTCTCTGGAGATATTCAAAACCCGCCTGGATCTGGTCCTGCGCAGCTTGCTCCAGGTGAACCTGCTTTGGCAGGGGATTGGACTAGATGATCCCCAAAGGCTCCTTCCAACCCCTGCCATTCTGTGATTCTGTGGTTCTGTGAAAGTATGACTGATTTAAAAATTTGTCAGAGTCTTTTCTCTGAAAAATTCTTCCCTGATTATGAGTATTTGTTTTCACTCCCAGAGGGATTCATTCTATCCAGCATCACGTCTCAGACCTGAGAACTCTCCTACATCGTGCAGCTAAGCAGGAGCTTCTATTTTGGATTTACAGGTTCTCAAAATAATATTGTAATTGCTGTGAGAAAATTACACATCTTCATCTTTCTTTTGCACTTTGAGGATCTTTCATGATTTTACAAAGTTCTCAGAATGTAGGAATGTAGGAATTTATACAGAAGAATTAAGGGTATTTTAGTGTTTAAGAATAAACCATTGTTTATCTTTTAATATTTTAATATACAGTTATATTGCATTCAATCAGCATTTTGTTTATATAATAAAAGATAGCTGAGCAATGGATTTTAGAGGTATGTAATGCTTCCATCACTGGATTTCCTGAGGGTATGCATTGGATTTGATGTCTATGTAGAGACAGAAAAAGATCAACCAAAACTCCTAGCCTCTGAGACTAAGTTGTTTTCATGTTACTTTTCTCCCTTGACAGTTTTCTGTAGAAGGCAAGGTTTGAGTAAATGTCAAAATATGCTGCTTATACAGGCTAGTGGTAATATTCTACGTTGTTCCTAATGCACAGTGGATGTTGTATTTAAGGTATAATGCACTTTGAACATAAGGCTATGTTCAGAGTTAAGTTCACACTTCAGTTTTTACCTCTGTAAAACTGGTGATGCAATACAAATTGGATGAACAATCAGAACTCATCTATCATGGCTCTAATCTGGAGTAAGAAAAATGAATTTACAGCTTTGAGGAAAAGAATCGGTATAGTATTTTATGGTATTATCATAATACCCATGAGAATATTGAACTGGACAGGACCTCTCAGGTCAGAAATATTGTTCCATATCCTGTAACAAAAACCTGTGCAGAAATGTAAGAAATTTCACATTAAAAACAATCATTTCTAAGTCTTTCTACTTCTTTTCATAGTGGAAATTAAAACATTCTAATACTTCTACCATGTATTTATTCTTGATTAGTATGTGTCATTTGTTTTCATGAAAACTTGGCTCTTGAATTTCTATCTCGTCCTCATCTTGCCCAGATGTATGACCCTTGAAATTCTTATGTGAAAAAAAGTGATCATGTTTTATTTCAGCTTTTGCTGAAGATTGAGCAGACCAAGCCCTTTCAGTGTGTTCTAGCAAGAGAGCTGGTCTGTGTTGCATCAGCCAACCCGAATTGCTTCTGTCCTTTAATTAATCTTTCTTCAACTTGGCTGATCAAATTTCAGCCCAGCATGGTAACATGGACACATGGTAAGGTGTCTTTACCTCCTTGCATATTCATTCTTTCCTACTTATAGTAGAAATACTTGGAAAATATTTCTTGGAAGGTTTGGAGTACCCCAAAAACTGCATTTGGGTTTTTTGATAACTGCAACAAACTTCCGCATGCTTTTTGATATTCTGATAGTCTAATACAATATTCAAAAGATGACTCATACAAAGAATAATTATTAGTATAACTAGCATAATATCCTAATCCTATTTGTTACCATCAACAAGGCAATCCATTATGCCAGTTCCCCCTTCAGCTAATTTTTCCTGCTTTTCTGTTCTATTTGTCCTCTCCACCTTTGCTAGTCATTCCCTAAAGTGATACTTTTTCTATCACTTTGCTGAGTTCCAGGCAGATCAGATGTGCCATATTTCCCTTATCTAATCAGTTTGCTTGCCCCCTGAAACTGTCCAGTTAGTTAATAAAGATGGCTCACATTTCTCATTTGCCTCTAATTAGTCCTTTTTTTCAGTGTTTGTTGAAGTATTTATAATGCTTCCATCTGATGTTGTCCTTACAGGTCAGAAAAAGATGCTGATGGTAACAATGCACAGGATATGAACCTGACATGGTGCAAAACCTGTCAGAGGATGAGTTCTTTGGGATTTGGGTAGGTTTTTTCTTTTTATACTTCTAATAACAATTTTGTAGCTTATCTTGCACATAAGGAGCTACTGAACTGAATCTCAGAGTGTGTGCAAAAAAAGGAGATAGAAGGAAAGTAAGAGTCTTTAGGTTTAGAGTGGCAGGAAGAGATTAGCAGCATGAAAACATGGCTAGATGAGCAAATGGAGGACAGTCTGTGGAAACGTCAGCAGCAAAGAGGATGTGATAAGCATATAAATCAGAAGAAAGAACAAAAAAATGGAGGGGAGTAGGAAAGAGACTGGTGAAATAGAAAAATGAGAAACTGGAAACGGAACACAAAACTTCCTTTACTGAAGACTAAAGATATGGAACAAGGAAGGAAAAAGATAGAAATAAAATTTAAATTAAACAGACAATGTAAAATGACAAGGGAAGATGCCAGGAAAGGAAGAAAGAAATAAAGAGAGAATTACATAGTAAAGAATAAAGGCTCCAGAACTAAGAAGTTTGCTCTTCGAAATGTGGTGCTTAAACAAGATAAATGAACACAAGCTGGATAACATACAAATGAGAAATCTGGAGCAACCCACAAAAGTCAGTAACTTTCCTTGCTCTACCATTGTATGTTAAATAAAATTACCAGCATGTCCAAGTGGTTCTGGTAAATTAAGGAGAGTTGTTGGCCATTCAGGAAGGTGTTTCCCAAGAGATTCATGGCTGCAAGTGCAGCCAGGGACTTGTTCAACACTCCTAAGTGATAATGAATTCAGCAGCAACTGAAGACCCTTGGCAACTCACTGGACTAGGCTTTATAGCCTGCCGTACTGGCCATTTTTAGAGAAATTTCTTAATCAGCAAAGGAAACTATAGATCCTTGAAAGCAACCACAAGATCAACCACTTGCTTGTTTTGAAGAGACTACAGTTTCTGGCAGCCGAAACTGTAACATATGTATTCCACCATGAAATGGTGGGAAAGCCAACCTCATATTGCCCTTCAGTACTGAAATGTTCACTTTCTCATATAGATTACTGGCCCTTCTGCAGAACAGCAAGGACACAAAGGAGACTAGAGTAAATTTAATCAAACATATACTATTACTGCAGATTGTTATTTTGTTTAAGGTTTCACTTAGACACATGCTCTAATTCAGAGAGAAGTTAAAATGACCTGCAAAGGCTGGCATTAACTTTTCTAGGATTTGAAGGTATACAACATTTCAGAAATACGTGTCCTGAAAGAGTAAATTCAAGGGGACGGGAGATGGAGTTGAAATAACACTAATTCTGTGTTAAGCTTGTATCTCTAAAAATTACAAGCTGCTGTGAAATGCAGACATTTCAAGCGAAAGAAATTCTCTGGTCTTGCATATAGCTTTCATATTTTCCAATATAATTATAAGTGTGATACGAAAATAATTGCTAGACAGGAACATATATGCATATAGCCTGAACAATAACATTTAAAGAGACACATTTTTTGACAAAGAACAAGAAAATCCTATTTTTTTTTAATGTAACTGAGATAAGAGCATTACTGGAAACTTACTTATTTCCTGTTTTTAATCTATTCTATGTGAAGTCTTAATACTGTATAAAAGCAATCTTAGAATATGGGTTCCTGCTTTAAAACAAAGAGGGAAAAATTAAATCATCCATGTTTAATGCAGCCAATGCTTCAGTTAAATTTCAATTTTGTTTAGAGATAGGACAATGCATTGCATAGCAAGTCAGAGGAACCTTTTGATTATCACAGTTCATAGCAAGTATTTTCTGTTTAAATATTTTGTTTATTTTCAACTTGCTGTAGTTCATACATTGTGAAATATTGCTGTAGGATACAGGTCACATTCAAAGCCAACTGCAGTCATAAGGAATTTGCGTATATATGTGTCTATATCAAGGTTTGCACTGATAGCAAGAACTGTGGTTTAGAACCCAAATTGATGGGGTTTAATTTTTTTTTCTAATTATTCTAAGTTATTAAAATAATTTTTCCATTCCCTGTAAATGTCCAGCTCAAGCACAGCAGGTAAGTGTATCCAGGTCTGTACCCTTAAGCCAGGCCAGGATTGGGAGCAAGGGTATCTTCAGTGAAATGCTTATAGTAAGGTTCACCCAGGACGGCTGCCACCATATTGAAGCAACTGACTGCTGCCGAGGCAATATTTCACCTTTTGGAAAAAAAGTGTCTGCTATTTTTCCACTGGTAAGCTTATCCTCTCGTGTGGGGCAGAAGAAATACAGCCTGGCTGATCAGGTATCAGGTACCTGAACACAACTACAGACCATAACTGCCTTGACCATCTCCACCTGGGACCACGCCGCCAGGCACCCTTGGAGAGGGTCCCCAGCCTTCGTCCCTGCTGCCTGCCAGGGAGCAGCACCAGCAGGGCTGTGCTGCAAGGGCAGCGAGCCCAGTGCTGCAGGTGCTGAGCGATTCCTTTGAGAAGTGGTAGTTGTCTGTCTTCAGTGAGGACACCAGATGTCGGGGCCAGCAAGTCAGCAGTCCCACCGATAGACTATACGGAAGTGCATACAGACTCTGAAGAGGGTTTTCTATAAACCTCTTCTCTGTGAGACGACTGTATAGATTCTTCTTCCTTATATATATATACTTTCCCTTCTGTTTTTACACAGGAACATAATCACAAAATATTTTTCCTGTTGTTGAATTTTTTGTCAGCTTGAGTTGTTGCTTGTACCTATAGCAAAAGACTATTCATATCAAATATATTATGGGAACTTTTCCACTTCTGTTGGAGACATTATATGCAGTTTCGAAGGAGCTAATGTTACAGGACTTTTGCTGTGTTTACCTTGGACCATAGGTAGACATAGCTTATGGATGTTTACCAACAGTAGTATGTGTCTGCCCCAGAGAACTTTGAGTCTAATGGGACACAGCACAGAAAAGGCTGACAAGGGACAAGCACGTGGGAGCTGGCGGATGTCATTGCTGAGCCACTCTCCATCATCTTTGAGAGGTCCTGGAGGACTGGAGAGGTGCCCGAGGACTGGAGAAAGGCCAATGTCACTCCAATCTTCAAAAAGGGCAAGAAGGAGGA
>Ga0065711_1044227_pt1 | contig 14222 bp, 11 predicted proteins | sample Hoacrofraction12_FD_59098 | JGI IMG/M metagenome (GOLD analysis project Ga0065711, IMG submission 59098) | Hoatzin crop microbial communities from Cojedes, Venezuela - Epithelial fraction 12 v2 (version 2) | ecosystem: Host-associated > Birds > Digestive system > Esophagus > Crop | place...
CTGCAGAGGACCTTGTCCCGGCGGGTCTTGAATATCTCCAGAGAAGGAGACTCCACAACCTCCCTGGGCAGCCCGTTCCAGTGCTCCGTCACCCTCAGAGGGAAGAAGTTCTTCCTCATGTTCAGACGGAACTTCCTGTGCTTCAGGTTGTGCCCATTGCACCTTGTCCTGTCGCTGGGCACTACTGAAAAGAGTTTGGCCCCATCCTCCTGACACCCACCCTTCAGATATTTGTAAGCATCATACTACCAGAATCTCCTGGTAAAAGGTTTATCTGCTAACATGGAAGGTGCTCACAGGTGAGAGAAGCAATAACAACCTGTCTCAGGTCACTATGAGTTTTCAGCCTCCAGTCATAGTAACCTTGTTTAATGTATCTTTAGGGCTATAGGAACTATGTTTTTTTTAAGCAGAGATTGACAAGAAACAAAACGGAACAAGAGCTTTCCAGGCACATCTTAATCTGCGTGGCTGTGGTGGCACAGAGCTGTGTTGAAAAAGGACAAGGTTTGATGGGTGGCATCACAGCTTACAGTCAGAGGAGGAGGAGAAGACAAAAGCCTAGTAACTAGTAAGGATCATCATATCACACGCATGGCGGTGGTCTGGGCCCTGGTGAACTTACCATTATTGCCTGGTAAACATTTAGTAGAAGTATAAGGTAAGAAAAGTCATTAGTGAAAACAAAGGCACATTATATAAATAAAATGCTCTTCTCTGTGGATGTTTTCATGCACAGTAAACAGATATTTTCAAAGCTCAGTTCTGAATATGACAGTGCTTTACACCTGCTTAGACTCAATCCTCTGCATATAATGTACATACACAGGGATTTCTGAGAAAATCACTGAGCAATCTGAGAAGATGTGTATTTGGGATGCACAGATGTTGATTCAAGTGCCTGATAAACAGCTTCGGGTTGGTTGAGGGGGCGTGACATGCTGCCTAGCATCAATAGGCAGTTCATATGCAGCATGCACTGCTCCGCGCATCCTACAAATTCTGTAGAAGGAAATGTCAGAAATGGGGGACAAGTCTCAGAAAACACAGATACCACCATCTTAAAGTGATTTGTAGCAACTAATACTTCAGGAACTGAAAAGTCAGAGTACCTGTAGAGTGAGGAAACCACAGAGAGAGCTACGAAGATGAGGGGAGGAAACACGATGAGCAACCTCATACCTTTGGGTGAGACTCCTGGAGCCTGGGTCCAAATTTTCCCTTTACTGTGAAGCGTGAAGATTTGTGGATTCACCAAAAAACACGGTTTCCAGTTCTGGTAGGAGTAATGCTGTGTTTTGCAAAATGAGATGGATAAAAATCAGGGCCATGGAGAACTTCTTGGTGCCCCATCCAAAATATAAGGCAGATTCTTGAGTGGAAACTCTGCCAGACAGAAGAAAGTTTGTGCTCTGAAAACCAGCTCCTAAACATCTCAGAACCAGTGGGTACTTCTGTCCTGAAGTTCTTATGCTTTCATTCTTCATCTGGTGAAGACGATCCTGATTACCCTACACACGCACTTCCCACTGGACTTCTGTGAAGATTGCTTTGCATGTATGTGACATATAATAGTAAAAGCCAAGATGGAAATGAGTAATTGTTGCCCAAGAAGGTTTCAGAGTGTGCAGGAAATCAGGTATTAGATCTCATCTGCCTGTGTATACTTCTTCCCCTCTGACTAAGAATTCTTTCCCTAATCTGAGAAACCTCTCCTTTGGAGTATGGTATTTATGTTCTTATTTGAAAAAAAAAAAACAAAAACAAACAGAGCGAAATTTATATTATGTAACAAACATCTGTACACTGGAAAATTAGTAACAAGTTTCAGGTGACATATACATGCAGCCTAAAGATGTTTGCTGTTAATCTTAAGGTTCCCTTTCCAGCACAGGCTGGAATGTGACCATTATCGACCATTTCCTCCAAGCTTGCTTCTGAGCAATTACTTCCCCATCCTTATCTTGAGACTATTTCTCCACCAGCTCTTCACTAACAAGTGCAAATGCTTTTGCTACTTCTGTAGCTCTTTCTAATTTCTCTCAAGATTATTTGTCAGTCTCTTTCTTCTCCATTCAGTACAATCATATTTTCTGTTACAGGAAATCTGTATTTCCACATCTCAAATTTCTTAGCACTAATTCTCCTTCCAGAAGAGTCCAGACCTTCAATTTCTCTCCGTTCTGTCTCTTCCTGCCAAGTAATACCCGGTCTCAGTCTTCACATTAGAGTCATCCAGACTTCTCATCATGTCCTTGCCCAGTGCCTTCCCGCTTCCTCCTCAGTCTCTGGCCTCCTTCCCAAGGCTGCTGGGCAAAACAATCTCTTTCTCAATGAATGGCCGGGGGGCCTTAGCTGAAAATGTGAATATAATTTTGCTGAGAGGCTATAATCTCAGTATGGAGAATTTCAGACAAAACTGATTTTAGCTTAATCATAAAAATTTGTTAAAACAATTTTTTATAATCAGGCCGGCTTAGTGGCACGCAGTGCTACAGGCCCCAGGTGTACTGAAGAGTCAGTTCTCTAAGATTACTGAAGCAGTATAATCTATTAAAAGTGATATACTGCACCAGATACACTTATTCCAATTTATAAAACAGAAAGTTTCATGGTCAATATTAATTTTCTTTTTCTACAACACACAATTTTATTTCATGCTTCATTAACAAGTGTAGGTGTGCTTGACGCTAAGTCAGCTCTTTCCAACTAGGTCTCATGCATTCATGCTCTTCCTCATACAGTGCAAAACAAGGAAACAAGGTGACTGTTAAGCAAAAAGGGGCATCATTTATGACATGTAAGCCTGAGAATTTTTAGTTTCTTTTTACAAATACACCACTCCCAACTTGGCGTTTTCCTTAAGGCGGAGATGATCAGCCTGCAACCAATCAACCACCCCACCCAGCACGTCCAGCAACAACATCCCTCCTCCTTCCAGACCCTCCTTGGCTGTGCCCCAGCAGCTGTCCCAGAGCAAACACCTTGTTCTGGAGGCGGCACTGGGTTGCTGCATCTCCAAGAGGCTTGTCTGCCCAGTGTCCTGCCCATCTCACATTGTGGCATGAGGTCCCCAGGAAGGCACAGCCGAAACAACTCATCCAGCCCACAGCCGCTGACCTGCCCAAACGGGTGGACTGGGGAAAGCTGGGAAGGAACCCTGTGGTTATTCTGCCTCTACCAGGTCCCTGCTGTCTGCCAGGGTCGGTCTCGGGGCAGCAGCTAGGGTTTACCCATGCACACCCGCAGTGGATCCCGAAGCAGTGGACGCTGCACCGGGCAGCTGTGGGGTGTATGTTGAGGAGATGGAGGCAGACCACAAGGCAGGGACTGCGGCGTCTGGCCCTTGCCAGCCTCTAAAGGCAGAAAAAAATGTGGCTCTCATGCATCAACAGTGCGTTATTTTTACAAACAAAGAAAAACTTTATGAAATCAATTCCTGAAAAGCTGAACTGTTTTATCAATTGTTGAGCACGTAGTAGACTACAATCCTCCATGAACATGTCACTGTAGCTCCTGTTAACCTCACTTACACCTGTCCTGACTGTTGATAGTAATTCAGCTAAATAAAAAGCCTGTTTATAACACTTTACGCTGCCAAAGAAATGTGATGGTGTTAGAGAAAGGTGGTGAGTTTAAGTGTTCTGAGAGGAAAAAAAAATATCCAGATTTTCAAGCACCTAAATAAAGACAGCGTATAACACTGAACTGGTATAATAAATCCATGAGAAAAATGTCTTATTTAACACAAGATTGCCAAGTCATACCTAAGTTTAATTCTTACAATGACAGTGCATTTAATTACAGTGTTAGCTGTATCCCAGTAGTAGCTGGAAGATACAATTTAGTCGAGTAAATTTTGCAAATGTAGAGAAACAGAAGCATTTAAAGTGCTTACATTCAAAATATGTGGGATATCCAGAGGAGAAAGTAGGGTTGAATTGTAATTCTTCTTTCAGAGATGAGAACTGAGACACAGAGAGAAAAACTACTCTGCCTGTTCTTCTCTGCATCTGCTTGACTCCAAGGTCACGCAAAAGAACGGCAGTAAGCAGAATTGCACTCAGCTGCTTTTGAATGCCAAGCCTAGATTTTAACCGCGTCCTACCTGAAGAAGCTTTTGCAAGTCAATACAACAACAAAAATGAGACATTTTGGCATATCTTATTATACTTAATTAGACAAATGTGTGTCTCCTTAATTGCCATTATTATATGCTGATTATATACTGGTGGCAGGCATTGTGTTTTAAATTCTTAACAACAAAGCAGGTTTTTAAGTTAACCTTTTCAAACTCTCTTGGAGTGCCTTTGACTATACATAAAAAGAAGGGAAAGCTGCTTCAAGGAACTTTCCAAATCATACAGCTTACCACAGTTCTGTGAAGGAAGCATTTGGAGGACTAACTGCAGTCCTTGGCTCATCTGATTTCCTTACCTTGCCATCTTTGATTCATCCTCTCAGCTGAGATTCTTCATTTCTTCACAGAATTTATCCCAGCTGGTACCTAGATTGAAACTTTTGGGCCATTGACAAAGAAAAATAAAATCCAACAATACGCTTGCAGTTAATTTCACACTGCGGCAGGGAGGTTGGGGAAGCTAGGGAAGTGCCAGGCAGCAAGCTAGAAAGGGGTCTAGGATCTTGTTTCCACAAAGCACTTAGGCACACTCTGAGATCCAACTTTCCTCCGGGCAGCAGGAGATTGCATTTAGGTACACGCAAAAGAAATGTACTATATAATGACATCCATATATTGTAACCATCTGGGATGCTTACGAAGTGCATCACCACAAAAATCCCCATTTGCTGTACAAATGTATGTAATGGAACTAGTTTTATGTGCTCAGTAATTAAATGGCAGTTCTGCATGTTCAGGCATAGGGTGAACTATTTTGGCCATAATTGTGAGTAATTACAGTTGGAACAACCATCATGCCCTTTTTCCTTAAACTCTAAAAGCCGTTGGAAACAGTCTCTTCAAGGCATTGTTTTGTGCGGATGTTCTGAAAGTTTGTCTGGGAAGAGAAAATGGTTTGCCACCGTCCCTGGCTGTTATCTATAGGGCTGCAGTGCCATCGTGTGGCAGAAAAATCCACTTCAAATTGCCATTGGGTACCGTTTCTGGCTAAGAGGGAAATGAAATAAAAAGCCTTCGAAATTAGAGGAGCTGATTTAAGGAACAACTATTCTATGCTAGAGATTTTCTAAACAAGGGTGGAAGGTAGTAATTCTCTCCACTCTTCATCACATTTCCACTCAGGGTTTCCCGAGTGCTTAGAGGTTGTTTCTTCTTGCTAAGAGCTTCTTCCATTGAGTTGTGATGTCAAATCCACCAATAAAAGATCTGCAAGACTTTAAGCAATGGAAACACACAAACTTCGTGACAGTATTGGTAGCTTGAGGTACAATCCCCTAAACCAACAGTCCCAACTTCACATCTTCAGGGTGCTTTTGGCATCCACGGAACCCTTAGAAATCCTGGCTGCTTTTGGAGCCCCGTAAGCAACCCCAGACATGTCCAACACCTTATATCTGTCCCTGACAACAGCCAAGAAACTCCTCAGCGTCTTATTCTGCGTGATGATCCTGACACCAGCCTGTCTTCACATCTTAGCCCCAGCATTTCCACATCTCTTTCTCTCACACAGATGCAGATACATGCATTGGTTTAGGTAGGTTATGTTGATGACATGCTTAAGTTCCATGATATTTCCATAATGTGCATCTCGTCGAGTTGCTTGCACAGAATGGTATGTGAAGAACCCCAAAAAAAATTATTATTATATTATAGTTGTATTGAGAGCTTTCCTAATTATAAGAATTTTAATTTTGCATTAAGCATTTAACCTGTTTCAGAAATACTGCTACAACAGCTACCACTTGAATCTACCCTGGCACTAGGAAGAAATCTGGAAACCTTTCCCTGAAAATTTTCAAATTTAGAGGCCCTGTCATCCCTCATGAGTAGACTCAGGCTCTGGAAATCCCTGCTGAGCTCCCCCAGCATGTGTTCCCATACCTAATCACAACAGGCTAGAAAATCTCATATATACTGGTGTGTCATACCAGTGCTTTCATGAAGTAGTTATCATTCTACAGATATTCTCAACAAGGGTCAGTCCCAATGAGAAAGAAAGAAAACAAAATTCACTTATTTGTTTACAGACTATTAGTTCTGATGCTGAATGTGGAAAAATCATTAACTTGTTGAAATCTTTGTTTTAAAGGATCATAAATTTTCTTTACACATTCAGTGGCTATTATTCAGGCAGCTGGAAATATCGTGGGTTTTTTGAGTGTTCCAACCAGCGAGAAAGGCCCAGCCCATTACAGTCGGTAACAATCAATTTTCGAAGGCAGAGACAAAGTATACAGAGCAGATCAGGTTCAACTCACACGTGTGATAATCTGAGAATATTTAATTGCTGTCAAATCTAATTCCAGCATGCTCCAGATAAAAAGCATTACACAGTAAGTTAGTTGTCTGGATCAGTCTTAGTTCCTCTTACAGGTACTTAATGAAAGAGGATGGCATGTGTGATGAACATGTGCTAGAGAGAAAGATACTTGCAGTACCTGATAATGAAAAGGAAAAAAGGGGAAAAAAAGAAACAAAACAGGTAGAAAATGTGGAAAATCTGAAAACTAAGTTTAACATTGCAGGACTAGACTAACGCAGATAGGACAAGAAGATAAAATTGCTGATACTTTAGAATAGTTACAACCATTGACTTGGGAGATGTAGGGTATATCATCTGGTCATGGAATAGAAGTACATTTCTATTAATGAAAGCCTGGAGTAGATCAGAATTAAAAGATCAGCAATACAGAAAGCCTGTTAATGACAAAACACGTCCAGAAAGAAAAACGGAGCAAAACTGAAATCTGGGAAAAGAACAGAAGGATAAATAAGGTAATAACTAAGTTGACAGTCTCTCCTGGGAAGCTTTCTTTCAGTATAAATTTTCTGTTAACCAACAGTGGTCTAAAGACTCATTCTTTGATATCCACTTGGTCCAAGAGAAATCAAAGACAATGAGTAAAGCTCCGGCCCTTCAAACATTTATATATCCCTAACACTCTGCATGATTCAAGAAGACAGGTATCAGACCAAAGTAAATAAAACTGAATGTTTTAAAGGAAATACAGCTTTTGGGGGGAAAATGTTCTGCTCTAAATTTCCTGGAGTTTTTTTCCAAATGAAAAAGATACCCCTCTCCTTTTCTTTTTTTTTTAGAGGAAGAAGGGGAGAAAAGAGGAATGAAATACAGTGTTCACCTTGGCAAAGAAAAAAGTCTCAACATCAAAGAAAAAAAGGTTTGCTTGTTCAGGAGGTTTTTTTTTTTCTTTACTCTGGCATGTATTGTACTTTTACCAATCCTCTGTTAACTATCTACATATGTCTTTACAGGCAGGAGGTATAAATTTGCAGTGGAGCAACTCCTGAAGCCATGACCCTTTTCTGAGCAGCCGTTTTCCTTTAACTGCTATAGCTGGGCTTGAATCTCCATATCTCCTTTACCTTACTGTCTTTAAAAATGTATTATCAGTAACACGCTAGACATGTAGGTCACATCTCCGAAGAGCTCTCACCAGGACCTCTGGCGTTCATACTGAATAAAAAGGAGACTGCTGACATTTAGCTCCTTGATTGCAAACACAAGTGTTGCCTGTGACCACAATTCAGAGTTAGATATCAAAACGCTGTTTCTTTTGTCATTTGGCTGAAGAGAAACAAGAGCACTGAACTGCTCAAGATTGCTTTTTCCTCTAAAAACATTTCGCACAATTTACAGCTTGTAGTAATAATGTCTACAGATGTTTTAATGTATTTCAGGTTATTTTCCCTATTACACACGCTGCTAGAAAAGCTGTCCCCAAAACATGACATTTTCCAGTGAATGACAGATTATAGAATCGATAAGGGAAGAAAATGTGGAGGTTTATGAAGTTTTCAGGAAGCTGCAAAACATTTTCTTCAGTAACTGCCTTATGACTATAAATTTAATTTTAAATATTTTTCCTAACTGAATAAATGCTAAACTCTTCTAACAATAAAAGTGCTTATTCTGAAGTAATTCTTCACCTCTGTATCTTTTACATTTCTATGGGAAAAAAAAGAGAATATATATACACATTAAACTAAAACATCTTCTCCAAATATCATGGAGGCTTGGCATGTTTCCATTCAATTGAGGTCCTGTTGTTTGAATGGCTTTTTGCTTTGGCCAGATGAATCTGTGGATGTTTAGAAACCATACTGACCTAGTCTTTCCCTTGCATTAGGAAGGTGCCACATTTATTTGGGTTTGATTTATTACTCCCTGAATGACTGAAAAAATATTTTACTTTCAGCTGGTGAATTCCATATAATTTCAGTTCGCTTTACACTTGTATTAAAATGTCATGCAACTTTCATCAAAGTGGATGGCCTACTGACTTCAGCAAGCCAAAACAAACATTATCTGTCCATCTCTAGTAATTCTGCCACCCTCAGCGACCCACTCTGCTCGTGAGCCAGCCTTGCACTTTTCTTCTCCATTTGCTCTCTCTTACTAGTGCTCTTCTCTCCAACCCAGTCCACAAATATCCTCACAAATTGACTGAATCGCTCCATCTTTCTCCCTCAAGTTTCCACTGAATCATGTCCCCTTCATCCACTTCCCAGGGACCAAGCCGAGGAGATCTGCCTGTACTCCTGTCCTGTGTCAGTGCATCCTGATTGCTAAATGGTGCCACAGGGCAGACAGTCACACTGTTCCTCAGGGCTTGTTATACTTTGTCCTCCTCACTGCCCATTCCCGCTATAGTTTTTGGCATCTCTTTGTTATTGTTCTTTCTGATACTGCCTTTCTTCAGCCTGAGTGTCACTGTATCCATTAAGTTGCTCAATACTAATGCCAGACTCATCAGAGACACTTTGTCATCACCTTCAGTGTTTCCATCCTGGTCCTTGATCCTCTATAAACTCTTCAAGCTGAGTGTAAAATGTTATGCTACCACTTTTTGCCCCCAGAGACAAGGGCTTACTGGGCTGTTAATAACAGAAGGCTGGTATTTAGCTGCTGTCTAATACCTAGACACGGCTCTGTGGAAGTATTGCTTCTGCTGTCCAATGCCCACCTTTGCCCAGTTTACTGATCTCCTCGATTTTCTCTTTTCAGAAGCGTTATGGAGTATTTATCTGCAGAAGAGAGAAAGAAACTCTAATCTGCAAGGCACAAGTATCAAAGCTTCCTGTTAGAGTTGGAAGATGCTATAAGCAAACACAGCCCCATGGAGGTGAATGATGCTGTGTCAAATAACCATGATAAAAAACTGAACTAACAGTAAAGGCAACATGTATCATGTGCAACAGAAATGAAGCATGTTTGCTTTTGGAAAAAAATATCTAGTTACAACAAGATAAACTACCAATACTATACCATCTTTGGATTTATTGCTTATAATTGATTCAAGTTTGGTGGCCTTTGGTAGCCTTGAATTCAAATCAACCTCACTTTGTCATGTAACTGACAAATGCCACAAATTACAGCAGAAGCAGTAAGGCCAGCATCCAACGTCAAAGGATGACTTAAAATTAATTAAGTATAAAACTAAAATTTCCTATTGCCTAACTAAAGGCTACCACTGCAGGTCAAAATTAAGGTGAATTTACAGAGCAATGGAGAAAAACCCGTGTTGTGACCTCCTTCCCTTCAAGACAGAGTAAACCCTAGTAAAGGTCATCCTTATTTAACCTTGCATTATGCAGTGACTCATTCAATGCCTCCTAATCATTGAAAACCTACCACATGATAAGGACACCAGTCAAAAATTAGTTCCACATGTGTTCATGCTTGAAGTACACTTTTAATGATTAGAATTATATGAGTCAAATATTTGCTAATGGGCAAAGACAAAATATTAACTTGTTAAACAATAGACTGAACTTCTTGGACAATATTTACACATTACCTAAAAAACAATTAAAGAGAACATTTTCAGAGATGCTGACTCGAGCTCCCACTGACTTTCCCATCTCTTCGCTCTTCCGTTTTTCTGTCCCTTTGGACAATCCTCTGACAAATGTCAGACTACTTCGGCAACAATGTGACTCCAAAACACAGATCTCTCCCATTAAAGGATATGCAATGCACACTACAAAGAAAATAGCACACCAACATATTCACTAGCACTGTAGACTTTTAACAACCTTCATTCTAGTTCATATTATTTGTCACATCACTGGTATTATTAATAGTCATGCAAATGAAGAACTCCCTTATAATCTCGCCTGGAGTTAGTTTTCTGTTAGCTCTGGATGTGAATGAGAATCCCAAGTACAAAGGAAAATCCCAGCTGTGAGTATTTAATTTCAGCTGCCATCTCCTAAAATATCAGAGGTGGTTCTGTAGGACTTTCTTTTTGCCATCAGGCCTTCACACCACCGTATTGGGTCTGGATTCTCCACAGCTGCAGAAGACCTTATCCGGATCTAACCCTTAAGATTTTAGGCTTCAATTCCAACAGGTATTCAAGTGTAACTTTGAGTAATCCTACAGCTGTCGGACTGGTCACTCCAGCTAGCATACGTTCATAGTCACACATATATTTTCATACTCCACAAAGCTGATGTCTTTATATTTGTTTTCTTTGACAGTTTTTCCTTTGTAAAGACACACTCTGTCACTGGCAAAGAAACAGACAACCACACCGTTTTAGTTACATCACTTGGGCTTACCTATACTGCTGTTCAAGCAAATAGTTACTATAACTCAGTATGGCTACTTAATCTCACACTTAGCGCCTTGTACGTCTGCATACACTTACATGATAGACGTGACAGTGGGAGACAGAGAGAAAAACATTACTGCCACGTTAGGAAAGAAGAACGATGAAACAGCTGTAGTTCAGAATCTATGCACATTAAAAAAAAAATGCTCTTGCTAAGCTTTGGGTTTGTGGTATGATGATTAATGGCCCCATTTAAATAAGAAAGATGGTGTGACGTTGTACTTCCCTGTACAAGTCTCCCAGTATTTTGTTCAGTAATTCTAAACCAAATACATTCTTGGCAATGAAGTTTCACTGTCAACATATTCTGTCTGTAGTTTAAAGAGATGAGCATTTGCTAATGAGTCTGCCTGTAATGGTTCCTTCAGGGTTCACATGTTCCACTACAAAGTCTAAGACAATTTTTCACTGATAGGAATTGTCAGTTCTTAAAGACCATTGATAGCTGGTGACACACAATTATAACTTTTTTCTTAATGCCACATACAGTTTTCCACGTGATCATGTGATGGTTCTTTCATTTTTATACAAATGCCAAATAAAATACCTGCATAACCGACAACTGAAAACTCCAACAACAGATCCATTAGACAACACTGAGAAAGGCATAGTCTTGGGTTTTCTTCTCTTTTTTCTCCCTTCTTTTTCTCAGCTGACATTTTTTTTTTTTAAATCAACACTATTAGCAGTCTACTTGTCAAGTAAATAGGAAATGTAAATCAGAAGGAATGGGAACACGAAGCTTTCTATGGCCTGTCTCAGAGCTGAGGAAAACTCTGCTCACTCTTCTCACTTGCTGAGGGACAGAGCAGTCTCTAGAGAGAGCCTGAAATGCCGAACATTTTGGCCCCCTTGGGATGCCCCTCCTTTCACCAGGGTAGACAGTCCTCAGAATTGCTTCCTTTCCTATTTCTCCCATTCCTTCCAGGCTTCACATTTTTCTTTGTCATCACAGGGAAAAGCAATTAGAGCCTTTTTTGCAGGAAAGTCCACTAGTTCCTTGCAGTTGGGCTTACATTATTCGTAACACTGTTTACTTTTTCCTTCTCAGATTTTCTCTTAGCCCAAGCCAATATTTTCCAGACCATTTTTTCCACTTTATTTGTTCTTTCAACGCCATATACTTTATCATGTTGGGCACCCAATAAGAAAAAAGTTGGATGTTACTCGGGTATGCCTTCAGGCTGCCGAACAGCCAGTCACCTACACCTTAACCAGACCTACGAACCCCTTAGAAAGGGATGCAGCTGAATGGGGCAGTCAGACCACGGGCCACACAACACCACAAGACCGGTTAGGCTTGGAGTCTTATAACATTGTGGCATTAATCAGAAATATAAACCACTACGCTCCACATCAGGCCTTTCCTTCGCCATTTTGCCTCTGCTCGCATTGTTCTTCCTTCTGTTCCACCTTGTGGTCAGGGACATGAGAGAGGAGTCAGGACGGGGAAAAGTCTTCCTCACACCAGTGCTGCACTTGGCTGTGTACTGCCTGCAGCTGCAATTCCACTGTCTTCTGAACATCTCTACCCTGCCTGTTTGCAGCTGCAACAACTCATACCTGGCAGCAGATATGGACTAAGAAGTGATACAGTGTCTGGTATCTAAATCAGGGACGTCAGCAGGCATTTTCAGAAACATGTTCTGGGTAGGAATTCTTCCCATCACTTCTGATTTAAGCTCTGTTGTTCAAATAGCACTGGCTCCTGACAGGACCAGGCACACCGATATGCGTAAGGCCATATGGAGTGTGAGGAGCACCAGATGAGGACCAGCGCACAAGAAAGAGCAGTGCTTGGTCTCCTGCTCCCATTGCATCCTGGACTTTGCTGGAGCAAGAAGCGCTGCTTGCAAGTGCTGCAGAGATCTTGGCAAGTGACACACTGGTCCCCACAGCACAGTCCAGAAGAACCCTGCAGTTGCACAAATCCTATGGTTCCAGTATGGAGTGAAGTAGAGATGATTACTCATTCTCTCAGAAACACAAGCAGATGAGGAGAGCAGACTGGAAGGACCTCTTACTCCTGCCTGGCCATGCTTTGTTCAGGGTAGGAGGGTTTTTACTTCTCAGCACTTCTTTCACACAAAGGCCAGTTACAGCAGATACACAGGGGAAAGAAAAATTTTAATTTGAATGACTGCTTCTCCCTTTTGGAAGGATATTTTGGCCTCCCGCTTTAAATAACTCCTCTTCTGGGAATGCAAGGGATTATTAGGAAATGCTGAAATGAAGCCTTGAGTTACATTGCAGTAATTTGGTATTTAATGATTTCCTTTGGCATGAGCTAGATGTAAACATACGAGCATGATAATTATATATATATATACACAATTACTCATTCCAATTTGTTTTATTATAAGTACGTCATTTTTCATCCTTGTCAACTGCAACATGCAATAGGACCAGTGGGTTCTTAACATTTGGTGGTAGGTTGATTTTTTCCAAGGAGTTTTGACAGAGACACATGAAAGACAGACACACATTCCATGTGACAGCAAACAAATTTAGAGAGAGCAGCCTCTATAAATAATCTATGTTCATCATCTTACATAAGGAAGTGGAAGGTTAGCCACTTCTTCCAATCTATTAAATGGCTTGCAGCAGTTTGGTAAGAAGACCTGCAGGCTTTCTCACTATCGTTATGCTGTCACATGGCTGCAGTCCGGGAATGACAGAAGAATAAAGCCCATAAGCATGTGAATGTAAATGCAAGTACAAGTCAGTGATTTGGAAACACACAAAAAAACCTCTAGAAAAACAACATTAAGAAAACAAGAGGGAGCAATTTTTCTTTTCGGATTCTCAATGATTTGTCACTTCTTACAATATTTTTTAAAAAGCTACAAGAGTATAATTTGGAACTTCCTACAGATCCCAGAACATAAATGTCAGAATCTTGGGCACCAGTCCTGCCTCAGTAAGGAGCATCCAGTCTGTTCAGGAAAGGATTCCCAAGGTTAGAGCACAGGAACCCAAAGACAGGGGTTTTATTCCTCACCAGGAAAACTCCTTGCACCACCTTGGATAAGTCACTTCTCCACAAGGTGTTTCTTCCATCTGTAAATAATCTAAAAACACCTCCTAACCCCTAAGTGGGATAGTGCATACTTTTAGTACTTCCTATGAGTAAGAGGTCTGATTCTCTGTCTCCCCTGACCCCTGAGTACTGCTGGTGCAGTGAGCAGGGACTAGAAAAGCCTTTGAGTTAAGGGAACAGAATTGGTTCAGCAGAAGTCACGTACAGGACAGCTATAAGCTATAAGCTGTCCTACACAGGTGTCCTGTAAGCTTCAGGGCAGGGAATCTCAGCAGTAGTGCAAATCCAGGAAAAACATTTGTCAAGGAAAATAGGAAAGGCTGTTCCTGTCACATATGGAGGTATGAACTCCCAGCCAGTCTACCCATATTGAGGGAAAGTTAAAAAAAAAAAAAAAAAAAAA
>Ga0065711_1044228_pt1 | contig 14222 bp, 12 predicted proteins | sample Hoacrofraction12_FD_59098 | JGI IMG/M metagenome (GOLD analysis project Ga0065711, IMG submission 59098) | Hoatzin crop microbial communities from Cojedes, Venezuela - Epithelial fraction 12 v2 (version 2) | ecosystem: Host-associated > Birds > Digestive system > Esophagus > Crop | place...
CTCTGAGGGTGACGGAGCCCTGGAACAGGCTGCTCAGGGAGGTTGTGGAGTCTCCTTCTCTGGAGATATTCAAGACCCACCTGGACAAGGTCCTGTGCAGCCTGCTGTAGGTGACCCTGCTTGGGCAGGGGGGTTGGACTAGATGACCACAGAGGTCCCTTCCAACCCCTAACATTCTGTGATCCTGTGATTCTGTTTCATCATCAAGTCGTCAGAAAAACCATTTAAACCTCAACAACCTGTGAGAAATAGTTTAATGTTGCACTCCCGGTATACCGACGGGGAAACTGAGGCACTCGGACGTAGTGATGATTGGGTTTTCTGCCTATTCTGTGCCACTGTGGTCTGAGTCCCAGCTCTTTTACTCAATTTGGCTTTTCTTCCCCGGTGCTGTGTCCAAAGCGCTGGGCTACAGACCGGCACCCAGAGCCAGCGCAGTTGGACTGGGCCGGTCTGTCGCTGGAGATGTTTCCTCAGCCCCTTGCATGCCTGAAGTGGTTGATAGGAGAGCGCAGTTCCTGTCCTTAAACTGCTGTGTTCAGATCAATTTGTCACACTCTGAGCCCAGTCGTGGATGATGATTGAGCTCAGGTTTGGGTCTGTCTGTGTGCGGTGGGGTTTGGGGAGTTTTTTCCTGCAGCGAGGTTATTTGTTGGTAGAAGGAAGCTATCAAAGAAATCCATATAAGACTGCAGCACTGCTTAAGATATTGGCAACAAAGCAGTCTAAAATTCATTTAAGGATGCTGCGCACCGTTCCAACTATGTTTTCTGTTCATCTCAGCAGCACCTTCATTCTTTGTTGCTTTTCCGAATTACTCTGCGAGTTACTTGTACAATTTTCTCCATCAAAGCTCCTGTATCACAGCTTCAATTTAGAAGTGTTGTCATGGGCTGTAATTTGAAATTTTATTACCAAGAGATTTTTTGGTTATAGAACATTTACTTTTATCATCTCTATATTATTTTTAAATGCCTGAAAAGATTGATACATCAACAGAATCTGTGCAACACAGGCAAGATCTCTTTTTTTTTTTTTCAACCTTAATTTGAAAAACCCTTTGCTTGGAACATAAATTGATTCTTAAGCCCCCACACACTTCATGATTTGTTATTCTCAAGGTTAAACCTATGACAAATTTTATAAAAATGCCAGGCTTCAGTTTGCTACGATACTCTCTGGGTGAGCTCAGGGAGAACTGTATAGTTCTAAGTCTTTAAACAGCGTGACTGCGATGTGACCCTGGCCGCCTGCACTGACAGTACTCCTGCAGCACTGGAGACTCGCATGTTGGTGCCGGGCAGTTGTGCTCCCACTGTGGTTAGCCACCCGTCACGATGGGGGAGAGGAGACGGAGACGGGAAAGCGTTTGCTGACCTCTCTGGGAAGGCGGGCAAGGGTTGCAGGGGAAAAGAATCGCCCCCCTGTCTTTGTCCGCCTGCATCACTGCGACTAAATAGAATTAAAAAATTGCGTGGGGAGGGAAGAAAATTCATATACTAAGGGAAAAACAATTCAGTATGGCTGAGGAATGCGTGCAAAAAGGAATAAAGTGGAACGGCGCAGAAGTGAAATGTTCTGTGCTTCTTTTCTTTAAGGTCCAAACCAATTTAGTTCCCTCAACAGCAGAGTGCCCTATGCCGATGAATTACTGTGCATTGCGGAATTTGTGTTGTCTGCTCGCTTTCTCTCACTTCTGAGGTGGAGATTTGCTAAGCTGGTGTATGGCTTCCGCAAATATTTAAAATATTGATTAAGCAGAGGAAAAATAAACACGAATTGTTTTTCAAGTTACGCCTTATGTTGTACATGACTAATTACATACAACAATTTGCTCAGCAACGGTAACTGAAATTTATGTACTCTTTTTATTATAAAACATAAGAGGCTTGCATAAAGAGCGAGATTATAAATATTGGAATACAACAGTTGCTAGAAAACAGTCAAAACATGCAGTGATGAAGTATATGGGATTTGCTCTTCCAGCTTCTCCACGCAAAGCTACTCTTCCGCTCCCCTGAGGCTGTGTATTGATGGCTGGCATATGTTTGCCACCAGTTCGGATCGTAGCCTGTCAATTCTTTGATCTGGACACGACGTAGCAGTCCAGCCCAAGCGCAATAACGGCAAAAGCCGTGTTACAGATCCTCCTGATTCTTTTGGCAAATCGCTGTGATGGTGGCTGGATGTCAAATACTGCAACGGATTTTTTCCCAGGAGCGCATTTTTACCTAGGGATAAATTTGCAAAATAGAGTAGCGTCCAATTTCATTGGTATATGAGATACAAGCGCGTTCCCACTTATGCAGAGACTTGTGGTGTGTGTGAAGTTCTAATTAGGGCAGAATACTACAGGAGTGTGTAGGAAATCAGAGCAGTATAGACCGCTTGATGGTTTGTAACAAAATACTAGGAGAGGTTTTCCCTGGCACCCAGCTCACATTCTCCTGATTCTCTGGGTTTGGAAGTTCAATAAGCTTTGCAGAGTGTACCTTTTGGGGTGACCCACCGTTTAACTGGAGTGCAGCTTCCATGCCGTTCCTCTGTGAGGAGTCTGCGAGCGAGGAACGACAGCCAAAGTGTACGGCAATGGCAGTGACGTGTCGTCGCTCCAGCCCAGCTAGGGAGAAACCGGCAGAGCACACCACAAAAAAATATCATTATAGTGTCCTCGTGGCGTCCTCAAATCATTTTGAGAGTTGCTTTTGAGGAATGGACAGAGCTTGTACCAGGAATGAGAGGAGGAAGCACAGATTTCATCGTTGACTCCAAGGAGACTTTTTTTCGTTTTGCTAGTTGCAAATTGACCAAAAATATCTGTAAATTGAACTCAGGAATGACTTCTGCTGAAGTAATCGTATTAAGCTGCTATGAAACATTTACAACTCCTGGGAGGTAATTGTGCCACCAAGGCACACGAGAGCAAAGTGAGATCAGTGGTGGGTTCCAAAACGGACGTGTTGGAGGCCTTGAAGTAGAGGAACCAGCTCTTGCCTTTGAGCAAATTGGAGAGATGCCTTGGGCGTTGTTCAGGCTCCTCTGCGGAAGGCTGTTCTTAATGATCTGTGGCCCCAGAGAGGGCTGAGATGGTGCAGATGATCTGTCACTTCCTCTTACCATCTTATTTTAGTGTTTTTTCTCAGATGTATTTTTACATACTTTTAATAGTGTAGAAATTGGAACGTACAAAATGTGGTTTTAGTTTGTCAACTTTTGCAGATACTTTATTGGACTGAAATTGGGCTGAAAACCCTGGCATGCTAATTAATCTGTAAAGTCATAAAAAGCTGTTTGGATTTTTTGACTCGCAGTGTGTTTATCATCTGCTGAAAGAGCTGAGACGTCTGGCCAGTGTCTAGGCCTGGTTCCATCTGAAGATGAAAGGCAGTAGTTTTGAAGCACCAATTGACATAGCCAAGTACTTACAAGGTCACAACCATGACAGCTTTGGATAAAGAAGAAGGAGTATTTCTGGGCTTTGGCACTTTGATCAAAAAGTATCTTGACTTCCAAAAGGGGTAAGTATCAGTAATAACAGTAATCTAAGCAAAATATCTTGGCCAGGAGTTAAGTGCTTGATTCTTGGAAATTATTTAGAATTCTTTTTATTTTCTTCTTTCTCATCGTTACTTCGTTTTCATGTGTACTAGTTGCAGATTATCTATTAAAAATGCAGCAGAATGTATTCTTCTACCGTTCAGTAGGCAGGGGTGTTTCATTAGAAGACTTGTCCCAGCCTCCTGCCAGTCTGGAAGAGCCTACCTGGGAGCTTCCTTGCCTACGATTTGGTGTTGGTTACTAGAGGTTGTATTTTCGAGGAGCAGTACTGCTAGAGGACGGCGGGTTATCTGAGTAGTAGGTGCGTAAAGTCCTAAGGTTGGTTGCTGTCGTTTAGGAACATATTGCTATTCTCACCATCAAATGTAGCTTCAAAAAGAATTTTATAAGGAATCACTTGGTGGTTTCCCAGTATTTTTTAGATCAGTGCCTAACTTCGCCACGTAGGCCTTGGAAATTATTTATGAGAAAGCTGATCCTTTCTTAATTAGATGTTTTCTGATTTTGGCCTTGCATGAAGAGGGTGATGTCAGAGGAACCACGAAGGGAGGAGTGGATTCAGGTTTATGCTGGGTGCAGAGCAGCCCGATGCAAACAGTTTGTAGGAGGCTGCAGAAGCGGTTAGGGTGGGACGTCTCCATGCCACAATTTTTCTTATAAGTAACAGGAAAACAGTGGTCATTTTTAAAAAACGTGATTTTAATGGATATCAGAAGGAAAATAAATTGTTTGCCAAACAGATAAGGTTTTCTTGATGGCATCGGTTTCTTCAAATTGCTGATTGATTTGCAGTTTTCAATTTAGAAGTTTCTTGCAAAACAAATGAACCAAATAAATAAAAAGAAAGAAACAAATAGAAGTGAGCCAAGCTTCACCTCTCCCTGTGATTTCTGTGGGCCTTGAGTTCCTGCTTGATACGACGGTTGTCTGTGAAGCTGATCGACACAGAAATAAGTTTGGCCCTGGGAGTGATGAACAGTGCGGCAAACTCTGCTCGCTGGCTCCTGGTGCTGCTGGACGCTGCACCTGCGGACGCTGGAGCCTCCAGTCAGCCAGAGCTGACGCTCCAGACTGGCATGAAAGCAGCACCACCACCCTGTCTGCAGTCCTGAAAATCCTGTGGAGGGAGTGCCCAGACCTTGAAGTGGAGCACGAGGAGCTTGTGGCTCGGTGGCACGAAACGCAGGCTGTTTGGACGGAGGGTGGCTCCGTCGATGCCGCAGCAGCAATGCCAGGAGTCGTGCTGCGTCAGCGATGCTCTCCAGCCCTCCTGAGCCATGCAAGTGCAGATATTTTCTGCATAAATGGAAATATGGTGACTCACTGTCTTGTGAGTGGGCAAGACATAGGCTTATTGTCAGTGCCTGCAAGAGCACTGGAGGGGAGACCGCGAAAGGAATTCCGCTCACTTTTTTCTGATTCCAGTTTCACTCTCTAGAAGCAGCTCTGACAAAGATTTATAATCAGCCATTACTTTTCAAACTAGCATGGAGGAAAGGATAAACTTGCAGGTACCCAAGTTATTTTGTTGGGTTGCTTCTTGGAATTTGAGGCATTACTGAATGTCCAGGCATTGATCAACTGCTGTGACACGCTGTCCTTGTATGAAACGGGCACTTTTCAGCAAGCCAAATGCACATTTTACTGTGGTTTGGAGGAACCGACTAATCTGAATGCTCCCAAAAGTCAGTCTGCCGCTTCTGTTTTCGGTTGTTCTCTGCTCCTCTCGAGCTGAAATACATGCGATTGTTACCCACTACAGCTTAGCATCACCAAACTGGTTTGCTTTGGAAAACAAAGCTTGTAGAAGTTCTGCTGTCTGTGAAGTGGTGTTTGTGTGTAAAGCGATATGCACCCACTGTATAAATAATGAATAATAACTAGTAATAAATTCTTCATATCATAGCATTATTTCTTGCTGTTTATGATCCCAGGTCTTTTATGGTAATCCTGAAACAAAGCACTGAGAAGTATGTGAATAATATTTACTACTGCTAAGTTGTTGCAAAAACATGTCAAGAAAGAGAAGCTTTTTTGGCTGTGTTATTTGAATGTTTAAGATTATATACTGTTTATATTATAATATTATGTATAATTAAAGTTACCCTTTTATCCTAGAGGAACATAAAGTGTTATACAAAGTCCGTGCGTTCAAAACCACTGAAGTAACGCATCAAGGTACATTTGTCAGCCAGCAAGTGGAATGCTCCCAAAGAGCGATGCTGAGCATAACTTGTTCACGTATTTCCCTGCAAATCCATATTCTTTTTCAGAAGGGCCAGTCTTTGTAAGAGGAGCTGTGTTGAACAAGACCCTGCAGAAGGATCCAGTAGTTCATCAGTGACAGGCTCCTGGTGCACAGGAGTTGCTCAGCCAGTGGCAGAGCCAAGCAGGCATGGCTGGAGGCCATCTTGCCTGAACATGGAAATCCTGAGCGAGCTCAAATGAACAAAGGAGGTGTGTGGGAACAGGGAGAATCACAGAAACACAGAGTGCTTGAAGTTGGAAGGGACTTCTGGAGGTCATCTGGTTGAAGCAGGGCCAGCTAGAGCCAGTTGTCCGGGACTGTGTCCAGGCAGCTTTTGAATATCTCCAGGGGTGGAGACTCCACAGCCTCCCTGGGCAACCTGTGCCAGTGCTCTGTCATCTTCACAGCAGAAAAGTGTTTCCTGATGTTCACAGAATCATGGAGTCATTTAGGTTGGAAAAGACCTTTAAGATCATCGAGTCCAACTGTAAACCTAGCACTGCCAAGTCCACCACTAAACCGTGTCCCTGAGCATCACATCTATGTGTCTTTTAAAAACCTCCAGGAGTGGAGACCCAGTCACCTCCCTGGGCAGCCTGTTCCAGTGCTTGATAACCCTTTTGGTGAAGAAATCTTTCCTAATATCCAATGTAAACCTCCCCTGGCACAACTTGAGACCATTTCCTCTTGTGCAATTGCTGATTACCTGGGAGAAGAGACTAACAGCCACCTCGCCACAACCTCCTTTCAGGTATTTGTGGAGAGCGGTAAGTTCTCCCCTCAGCCCTCTCTTCTCCAGACTAAACAGCCCCAGCTCCCTCAGCCGCTTCTCATAAGACTTGTTCTCTAGACCCCTCACCAGTCTCGTTGCCCTTCTCTGGACACGCTCCAACACCTCAATGTCCTTCTGGTAGTGAGAGGTCAAAACTGAACACAGTACTCCAGGTGCGGCCTCACCAGGGCTGAGTACAGGGGCACGATCACCTCCCTGCTCCTGCTGGCCACACTATTCCTGACACAAGCCAGGATGCCGTTGGCGTTCTTGGCCGTCTGGGCACACTGCCGGCTCATGTTCAGCTGGCTGTTGACCAACACCCCCAGGTCCTTTTCTGCTGGGCAGCTTTCCAGCCACTCCTCCCCAAGCCTGTAGCTTTTCATGGTGGTGGTGTGACCCAAGTGCAGGACTGTGCACTTAGTCTTGTTGAACCTCATACAGTTGGCCTCAGCCCATCGATCCAGCCTGTCCAGATCACTCTGTAGAGTCCTTCTACCCTCGAGCAGATTGACACTCCTGCCCAACTTGGCTTCATATTCCAACCCTGAGGGTGTGCTCGATATGGATTATTATTCATTCTGTCCCTGTCTTCCAGCTCAGGAGGGGCTGGGTACCTCAAGAATAACTGGTCCTACTATTAAAGACTGAAGCAAAGAAGGCATGAAGCACCTCAGCCCTCTCCTCAGCCTTATTCAGTGTGTTTCCTCCTACATTCAATAAAGGATGGAGATTCTCCTTAGTCCTCCTTTGTTGTGATTATATTTATAGAAACATTTTTTGTTGTCTTTTACGGCAGTAGCCAGATTAAGTTCTAGTTGGACTTTGCCCCTTCTGATTTGCTCTGTGCATAACCTCATGACATCCTTGCAGTCTTCCTGAGTTGCCTTTCTTCCAAAGGTCGTAAACTCTCCTTTGTTTCCTGAGTTCCAGCCAAAGTTCTCTGTTCAGCCAGGTCGGTCTTCTTCCATGCTGGCTCATCTTTCGGCACATGGAGATGGCCACTGAAGGATGTCCAGCCTTCCTGGAATCCTTTGCCCTTCAGGACTGCCTCCCAAGGGACTCTGTCAACCAGTTTCCAAAACATGCCAAAGTCTGCCCTCCAGAAGTCCAAGGTGGCAGTTCTGCTGACACCCCTCCTTACTTCTCCAAGAATCGAAAACTCTTACTGTTTTGTGATCACTGTGCCCAAGACAGACTCCAGCCATCACATAACCCACAAGTCCTTCTCTGTTTGCAAACATCAGGCCCAGTGGGATTACTTCCGTAGTTGGCTCACTCACCAGTTGTGTCAGGAAGTTATCTTCCACACAGTCCAGGAACCTCCTGGACTGTTTCATCTCCACTGTATTGTATTTGCAGCAGACATCTAGTAAGTTGAAGTCCCCCACAAGAACAAAGGCTGGCAATTATGAGACTTCTCTTATGAGGACAGAGATAGAGGATGAGGAATGGACTTATGACCATCCGAGTCAACTGGACACACACAAGTCCATTCGACCAGGCAGGATACATCAAAGGATTGCAAGGGAGACAGATGAACTGATGACATTTTGAAGTCACTTGCTATCATCCTTTAAAGGCCATGGTGATCAAGGAAGGTTCCTGATGACAAGAGAAGACAATGGCCATGGCAGTCTTCAAAGAGGGCAAGAAGAGGGATCTAGGGAACTGTGACCTGGTCATCCCAACCTGAATGTCTAGGAGGATTGTATAGCAAATCTTGTTTGAAGGTATTTCCAGGTACACAAAGGACCAGAAGGTGACTGGAGCAGCCAAGGATAAATCATACCTGACCAACCTGGTGGCCTTCTATGATGGAAAGACTGGCTTGACGGACAAGGGTGGCCCTGGGGCTTTTATTTACTTAACTTTAGTAGGGTTTGGGCAGTCGCCCATGGTATCTTTTTGTGTAATGTGGAGGAATATGCACTGCATGGATTCACTGCAACATAGATGGAAAAGTGGCAGGACTACCAGGCTCAGGAAGAGGAGATGGCAACAGTTCAGAGTCCCACCAGCAGTGGGATGAGTGGTCAGTATTGGGGCTGATAACATGGGATATCTTTGTTAATAACCTGGGCATTGTGATGAATACACAAATAACAAATTGAGAAGAGCAATAAATATGCTAGAGGGCAGTGCTACCGTTCAAAAGGACCAAGACGAGCTGGAAAAACGGCCTGCTGGTAACCTGGTGAAGCTCAGTGAAGGCAAATGGAAAGCCTTGCACCTGGGATTCAGTAATCCCATGCACCACTACAAGCTGAGCAACAAGTGGGTAAAGAGCAGCTTTACACAAAAGGACCTGCAGGACCAAGTTGCAAATGAGTAGCAGTGACAATGAAAGTCAGCCAGATGTTGGGGTGTATCAGCAAAAGACTAGCCAACGGTTCAGGCAGAGTGCTCTGTCTCTCGCTTCTGAGACTACATCTTATGTACCATGTCCATTTCTGGGCTCCCAAGCATAAGACAGACATTGACCTGCTGGAGCGAGTGCAGTGGGGAGCCACCAAGATGATTTAGGGACTGGAGCACAAGACTCGCAAGAAGCTCAGAGCTGGGTCTGTTGGGTGTGGGGAAGGGAAGGCTCAGGGGGAGTTTGATTCCTCTTTACGCCTGTCTAATAGGGACCATAGAAAGAAGAGAGCCAGATTCTTCTCAGAAGTGCCCTGTGAGAGGAAAAGCAGCAATGAGCACAAATTGTAGCATAAGAAATTCTGATTACATATATGGAAAAAAAAAATATTCTCAATGCAGGGTCCAAAACCGGAGCAAAGGCCCAGAGCAACTGCAGAATCCTCCACCCTGGGGGACACTGCAAGCTCAGCTGGACATGACCAGGGCACAATGATCCGACATCAAAATTCCTTGTTTTGAGCAGGAGTGGACCAAGTGATGTGCAAAGGTCCCTCCCAACCAAAAGCATTCTATGATATGGTCCCGACATCAGTCTAGAGTTGAATCATCACTTAAATATACTTCACAAGGCAGAGGTGTTGTCAGTTTGCTTTAAAGCAATACCCAGAATCCTCATTGGCCAATAAATACTAGAACTTTGGATTTATTTTAGGTCTTCTGAGCCTAAGTCCTATCTTGGCATAGTCATCGCAGTTTTGTTTTTGAACAGCTGATTTCCTTTAGAATTTCTGCTTCATGCTGGGATGGAGTAAGACTGAATAATTTATCTTCTTTTTCCTCAAAAGCTGAGCAATGGTTATACCCCACATGGATTTCAGACATTATTATCTTCCTAAGCTTCCATTAATTATCTTTATCATCCCTGCTTTTAAAGGTCTAGCATTTATCTTTTCAAGGTTCTTCAAGCTGAATTACAGAGGAGAATTTGAGTATATTAATTCCATTCTTGGTCATGAAGTTTTAAACTACATTTCATAAACATTTTTTCCACTGCTTGCAGTAATTCTTCTGGTAGTTTTCCTGTGACAAAAGTTTCTGATGCGTAGAATTGATGGCTTTTAGGATCATCATGCGCATGCATAATTGTCTCAGATGTGCTGCTTTGATGAAGACATACACGTGTATACAGTTTTTGAAGATAGGGATCACAGATACTTTGTTCGCCACATACAAAGCTGCCATTCACCTTGTTCTCTCAGCCTTCTTCAAAATATGAACTGCCTTACAATAATGTTTAGCTCTAGAGCAGTGCAGGATAATGCTATTTCAAGGTTTTTTAGGTATTGTCTAAGCTATGGACTGTACAGCCATTTCAAGTCTTTCAATAGATCCATCTTCACGTTATGTAGATAATTGCTGAGTTTTCCTGCAAGTTGCCATTGTTTCCGTCACTGGTGGCTTTGTAAAGGGACTGTAGAAGTTCGGTGTCAGTGCTCAGTAAAGACTGGAGCATGCTCTTTGGGGTGACAAATCGAGCGGAGAGAGAGAGGACCCTTTTAAAGCAACCAGATACAAAAGAGTAGAACAAGACACCTAGAAATTCATCCAGACAGACCCAAGCTGACCAGTAGACTTTGTGTTCCTCCTCTGGTCCCTGTGGGCCGCGCTGCTTGTCGTGTTGTGCTGGGTGATAGTCCTGTGCAATGCTGCAGCAGAGCCTGTGGTGGAGGAGGAGAGGCTGAGGGCTGGTTTTGCACAGCCTGGAGAAGAGAAGGCTGAGGGGGATGTGATTCCTCACTTCAGCTTTCTAGTGGGTGCTGATGGAGAAGACATCTTCTCAGGGGTGAAAAATGGAAAGACAAAGGGCAGTGCACACAGAAGTCAGCAAGGGAGATCCTGGTTAGAAAGAAAGAAAGAATTGGTCACACTGAGAGCAGCCCGACACTGGCACAGGTGCCCAGAGATGTTGTTGCATACCCTGAAGTTATCCAAGACTTGAGTGGACAAAGCCCCAAGCTGCCCAGTGCAGCGTTAGCCTGCTCTGAGCAGGGGATGTACCCGATGGCTTCCAAGAGTCGCTTCCAATGAAACCAGTCTCATTATTTTCTGGTAGTGAAAGCCTGCAAACAGCTGTGGCAAGAGGAGTCTTTGAGAAAAGTCAAGTTAGACTCTACAAAGATTTCCTTCAGAGAAGAGAGAGGTGGCACCTGCCACGCAAAGGTAGTTGTGGAAGTTGCCTTGACCTTGGCAAGAAGTCTGCAAAGCCAGTCTTGCTTACCTTGCCTTGTGACCCATCGGCAAGGAAGAGCGTTTGCTCTGCAGCAAAGACCTTTTGGGTCATTCTTTTGATGTGGAACAAAAAAAGGTGGTTCGAAACCAGAGAGATAAGGCAATTGCAGCAGCTGTTGAGCAGCGCGCCTTTTTGCATCTAACTCTTTGAACTAGAAGATTAAAGAAAATTTAAACAATGCTGCAAAGTTTATGAACCAGTCCAAGCTTTCATTCATTTATCTTTTCACCTTTTTACTTCACCCTCAACAGCTTTGTCCTTCTCCCCCATTTTCCATCTGACACTTGATTTAAACTCTTCTGACACTTGCTGGAAGCGCCGTGGCTTGCTGGCAACCACCACTGAATCATGACTAAGAAATGAAACACACGCGGTGCTTACCGCAACTATTTTGACCTTCTGTTGTTTTGGCAAATAGAACACCTCCGTGGAAATAAGGCTGTTTGGAAAATAAAACTGAGGAAAAAAACCCAAAAGAATAAGGAAGGGAATCATGAAAACGCGTAGAGATTTAAAATTTGGTCAAATACTCGTATTTCTTTTTTTGTGTCTGTTTTCCAGCCAGCTGTGCTCACAGTACAACTGTGTTTGGCTGGGGCTACACTGGTAGATTAAGCGGTGCCAGGGCACGGGCCCAAGAGCTGGAACCTGACCATCTATACCATTAAACTGTTAGCACAGGCTCTGCCTTGCGTTCCGCCGGGGCCAGCTAGCGCTGTCATAAACAATTCCCAGGCACAGCATGGGGATTAGCGAGGGCCAGGAGCCGTCCCCGTTGGCAGTTTGGATATAGCCACCTTGGTCTGGAGGGTAAAGGTATATAATCCTGTGAATGTGACCAGGCCAGATCACTTGGCCTCAGAGCCATGTAACAGGTCATGGCCCTGTTTAGTTTTCTAGTTACTGGGATGGCTGTGTGTTCGAGTCTACGGTTTCGTGTTTGACTGTTGTATCTGAGCAATAAGGAGCGCGAGCACATCTCCACTTTGTCTGTTCTTTCAGACGATGTAGCTGTGCGTGAAGGTGGCGTGGCATGTCCCTGTTGTAATTGTTACAGCAACTGAAGGGGTTTGTGAACCCACTTTCCCGTTATTAATAGAAATATGTATTGGAGGGAGTCTAGAAGTGTATCTTCCAGGGAGTTGTTCCAGCAGTTTTTCAGAAATCTTTGTCATGGTTTTGCACGTGGGCCACCAATTGCTGTCGAGTTCAGTTCCTGTATCGGAATGAAGAACGTGTTCTGCAGATGTTCCTGGAGCCAGGGAATGATTTTTATCTTTTCTGTTGGATCTGAAAATAAGAGATTGTGTTAGGTATCGGATGGATGTTGGCATACAGCTGGTATGAAAGATCATGTTAGCCATTAAGCGTTGAAGTAGAAACACCTCTCGCTACCTGCACAATTGATTTTTCACTTAGTGGACTGTCTGTTCTCTTGCTTTCTCACCACAGCATTGAATAGAAAATATTACTGCTTTCTGCCAATGAAGTCCCAATAAACCCGTGATAGTTGCCAGGACTGGGCAGTTCCAAGAGTACGGTTATATCTTTTTGTCCTGCCCTGTTCTCATCTGCATGCTTCCATTTCCAGCTGTCTGAAGTACAGTTATGTATGCATTTTGATTTTTTGGGAGATAAGTTATGAATGCCTTTTATCAACAGAAGTTGCTTGATTCCGTGAGCGCAGAGCTCCAGACTGCCTTGTTGGTGCATCCTTCTAGAGCTGCAAGAAGAGAGACCTGAGGTTTTGCTTAACCTTCAGCATTTTAGTCATCAAATGAACTGAAATTAGTGGTCCTACAGGTGGCTCTCACCGGCCACACGCACCTTCTTGCCACAGCCTGTCCAAACAGAGTCAAAGCAGCACAGTTAATGCGTGTATCTCCATGTGGGGCGGATTTATTTGGCCTGGATTTTCAGTCAGTGCTGACAAGTTTGGAGACTTTTCAGTGCCAGATATTTTATCTGAAGTATTTATCACAGGATATGTCCATTGGTCCATTCACGACGGCACCTGGACATAAATCCATGAGTGTGTGTTATATTTGGGATACTTCCCCTCGGAAGAGGCTGTAGAAACAAAGCCTGGTGCATCTCGCCTGTGGTGTTATTTCTTGAAGAGCTCTGGTGACTCGCTTTCTTCATCCTGTCAACCATAAAATCTGCCAAATCTACTGTACCTTTGCAGAGGAAGAGTTTACTCGTCTGTTTGTTGAACAGCTTAGGGGTTAATAGTGGGGTGTTTCGCAGTCAGGTTCAGTCGAATGTGCCGCTGTTAGCACTGGGTCGTCTTTCGGTGCTCTTGGAAATGAGCTTCTGTTTCTCAGCCCTTTTCCCTTTGTGTTTCTGCTTCATTGTGTTCAGTGCCCTGGCTGTTCGCTTTTCCTTTGGAGGTGAGCGTTCCTGGACGGAATAAAAGTACAGAGATGGAGCAACGTGCAACTGCGCGTGCCGCTGCTGAAGCCCTTTTACAAGGGCTGGGCTGCTTGGAGAAAGAAAGAAAGAAAGGAAGAAATGCAGTTGCAGTAAGCGAATCTAAATAAGCTCCCACTCCACCTTTTTCAATTTGCTGGAGGAAATATCTTTCTTCATATCATTTGACTTTTTGATTGTCAGATCAAATTGAGCCAGTTGGAATGAGCCTCGGTGATCAGAACAGAAGTCCTGAAAACCTCTGTTTAGCTGCTCTCCGCTCTCTGTGCAATTGGTTTGCTTAAATTTGCTGTAATAACCTTTTAAGAGTCGTGTGCCCGTTCTTCGCCGAGGACCCTGCTGTGCATTGTGATTATGTTATCTGTTGCCTCCCTGAATGTTGAACATGATCAAAGTGGTGTGTTGCGGGGCTGGATTTTGGGGCGAGTTTTCCTTTTTCTCTAGGTCTGTTCCCCACCACCCCAAGCTTTTACTTTCAAAACATAAACTTGCATTGCTTGTTATCTTTGCTGTCATTGCTATCTGTGTGTCAGTCCTCCTTTCCCCCCCCCCCCCCCCCC
>Ga0065711_1007979_pt1 | contig 14221 bp, 13 predicted proteins | sample Hoacrofraction12_FD_59098 | JGI IMG/M metagenome (GOLD analysis project Ga0065711, IMG submission 59098) | Hoatzin crop microbial communities from Cojedes, Venezuela - Epithelial fraction 12 v2 (version 2) | ecosystem: Host-associated > Birds > Digestive system > Esophagus > Crop | place...
TCCTAGGGCTCAAGGTCCGTAGCAAAGGGCTGCTGCAGATGTACCTTGAGGCGGGTGTTGGTCGCTTCTCCCAAGTAACTAGCAATAGGATGAGAGGAAATGGCCTCAAGTTGCATGAGAGAAGGTTTAGACTGGATATTAGGAAAAATTTCTTTACTGAAAGAGCAGTCAGGCATTGGACCAGGCTGCCCAGGGAGGTGGTGGAGTCCCCATCCCTGGAGGTGTTCAAAAAACATGTTGATACTGCACTTTGAGACATGGTTTAGCAGGCATGGTGGTGCTGGGCTGACAGTTGGACTTGATGATCTTAAAGGTCTTTTCCAACCTTAATGATTCTATGATTCTATTATTCTATTCTACCTGGCTTAGCTCTGCGACAGGCAGCACAGATTCCCTAGCAGAACCGCTGCTGCAGGGCAGAGCTCCTCTCCAGCCGCAGTATTTCCCTGACCGGCTGGCAAAAACTAGGACGGCTGCACTGGATGGGGTACTCGAACCTCCTGGTGCCTGCCCTGGCCTCCGACTGGCATAGCCTATTCCTGGAACAAGGCTTCTTTAACAGTAAGGAAAAAATAAATATAGCAGCACAATCTCTCCTGGCACTGGAGACTCACAGTTTGGTTTTGTGCTGCACCAAGTTACACACGAACCAGCTTTTAAGAGTCATTTTACAGGGGATAGAGGAAAATGTATTACTGCCCACTCTTAAGCTGTTCACCAGTACGAGGTGACTCGCCCTCCAAACGCACAGTGCAGCCGGGCACGCTGCAGTAACGGGGGTGTTTGTGCCTTCCTCAGCGTTTGTCCCGTGCGTGCAGCACCAGTGAGTTTTCACACCTGTGTCCACCATAGATAAGAACTAGCCATGGTTTGGGCTCCATGTCAGGAAAAGATTTTACATATTTCCATTGTCACAGCCATTAATCTGAAATCTAAATTACTTCCTATTTGGGAAAGCATCTGAGTTTTTTCCATGCAGATTATTCCTACAGTAGCTTGATAGGAACAGCTAGCTATTTTGCACTTAAAAATAATTCTCCCCAGTAGGAAGAGATAGCAAACAGGAAAATTGGTGCTTTTTCCAAAATAGAAGAGCTATGAGCCTGTTTCTCACATCACAGAGAAAGATGGTGCCACAGCCAGGATCCTAGGCCATGGCCAAGGCTCAAATCCTGTCTCTATTAGCATGACCTTGGATACATCACTCCAGTTTCTCTTTGCCTCCCTTCATCAACTCAAAATGAAAAGAAGTAGTAGTCATGGGGTATGATGAGAATAAAAGCTGTGAGATACTCAACCATCAAATGTAGGTGCATTTTTAAGTCTGTAAAAAATGGATTTCACAGCTAAGCCCTTCCTGGTTTTGTAGGTCCGATACACTTCAGTGAAAATCCCACACGTTCTGCGCAGCCTCTCCAGTTTGCCTTCCAGGAGACGAAACAGCAAGCACAAAAACTGACCGGTCTGTCAGGATTTACACAATTCAGAAACACAATGGTCCCTAAACTCAGCTGAACGGAAAAGCCACCACCAGCTCTCCTGCACAGAGCCGCCTGAGAGATTCTCCAAGGCGACGAGCTTGGCAAGCCGCGGCGGGATGCTGCAGCAGCCTCTGCAAGCTGCCCTGCAGAGCTGGAGAACTTGGGTGTGCAGCATGGCTGTGTCCCCGGAGGTCAGAAACCCTGGCTTGTAGCGTGGGGAAGCACTTTGGGATCCCTCAGTGCGAAATTTTGAGTGCGGTTTTCCAGCCGTAAGACATCAAATAAGGTGGCTGGAAACTTAGCAGGCATGGTGGTGTTGGGTTGAAGGTTGGGCTTGATGATCTTCGAGGTCTTTTCCAGCCTTCATGATTCTATGATTCTGTGAGTACAGAGAGGAGTTCTGAGTTTGTTCTTTGACTGCTGGCTTTCAGCATGAGATTTTCCTCCCTTGCAATAACCTTCAGTTTCCTCAGCACTTGCAGAAAGGGCTGTGTTGTGCATAACCCTTGTACAGTCATCCAGGGAACCAAAGAAAGCTTCTTAAACTCAGAATGGCTGGTTTGCTGGGCTAGATCCTGTTGCTGCTTTTAAATACTTTGCGTTAATATCAAGGATAATAATTTAAATGAAGAAAAAAGAAACCTCATAACCACAGCCGGGCTATTTGTGGGAGGTTCTTCCTCAGTTTTCAAAGATCCTTGAAAAACTGGCAAGGACACTAAAAGCTATTTTACTTTCTTTAGGAACACTGAAGGGAAAAAGGTACTTTGCGGATTAGGAAATCAAAAATACAAATACACTGTCTGGCAATTTTATAGCAATTAAAGTCATTAACTTCATTGTATACTGCCATTTCAGCTGGTTTGGGCTTTTAGAATTTTATTTAAAGAAGCCACGGTATCAACGAGCTTCAGATGTGGAATCACTGCTGAAAGGTATCCACTCAGGACTGATCCGTAGCTCTGAACTCTTAAGGACTCCCAAGATGAAAGCCATTTGGAAACTCCTTATGTGATTTATGCATATAGTGCCTGACATCCCCATCTTCATGCTAGGGGATTTACTCCCTCCAATGAGGCGAAGGTCAGGCATGCCACGCTCGCTCTGGAACCGGAGAGGGTATGGGCGTGTGCCCGTTGGCATTCTTGCCTTGAGCTCTGCACTTCAAGCATGAGGTATGAATAAAGGAATTTAATTAGTTCTTAGCTGCTTCTATCAAACCGCTCTGGAGGCAGGGATGCAGAGACAGTGTAATAAAGAGGGTATGTGATTTGCATGCTAAGAAAGACACGCACATTTTCTCTGGACAAGCCTTGACTCGATACCAAGATTAGAACATGCACTAAACCCACCTTTGCTGCAGAGCGAGCCTGCCACACACAGCAGCGCGAGTTTCTCAGAGTTTTAAAGTCAGTTACAATCTATTCCGCTTTTTACTGTTTAATGTCTCTCTGGCTGTTCTCTCGCCAGCAGCTCACTGAAAAAGCAGATGAAGTGCTTTGGGGTGTTTATCAAATCCTTATTATTACAGGCACTCGCTAGGTTTGGGAGAGGAAGCGTCGGATCCCCTTGGGCTGGTTGTTGACTGTGTTCAGGGCTGGAGAGGACGGAGGGGACCCGTTCCCCGCACAGGAGGGACCGAGCCCAGGGTTTGACAACGTGTTGTCTTTGGCACCAGCATCGATCTCATCTGCTTCTGCTCTCCTTCCCCTTCTGGTTGTGCCAACAGAGCCGTTTGTGGGACCAGGCTCTGAACCAGCATAGGGAACTGACCCAGCTATAAAAAGGGGTGTAAACAATTTTTTTACTGTTTATTATTTTTAGGCTATCTTAAGCCACTGAAGAACTAGCTCTCCCTGTGAGTGCACAAGGCTGACATCTGGAAGCGCAGCTATTTCTGTATGGGGCTGTTAACACAGGTAAGTACTAGGAGCTGTTGAAAGGGACATCCAGCTCTTGCTGACTTAAGCAATTCCTAATATTAAGAGTAATGATGTAAAGCAAAGTGGAGTGTCACTAAGCCAGAACTGAAAGTGATCCATCCATTTGGCGGGAGAGGAAGACAGGTCAATGCACTTGCAGCAGAGTTTTTAGCTCTCAGAGCACGCAGAAGTCGTGTTGTTTCAGCTACCCTGACACATCTTGTTAGGGCAAGATCCCAAATGTTTTGCTGAAGCAGTCTCCAGCCAAACCCAGATTTGCAATAGGGTCGTCAGAGTTAGTGAGGAAAGGTCATTCAGCTGCAGTAATCAGAAGCAAAAGAGAAAAAAACAGAAATATTTTAAGTGCTTATCTGGGTGCTGGATTGAGTCCTTGATTTTCATGAGTTTCCTGGATGGTCTTGGAAGAATTGCTTGCCTGCACCCCAGTTTCCCAGCTGTCAGACAGATACAATAGCACTGCAGGCGCAGCAGACACGATGCTAAACACTGAGGTAAACCACTCTCCTAGGAGAACTGAAAAAAAAGGACTCGTGTAACAGCCTGTGGCATCAGCAGAGGACAGGGAGCTCGTACCCACTGCAGGGACAAGATGGCAATGGGATGTCCTGAGAGGAGTTTGGAAGCACAGCCGTGTTCTCAGGGAGAGATCTGGGTGGTCTCCGATGCAGCTCACACTGGTAATTTGTGATAAAACATCATCTTGGCAACATACTACAAACACCTTCCTACTAAATGAAAGCCCAACTTTGTCCCTGGAGCGTACTGTTCAACCTGACGCAGCTGCTCTGAACGCAGTCCAAAGGCCCTGCAGAGGGGGGAGGCACTTGGGAAAACCCTACAGCAGTGAGGTGAAGCAGCCTCCGCGACTTCCCCAGATCCCTCAGCCCAGGCACGGCTTCTGCAGCGGTGGTTTGACCACACCGCAGATTGCTCAATGGGTTCGCTCCCAGCAGATCTTCCCCACCCCACCGAGCCACCTGCACCAGCTGGACCTGGGACCTTCACCATCCCATCCCACCCCATCCCAAAGGATGGGAACACCTCTCTTGTGGAGCTGCATCCGAAGCCTCCCCGAAGCGGAGCTCTGTGAAATGACAAGCCTGGAGAACTGCTGCTGGCGATTCGGGCAGGCACCCCACCAAGCTCAGCGGTTTACACCCAGCGAACAGCCAGAGGTTCAGCTCTTCGGTTTTACTGCCCGCTGTGCATTTGCCATCAATCATGAACCTCCTCCAAGCTATCATGAACCTCCGAATACACTATTACATGTGGATCTCAAGACCAAAAATATCCTAACTCACAGGGGTGGGTGAGGACTAACTTGAATGCGTTTCCCCCTCCTCCAAATTACGTTACTATCACCACTTAGCAGAAGCTTATTTCAAATACAGCCAATCCCCCATATGTGCAACAGGCTGGGTTTTTCAAAGGTTGTAGGTGTCACAACGCAGTTCCCAAGTATTCAGTTTTTGGGAAACTCCACCTTCAGACTTTTGAACTCCAGAGTATTTCACAAGGTGTGCTGAAAGACCGAGACTTTTTTTTTTGAAAGAGATGTGACTTGCGATGCAAATTTGTACATTGTAAAATGGTTACATCTGAAGGTAAACTATGAACCTCTGAAAATCAGATGCACTACACCAGACACTCCAGATCAATAGCTGCGTTTGGAAGTGCTGCTCTGCATGCGAAAAATTAGAAGAATAGGATCCCACATGAATACGCTGAAATGTATAGCAGGACAGATCATTGCTGTTCTGCCATATAACATCGACGCTTCACTGTCAGACTCCTTCCCTGAGAACATCACAGCACCATCTGAGCTGGCAGTAAATCCCCAAATTCTTTGATGAGTACATGCATCCTGCTACCCTGCTTTACAAAGGTAGAAATTAAGGCAAACAACAGTCACGTCATTTGCACAAGGTCACCGTGAGTCCATGCCAGATTTCTTTAAAAATAGTTGAAAATCCTCCATGAACATCTCTACTGACTCCAGACAGCAGGTTTGAAAGGAGATGAGCTGGGGAATAGCACAAGCTCCCCCGAAGGAAAGGAATCCCTGCAGAATTTCTCAGGAATGCAGAAAAACCCTACAACTCTTCTCAATATTTTTTTCTGCTCCCTTGGTGATTACTAATCTTTATGGAGTTTACATTCCATCTATCATTTTTATAAGCAGAGATCAGAAAGGGATTACGACCGGGGGCTGCAAGCTATTCACACAGGGACCCTGTTTATCTAAGCAAAGAGAGCAGCGCTGCTACTTTAACCATTTGTATGGTGGCAGAAACATGACCATCTGGGACACGTGCAAAGGTAATTTGCGGTCCTTCACCAGTATTTTAGGTGGTGCCGTTTATGTCAGCAGAAACATCTCTGAATACATAGCAGTCACCAAGAACAAGCACGCGCCCCAAGCAGATTGTCATTTTTACACCCAGTTTACATCCAGCTTTTTTTGAAATTAATATTGATAATTCCATCCCTTCTCCCACCCTGCCGGGAGCGCGCTGGGAGCTGGAAGTGCTCTGACGAGAGAGCCGTGACCCGAAGACCTCTGGCAGGCATAATTTAGAAAAGTCACCGCGCCGATCTAAATTCATACTAAAGGTCAGATCATCCCCCGGGGGCTCGCTGGGGCCAAAGCTCAGCTCCGAGAACTGGGCTGCCCAGATTGACCAGCACGTAACCGCCGCCCAGCCCGTGCTGCTCTCGATCACCGGTGCCGCCTCCCTCGGGTGAAAAGGTTGGTAATTGCAGACACGGCTGCCACCTCTTAGCGGTCACAAACAATGATGTTTGAGAAGGTTCCTTTGATCGTCGGCAAACATTACAGCACCGATATCAGAAATAGTGTAGCTTTTGTTTTGAAGCAACAAGTGGTATTACCCGGCTTCCACTTCGCTTGGAGCCAGAAGGTTACAAGAAAAAAAATAAAACAAACAAACAAACAAACAAAAAGGGAGCAAGACCTTAAAAAAAAATCAGTTAACTATCTGCAAATATTCAGTGACTAAGAAATGAAATTGATTCCTTGACGCTCGACAGCATCTTCTTAAATATCAGGAAGAACAGCATCTGCTCTAACAGAGAAACCGAGAGGTAACAAGAAGAAAGCAACTGATGGAGGGAAGGAAAAGGGACCGCAGGAGACTTTTGGAGCAGGAGGGTGTTCCAGGTTATGGTGAAAAGGGAGAGTCAGGGATTTGATCCTCATAAGGTCATACTGCAGACTCTCCGGGGAGTGGATTCTCCCCTAGTATTTGCTTGCAGAGTGCCCCGACACTTTTGAAGCACGATATAAATTGCACAATAACCAAGAAAAGCAGGACTTACTGGCCTGATGGGCCTTTACCCTGGTTTAGAGACCACTCCCTCTACACAGATACTCGCACGTTGCTTTGAAAAAATGCTGGCATCGGCTCATTTTTCCTACCAGGTGTGTTTTTCATCTCCTGCCTGGTTATTGTCTCCACTAGCACATTGCTGCTCTTATCCTCAGCAAGTACAACGCCCGTCCAGCCCATGGTCGCTCCAAGGAGCTGGGTAGCAGCTCCCCTGCCCGCGCACAGCCGGGGAACGGGCACGGGATGCTTATTCTGCGCTTTACTGTAAGATACACCATGCAGACTGAGCTGCTACAACATCTGGAAGCTGGCATTAAAATGAAAATCTGAACATGCATGCCCAGCTCTTCAGCTGATGGGGAGGGGAAGAGATTCTTCAAAACAAAACCCCAACACATTTAGAGAAGAGCTGTCTGTTCATGGTGAGTCAGGTCTGGGAGGTACTCTGCAACCCACAAAGGTGACCAGTGACCTCCTGACGCAGCTCTCAACCGCCCTCCGCATCAGCAAATCCTTCCCCAGAAACGAACCGTGTGTGGGTTTGGGTTCAGCCGACGCTGGGACTCCCGGGGTGGTGGTGGGCTGCACTGGGAGCAGCAGGGCTTGTTGCCTTCACAGCCCAAAGCAAGCCCTGGGGACAGCCGCAGACAGCTCGGGGAGGCAAAGGCTGCAGGTGTGCCCCCCGGTCCCTCCCGGGTGAGCCCACCAAGGTGACGGGAGGATCTCCAGGCCCTGGGGTGACAGCTTGATGAACGACCTGCCGCATCAAGGCTGGCAGCTTCTTTGCCTGGGAGGAGAAGAGAGCTTCACGAGCATTTTTCTCCTCTGAAATCATTCCCCTGCCTGACTGCCATTTCTAGCCCCTGTAGCTCATTTTTTTCCCTAATAAACTGTTTTAAAGACAAAAGGCACCAGGAGAAGATCCCCTCCTTGAGATGAAGACAGTTGGCACTCCAGGGATCTCCATGCTTTGCGGCTGGTGGTTTTCCCAGTCACCTCCTGGAACAATGAGGTGGCGGTGGCAAAGGGGACAGCTGCCCCAGGAGACCTGGCACCATCTTCTCAATCATTTCACAGCTTTGCAACGTGGAGAGATAGGACAGATCCTCATCCCACAGGTCACTCCTGATTCTTCAGAGCATGGCAGTTAGCAGGTATCTGTTTTGTCTTCTTCCCAGATTGGACACTGGCTCTCCTTAGCTCTGAAATGAAACCTCAGGAGCTGTGCTAGAGGCTGGTGACTGCCCGTGGTTTCCAGAACCGATGGGAGCAGAAATCACCGAATCACAAGCCATGGACTCCAGTCATTCTCTTCAGGCAAAGCAGAGAGATGCTGCCTTATTGAAATGTAACCTTTCAGAGTCCCTTTCTGCTATAGACAGAGGCCCTCCAAAGTCGGCAGGAGACCCCCCAGCCACACCGTCAGCTTTTGGGTCAGACCCAGAGCTCTGTTCTTCAGCCCATACCGCAGCTCCATCAGCGTCAGATCCTGCCCCAAGCGTAGTGCTGTGCCACCACAACACCAGTACTGCACTGCACCACGTGCAGCCTCACAGTTCCCCACCTAAGCTGACCTTCTCAGTAAAAAATCTGCAGAAAAAGCCAAACCCATGTATAAAACTTTCTTTTTTTTTTTTTTTAACTGAAGATGTAAAATAAGTGAGACTGCAGAATTCTTTTAACAAAAGGAAAATGGGCAGTGTAAGAAACACCAAGGAAGAGCCTAGACACACAAAGCTACAGACATCACCCAGATGGCTGTATTGTAGCATGGAGAGCAAATGGCATGGAAAGTACAGCCTGGAGCTCCCTACCACATCCAGGAAGGGCCAAGGCCCATCCCCCTCTGTTTCAGCCGTTTGAAGTGACATATCCGACCAAGGCTCATAAATCTCAGCTAACTAGGGCATTTCCTTAGGCCCCCGTATCTTTGTTCAATCGCTTTCTCTAGACCATGCTGACTTTTCAGATCTTGCATGCGATAGCTCAGCATTTCCAGCAAGAAACATGAATGAACGCGATGCCCGATAACCAGCGACAGGACGAGAGGAAACGGCCTCAAGTTGCATCAGGGGAGGTTCAGATTGGATATTAGGAAAAATTTCTTTACTGAAAGAGTGGTCAGGCACTGGAACAGGCTGCCCTGGGAGGTGGTGGAGTCATCATCCCTGGAGGGGTTTCAAAAAAAGTGTAGATGTGGCACTTCAGGACATGGTTTAGCAGACATGGTGGTGTTGGGTTGACGGTTGGACTTGCTGATCTTAGAGGTCTTTTCCAACCATAATGATTCTACGATTCTATACCACCCGCACGGCTCAGGCTGCCGCTGCCTTCGCTCAGGCATCTGCAGCTGCCCTGCAAGCTTCGGTTCGGGCTGGCTTCACAGCAGTGCCCGCACCGAGAGCTGGCCTGGACAAAGGTTTGCTGTGAGATGTGTCCGCCTGTGTGGTTTAACATGCATCATCTACCATGCTGACAAAGATTAAATGAGTCATCCTTTAGCAAGCGTTCAGCTGGCCAGACTCACTCTCCTGGGGATCCTTGACTGTAACTCAAGCTACTTAAATCTGTTCTGCATTAGATTCCATCAGCCAAAATGGCTTGATCTAAAACGTATGTTGGGGTGTAATCGCGCCCTTCAAAGCAGGCTTGATAAAACCCAAAGGTGCTCGAAAACCCAATGCGGTGCAAATGGCTTCATGAAAGCCTCCTAAATGTGTAAAACAAGCAGTCTGCTCTTCTGAGAGCACAGGAATCTGGCTCAAAATGCACCTCGGTTAGGTCATGTCTCTGTCTGATACTGATCCATGGGAAAAAGTTGGTATTAGTACAAGACACAGTAGCAAAGAGTTTAAATTGTCCATGTCTGGGGACTGTTCTTTGAGTTTTCAGTGAACGCCTGCTATTAAAATCCTTGTGCTGTAAATAGTCCAAAATCAACTATAATTTTAGCCTGTGACTCAAGCAGAATTTAAAAAACATTTTAAAAGTAAAACAAAAGATGCTTCACTTTCATTTCTGAGTTACAAACTGGCTGAGTTTGGGCTGGGGGAGGGGACACGAGTTCACCTACAGAAATAACGACTGAGGCTGGGCTGTATTTCACAGAGTTTTAAACACGTTGGCCACGAAACTTCAGCGAATACAATGTCCCACGCATCCTGGCATTTTCCATCATTGGAAGACTCTAGCCTAACATTGGAAAATCAGAAGTTGGTATTGGCATGGGATAATAGTTTAATCTCTTTAACAACGAAACTGCCTGGCTGGCAGTGGTGGTGAGGATTAGTTATTAAGATGCATTTTTATAAATGGGGACAATCAGTCAGAGCTGCCAGCGTGGTTTTTGTTAGGATTACAAAAGTAATATCCAGAAGTGAACGTCTTCATAGGAAACCAGATGCCAAACACATGGCAATTAGCAAACAGGTAAAGACTCATTACAGACGAGACCATGTGTGTACGTAGACACGCAAATACCAACAGAAAAAATACTCACAAAGTATACTGTCCTAATGACACTTTCAGAAAGCGTCTAGTATAGATCTCAGACTTGTCCCAATCCCACTGGCTACCCTAACCCACGCTGAATATTTACACCAACATAAACCCACTAAAAATGATGCCCCGTGTGCTAACGAACACCGTGCTACGAGCTACTTCTACGTGCAAAGACTCACATTTGGGTAATGAACAGCGCAGGCGGTTGTGCCCCGTTTGCCTCTATTCCTGCTCCTACCTTGAGCGAATGTGCTTGGAAGGGGCTGTGCCGCGGGCAGCAAGCTCAGCTAAGGCACAGCCCTACCAGGATGAGGTGGAGAAGCTTTTGGACTCTGATATTTCTGAACAGTGTCCCTTCAACCAGTTCCTGAAGCTGGCCTGAAAATCTGCGGGCATCTCTCCATTCTGTTTGAAGACATCCCACTTGTCCGAGTGCATTAATATTTCAGAACACGTGGAAAGAAAAAAAAAGCCTACCACAGATGGTGCAAAAGGGATATTCCCACTTGCCTCCATACCAAACGCTGCAGCAAAAATATAGAAACACATGAACGTGGTGAAGTCAGGGTACACAGGCAATCACCGTCTGTCATCGGCAGAGCAAATGGCCCCTACAATTAAGAGCGCAGGCTCAGTCTGGTTTTGGCATCATTCATTGCTAACGGCTGCTGCCATATAATATACAGATACCGTAGGTGAAAGTGAACCTGGAACACCACCACAATACATCATTTTTATCCCAGTCACAGAAGGGAAAGGTATGCTCATGCTGGAATGTGACAACTTAAGTGTTGTTCCTGTCCATCATCAAAAGCATTCGCAGTCAAACTGAGCTGCCCAAACTGCTTTACTCCTCTTTAAAAATTACGAGTAACCACACCAGTGTTCGCTGATGAACAGCGGAGATGGGTGATGCTGAAATGAATCAGCGTGTAAAGCCTTGGGGACTTCTCTGTATCTCCTCATCCTGCACGAAGCTGATCCTTGTAATATTTTGATATATGTGGTTGTGGTTCAGGAGAACAGAGGCAGGTAGAAACAGTGAGGAAAAAAGCAGTGTCTGAGCACGTCCGCGTCTAAAGAGTAGGAAACCCTGGAGTGGAGGCAGGGAAGAGAACAGTTTTTGTACAGGAGAGCCTGGTTCCCGGGGGGCTTCCCCGCTGGGCGACGTGCAGAGCCTCTCCTCCACGGCTGCGGCAGCCGAGCAATTCCCCTTACGCAGGCGAGGGACTTCTCCTCCCCTCCCCACCGCCCCGGTTAGCCTGGGCGACGCAAGCGGCAGAGAGCACACTGTGTTGGCCGCTGTACCCACTCCCATCCCCACACACCCTTTTTCCACGTGGGAAGCCTGACGGAGGCCAGACAAAGGGAATTTTCAAATTTCAAGTATGCTCTGTGAGCACCACAGCTACAAACAGGATAAAACCAGGACCCAGCCCCTCTCGCCGCTCATAAACGCTGCCGCAGAGGGACTGCCTGTGCCAGCACAGTCGCACACCCTTTATCTTTGCAAACAGTGTCCTCAGCTCCCCACTCCGCCTGCTACATCTAACGCAGGGTTTAGTTAATCATATACAGCCAGAACACAGCCCTCTTTGTCAGAGCCCCGCAAGCGTAACAGGCTATGCAGACAGTGGGTGGGCATCACTCGAAATTATGACACTAACGAGGTCAAACGCTCCTTGTTTCCCTTCCATTAGTCACACCGAGCCTGTGTAAGGCAGCAGAAAACCTGCATCTGCCCTTCTCAAGGCCCTGAGCGGGCCGGTGCCCGTAGAGGGGTCTCTCGCAACGCCCAGGCTGGTCTCCAGACGTGGGCATGTTGGAAGCAGTGGCGTGCGGATGAGCGTGCGGTGGCTACAGCTCTCGTCCCCACCAAGGGACCCCTGCCCATGGCACCGGGAGGCTTGTGGAGGGCTACTGGCCCATTGGTCACCTCCAGCACATTTGTCTTGGAAGGTAACTCAACGCAATGTCACCAACGCTACGAGACTGGCTGTCGCTGAAGCTTGTGCCTCCGGCGTACAGAAGTCCATATACGCCTGTGCCTGGCAGTGTCCCTCCAGCGCAGAGGGGATGGAGCAGTTTGGATTCCTACCACAAGCTGTCATGCAAACAGCAGTAAGTTATTTCACCCCTCGCCTTCCCACTGTGTCTATGGCCTCCCTGCTCGTGGGATGGGGCTTGAATGCTCCAGTGACATGAAGAGGGGTTTGATGTAAGCTCCACCATCCTCCTCTCAGTCAGCTACGTCACGACATCTCAGCTCCTTAGTTTGATCTCTGCTTGAAAACTTCATGGATTCAGTCTGCTAGAGGGGCAGCAGCTCAAGCAGCAGTTTCTAGAAGTGCCTCTATGGGGACTGAACCTCAAAACAGCCAAAACCGCTCCACAGATGCACCTCACACCCACTTGTGTTCAACCACAAAGCTTACGGGGAGAGGCCAAGTCGTGATTGCCTGAGATAAGCACAAAGCAGACATGGTGACCCAAAAGTTCTGCTCCCTACACTCCCATAATGGTGTTTTCAAAATAAAAAATTAGGAATGAGCTTAGTGTTGGCTTGGGCTGGTAAATGGCCACAGGCTGCCCTGTGTGGGCCGACCTGCTGTCGTCCCAGGACCAACAAAAGCCAGAGGAAATGTGCGTGGGCAGAATTCCTGAGTCTACAACTGGCCTCAAAAATCTGATAATACCATGGGAAAACACAGCGATGGCCCCTGGGGGAAGCAATGCTGTATCCCCAACAGCCTTCCTGAGAGCGGCTCTAAAGCTGCCTTCGCTGCACACGATGCCACTCGCTTCTGTAACTGCGGTCAAGGCCTCGCTGTTTGAGAGCCGCCAGCCAAACACGCTGCCTAGATCCGAGCAATTAAGAAGAAAAAAGAAAAAAAGCATATTCTACCAGCCAACTGTTTAATTATCAAGGGTATTAAGCACAGCGTGAAGCTAATAGAAAAGCTTTAGATTTTCAGAACAAGCTATTCTCTCCGCTCCGTTGATCAGAAAGAAGCAGAGCACGTAACGGGACGTGAGTGCTGTTTTTCCCGATGGAAATGCCACAGCTCTGGGTACATGCTCTTTGCCGTGCTCCCGAGGGAAAAAGTGGACTGAACTCCTTTTAAGAATCGGGCAAGATTCCCATGATGGAGAGAATTCCCTTGGTAGGTTCGTACTACCCTGTTACCATAGCTGGCTTTCCCTCGTCCCTCTGACCCGCCGATGCGCAGAGGAGAGATTTCGGTGGTCTGGAAGAGGGAGGTGCTGGGTCCTCCCGTGTCTGGGGGATCTCGCACCCCGCTGGCACTGGAAGCTCTGCAGGGAGATAATGCTGCTGCTGAGCGATGAGCCCACTAGCACTGCTGACACAGCATTGCTTTTCAAATGTAAACAGCTGTTCACGGTCCAAGAAAGCATTTCGGACCGCCCAGCCGAAACATTTAAAAAAATCCCTCCTCTCCCTGAATCTCGGTTAAGAATCTCAATTTAGTTTTCATCAAGTTAATGAACTCTGGTGTTCTTCATTTGCCTCTTGGTTTCTGGACCATCTTTGGGGTGTACTTGAAGTTTTTCCCTACAGACTTCCTGAGTAGGAAACTACTTTTTTGAAAAATGCAAGCAGAAAAGGAAGCTGCAAGCAAACCATCTGATATTGCAAGACATGATAACATCACGGGAGCTGGCAGAACTGGCAGGCTGCCCTCTCCTCCTCCATCCACGGCCTGCGTCCCCTTGTGAATTGGCCTTTGTTTGCTACAGATTCACTCTAGTGGTTTCTCACACCAGAAATTAAGCCCTATTTTATCCAAACCTGGCCCAGAGGGCTTTGGCTCCCAGCCAGAACACATATAGCATTTCTTTTTATTTGCTCTTCCTTTCTCAGTCTCTCTCCCTTCAGGGTCCTGTTGTTATTTTACCAAAAAAAAAAAAAAAAAATCTTGGATTT
>Ga0065711_1044230_pt1 | contig 14221 bp, 10 predicted proteins | sample Hoacrofraction12_FD_59098 | JGI IMG/M metagenome (GOLD analysis project Ga0065711, IMG submission 59098) | Hoatzin crop microbial communities from Cojedes, Venezuela - Epithelial fraction 12 v2 (version 2) | ecosystem: Host-associated > Birds > Digestive system > Esophagus > Crop | place...
CCCTTCTTTAAATAAATATATTGCTTGTGAAAGGGACTGAGTGGGGGAGCTGGGAAGAGGACACATTCACAGAGACCCTGGGCTCTGGACTGTCTCAGGAGGCTGCTGTAGACTGCAGCATCTTCAGGGCTGCTCTAACTTCTGGCAGGTGTCTTCCAGACGCCCCAGCACTGCATCAACCTGTGAAGACACAAACTGTGAAGCTGCTGCTTTTGTCCCACTTCCTCCATGGCTCTGGTCGCTGTAGTGCTGGATCTCCATCGCTGCGTTGTTATCAGCCTGCTGGATTGACCTCCTTTACATTTAAAAATCTGAAAGCTGGATTCTCATTGCAATGGAAACCTGTCCCAGCAGCAACCATCAGTAGCCAGAACCCACTCAGCTGTGCATGGCGGAGGAGAACCAGGCTCGCACAGACACTGTGGCAGCTCAGGCATGGAGGGTGCTGCCAGGGCGCCTTTGACTCCCCCACACACACCGCTCACGTCGTGCCTCACCCCGCTGACTGCTACCTGGCTGCTCCTGGTTCCTTCTGCCTCCGCAGATTACAGGCGCTGACCTGGAGCACTGGTTTTCATTTGCACTGCAGGACTTCTCTGGCTGCGCAGCAGGCACCCAGAAGCTTCACCTGGCAGCAGTTCCAGGTGACTGCATAACACCGGCTCGGCAGGGCTTGTGTGGCATTAGCAGGAATTAAGCCTGCGCTTGTTACACAAGCCAGAGCCACACGATCTAGCTGACATACTGTGCCCCTCAAATAACTTTCAGCAGAAGTTTAAAATGGAGTGATTTAGAAATGACAACCTAATTGGTGTTGATCTTTTTTCACATCATTACTCAGACACCGGAAGTCCCGTGGGTGCTGATCGGTTCCTCACGCACAGATTATCCAGCAAAGCAGTAACCTGAAATGTGTTTACAAAATGAAGCACTCAAGGTGCCGTAGCATGTGGCGAAGCTACAGTTTATGTTGAAGACAAAAATCCAGAGATTCTCTCCTACTTCTCCAGGGTGATGGAATATAAATTTTCAGTAATATAGTTACAAGGAGAAAAATCGGAAAACCAGGTGACAAAAACGAGGGGAAAACACACTAAGCCATAGAGGAAAATAAACTGATGAATCTAGACAGGAGAGCAAGACTGGTCAGCTCTGATCGGACAGTGATCCTCACTGGCCCCCCGAATTCTGTTCTTACCCACAGCTGCTAGGAATTGCCAGGGCAGCACTGCCAGCACTGTCCTCAAATCTGTGGAGCCAGAGAATCACAGGTAGGCAGGTCTGCCTTTCTTCTCTCTTTCAATGAAAGATAAACAGCATTTCATCCTTCTAGGGTATTGCCATGAAACTTCCAGGCCATGTACCATGTCAGCTATCATAAAACCAAGCTTAGCTGAACCACAGAAAAAGCATGGGCTGAGCAGAAAATGAACGCTTGCCTAGTACATACAGAAGCTATAGCTCTAGAAAGGTCCGTGAGAATGGTGGAGCCGTAGTTTGGTTATAAACTCCTTCCACCCTTGACGCCGACCCAGCAGCCAGAGCAGGTGGTGGGGACTCCTACCCCAACTGACCCCATCCCCTTTGCCCCTGGACAGTCCCTGGGGGTGACAAACAGTGTTGTCAGCACATCAAGGTTTCATGCCAGAGGTCTTCAAGGAGGCTGAACCCCCAGAGGAGATTGCTGCCAGACGTGGAACACTGGCTGCTTTATGCACAGGAGTGGGAAAGGCAGTATTTACCTAGTGAAATAGTTGGAGCTTAATTATTTATTTTTCATGGCACGTAGGGTCTCTGTTGAGTAATGAGGCTCCATTGTGTGCCCCATGCAGCAGGCACAGAAGGGGAAATATTATTTCCATGAAGAGGTTGTATCCTGGAAGAGCAGGGCAGAAACACATACACAAACAGATAAGGGAGTTGACAGGTTCATACCTTAAAACTTTTTTTTTTTTTAAATTGTTCATCATGACTTGCTATTATTACTTTGTCAGGTATTCAATAAATTTGTTAAAACTCATTTTTATCCTAATAATATTGTGAATTAAATACACAGTAAACATTAAAAATGCCAAAGAAGTAGCTATGATTCTTGATGTTTACTGTGTGGTAGTTTAAGTATCATTTGTCATTGAAAGAAGACAAAAATAGGAAAAAACATGAAGTTCAGTCAGAATATAGTGCTCAGAAATATAAGCAGGAAATGAGGATTCGCAATAACTACCAGTGAAGAGCTTCATGTTTTCAGTCATTTGTTTTTTATCTTGGGGGATAGTTTGAAGTAGCACTTTCTGACTCACTTTTGGCAAAGCAGCAAGCCTTACAGTACACTTGTATTTTGATGCATGAAAAGACAGGGTGTTAAAAATGTCTAAAACACCCTTGTTAGCTATGCTGCTGCCAGTGAACATTAAGCAAAATGTGTTGCTTGGAATACTCTGTCCTGAACAGTACTTTCAACATGTATAAATGCAGAATCACAATTAGAGGGTTGTTCTAAATTATAATCTGGATTTTCCAAAAATAAACCCTACCCTAACCTCTCCCATGCTGGATTCACTTGCAGGCCTCTCTTTGGCAGTGGCTCCCTTGACTCCACTTCAATCCGGCTGCCTCTGAGGTTGGTTCCACATTCTTTTCGATCCAATCAAGAAAATTTGAAATAAGAGAACAGTGTTACAGTGCAGTTTGCTAACTTATAAAAGAGCAGAAAAACTTAAAAATTACTAGCAAAAGCTATAAAAAAGAATAAGGAATAAAAAAATACATTACTGGAGAAACAGCCCTTTTCCTGTTGCTGCTCTGAAGTCACACGCATGCTCGTTTTTGCACTAAAACCCTTAAAACCATTGACTTTTCCAGCTTTTCAGATTTGGATGTGTCATCAGGTGTTTGCAGATTACATGCAGCACAAGGTTTCTACACAGCCTCTTTTGGTTTATATACATTAATTGTTCCTGCCGTCAGGCAGAGGGAGATGTACCACCAGGAGGATAACATATAAAGCTAAGTGATGTCTTGCCAGGGAGTGTAGAATAATATTCTGATTTTTATAGCGCCCTTTCCTGACGGCCCACAAGGCACTTTACAAGTAAGATTGAATTAAGCTTGTCAGCACTCTGTGTGGCAAGTAAGTATTTCTTTCTCTGTGCTGGAGAAGGGAAATAGAGGCATTAGTATGAAGTCCCCAGCAAAGCATTTAGCTGCATGCTTTTAAGCTCTTTAAACTTCTCACATGATTTAATTAAGCACATACTAAAGTGTTTTGCTGGAATAGTGCCTAAGAAAGAGGCTACAGCCACGCTGTCGATTTAGTCTGCAGCTGGGAAAACACCACGGGTTCCCCATCACTCACTCTTCAACAACAAGAACTTTTTTTTTAGTCCGCTGTTTTCCCTAAAAATAAGCTCCAATCTTTCAAGTCTCACCTGTGTGGTGCGTTGTCACCAGAGCCTGGACAAGCCCTGGGAGGTGACATCCCAGCAGGTAACCTGGTCCGCGGGGCCCCCACCTCTGCGACTCTGCTGCCCATCAGCATACTGCAATGGAGAAATGCAGTTTGCTGTCGGACAGTTTGGCGTTCACAGTGCCAGGCTGTGCTGTTTTGATTAAGCAAATCGATATGAAATTCTTCGGCACTTCGGTGTACAGTGGTATTTCTGGTCTGTGAACGTTTTTGACGATTCAGGCTTCTGTCTCTGTCAGCCCTCCACGCAGCAGGGCTCTGAACACAGCTCAGCTCTATTTGGATCTAATTATAGACCTGCCCTGACTGCCGACCGCAGCTCAGAGGCGGCCGTCGTGTCTTGGACCGGTGCTTTGGTGTCTCTCTTCCATCCTGTTTTTCCCAGGTCTGCCTGTCTTACCTCTGATCCCACAGATGTGCCTTTCCATCTCCGCTTTGGCTGTTGAAGGTTCAAACGCGATCTTCGGTTTCAGTTAGGGCTGATACTCAGCTGGAGGGCTCGTGGCAGCTGCAGCTCTCCGAGGAGCAACATACCTGCTCCGTACCTAACCACACAGCGCTTTGGGGCTGAAATCCTTACACAGCTGGCAGTAAACCTACGTCCAAGTGCCATGGATGTTCTGTTTGCTCTCTCCTTCCTAAGGGGTCTAATGGCTATTGGCAGGCAGCCTGGTGGGACCGTGGAGGTGCTGCTGTTCACAGAGGTGTGTTAACAGAGACTGGAATTGGCTCTGATTTTTTGTTACTACACCGTGCTAGGAACAGCAGGGACTCGGGCGCGGCTGCACTTGTATGGGAAGGAGGCAGCTGCTTTGAACATGAGTGGAAGTTCTGAGGCCCTCGGACTGGACAACACAGGGACCACCGGTGTCCCCACCCCCGTAGCTCAGCTCACCCATCGGTGTCCAGGAGGCTCTCATCAGACCCTGGGTGTCAGGCCCTCCTCCAGACATGTCCTAGAACTAACCGTATCACTGCAGGTCTGAGCACACGTGCCCAGCCTTCCTCTCAGAGCATGGCAGGCTGCAAACCCGTCCGGGATGCCCAGCTGTGGCCGTGCAGGCGGCGAGGGCATGGCCACTGCCTCCTGCACCCCCAGTCTGTGCACGCTGCCGCGGGCACCCAGCACCCCGACAGCCTGTGCCGAGGGCTGGGCGACTCTTCGTGCAGAGCCCAGACGGGGTGGCTTTTCAGACAGGCCTTCTGGAGGCAGCCAGCATCGGCTTCCAGCATGACACTGCTCTTGTCCTAGAGATACCTAGAAACCTCTACTGGGGCTTTGTTCTGCTGGCACAGGCAGGGTGGTCCCGCCCCCAAAGCACTGCCTGCCCGGAGTGCGCTTCCTGAAGGACCTGCACTCCCTCAGCCCTGCCTGCCTGCACTGGAGACAGCCTTTACCTTGCAAGATGTGGTGTGGCTGCAGCAAACAACGTGTGAGCAACCCCCGTGCTCCCAAATGACCACTGAGCTCAAGAAGAAAGGCCCAAATGCTAAAGTGATCCCAGCGGAGGAATAGATGAGCGTAGATTCCCGAGCTGAGGGAGCCTATCCCTAGATGAAAGCAGAGGTTCTGCTCCGGTGTTTCGGATGCTGTCTCTCTTTTCCTCATCATGCCAATGACTGTACTAACAGCCAAATAAAGTGAACTGGTTTCTGTCCCTTATTGCACATGACTTCCTGCAATGTAGTGTTTGCCAAGCGAGGTGCAATGTAAAAAAAGTAAGTAAAACATAAGAAAGGAGCAATCTAAAGCACTTCTAAGGTCAAGTGCTTTGAAAAAGCAGGGCTGTATAACTCTTCAGGGATTTTAAATCTGTTTTTAATGCATATCCTCATACTGATGACCCTATGTAAGGAAGCCTGACATCGAAACAACCCTTTTAAATTAGTGTACAGATAGTATGTCATAACTAACATTATATGTATTATAATTAAGAAGATAAGGGACATACAATTTCTGTTAGTTGTGAATGACACTTCTTGTGAGCTAATGGCTTTAGGTAGGCCTCTTTTAGAAGCAAGTGGACCTGAAAAGGCTGCCAACAGCAAGCTGATGTAAAGCCCAGTAAAGCTAGTTGAAGGCCTGAATGCTGGCAGTCAGCCTTGCCCTGGTCACCAATTGCCCCCTCCAGAGGTGCATGCAAACCTGCAGCAACAAGAGAAGATTATTACTGATCCCAAGTGTTAATTTCAGGAGGTAAACCCTCAAAACTCACAGCATTGATTTTCAATGAAAAAGAATTACAGCTGATCAAATTTGGCATGTCTCATGTGCCTTCTGGTTCTGAAGTTTTTAGGGATTATGATCATGATGTTTTTTCTGATTTTCATAATTAACACAACAGCTCAAAGCATCCTGCCAAGTGAAAGCTACACTTCTCCCTTGTGTGCTTCTAGCCAACGAGGCTTTAGGGAAAGGCTGGATTTTGTGAGAGTTCTGATAAAACTGGGAGCAGGCACTCACATAAATCTGAAAGCAAGCTGTTCCTGTGAGCATCCGAAAAGGACTTTCATGGAGCAGGACAGGCCTGGGAACAGACCAGGGGCTGGGGTCAGCCCAACGCCTCATAGGGTTGCTCTTCAGCCAGATTTGTGCTTTACAATATTTAAAAACCCTATAAATAAAATATATGGTCATCATTAGGGGTGTAAACTCATTGCAAAAGGTTCCATATCTGCACCAGAGAAGTTTGGATCATACTGACTGTGCTAATAGAAGACTGATAAAACGTCTGATCCACATCCAGTTCCTTTTCCGAGCTTGCTGGCAGAGCTGGAGCTGCGGTTACAGCCCATCCCTTGCATCTTCCACTTGTGAATCGCCGCCTGTTTGAACCGTTTGTGGAGGGATGCTGCCCTCGCTGCACTCCGGGCACAGCAGAGCCATCTCCTCCACGCAGCCCTTCACCTTCCTAGGAGAAACCACTGCTGGCTGGGAAGTGGGGCTGGTAGATTGCCCTGCTCCTGGGCTGTCGTCACCGTTGGCATCCCCAGGCACAGACGCCTTTCCTGCCTGAAGACTGCCATTTGCAGCCATGTAGCTGCCTGCCAAGCAGGGGTCTGGCTCCCACCCGCTCCCAGCACCCCCCAGAGTACTTATTTCCTTTACTGAGAAATGGATTTAAGCTTCCTCATCTCCAGCCTGACTGCAAGGGGCAGGCAGGAGCCCGGCACTTGCATGTCCTTTTCCATGTGCCAAGGGCCTGGATCCACAGCCCAGCAAAGCCATGGGAGCTCCTCCTTGGGCACAGACTCGGGCTCCTTCTGCAGTCATTCTGCCTGATCCAGCATGAATCAGGCCTCAAAGTGTCTCACTTCTGCTCAGTACTCTGAATATTTGTGCTTTCCCCCAGCTGCCTTTGCTGTTTCTACCTCCGTCGTTACCTGCATCTCCTCATCTGCACGTTCCTATTCAAAATAAATATGCAAAGTCTTCCTGCGCCTTCGCAAAGCACAGGGGCGAGGTCTGTACAAAAAGGAAAGACGATGACTTTTCCTTCTTGTGTAAAGGAACACTTTCAGCCACATTTTTTCTCTGGGCTTCCATCCAGTATATTTCCAAAGCAGATTTCTTATCTTGTTTACTCACTTTGGGACTCCAGTGATCCAGACAAGCTGGGTAACCGGAGAAATCAGTCCTGCTGGTAACTCCACACTGCCTTACTGCAGTGTGTGATCCTCCAGGGACAAGGGGACAGAACACCAGAACCCAGTTGTACATCAGGCATCCCAAGCCTGGCTCTCAGGGGAGAGAGGAGAGGCTCTCTCACAGGAGGCCCCCAGGCTGTGATGCCCTGAGGATGAACCAGGGGCGCTTGGGGTGCTGATTCCATACACTTTTCAGTGCGACACTGGCCCCTGCAGGCATTGTCTGGGGGCCACTCTTCTGCAAAAATCCAGATACTTTTACTTTGTATATCCACTCCATAACCGGAGCGCCTGGGCTCTGCGGCTCAGGTGGGTGCTGGGCAGAGCGGCACAGGCAGGTCTGGGAAAGGTCCCCCAAACACCTCGAGCCCTTGCCGGCAGGGCAGCCACATGCACCCTGGGGTGCCTGCCCGCAGCCGGCACGGCCGGGCTCTGACAGGGGGTCGTCCTTTCCAGGCTGCTGGGCTCAGCAGCAGAAACGGCTGGTGTTTTCCAGTGTGAATCACAACGGCTCATTTTCTATTTTCAGTGACTGCTAAGAATATGACAAATTTTCTCTTATTGCCACGAATCCAGCAACCACACAGTCTTTCACTACCATAAACAGTAAAGAAATGTCTAATCCAGGGTTTAAATTAGATCCAGGAAACCTCTGCTGTCTTTTCCTGTATAAAAGAGGTTTTTAAAATAAAGGCAGTTTGAATATGGCTTTACAGTCCCAAATTGCAGCCCTAGGTCTGTCATTAGGAGAAGTGTCAAATATCACAGAGGTTTGTTTAAAAGGGAATTACTGAAGCTACTGGTATTATTAGCAGTCTACTGACACATTTTATAAGAAATCAAAGTGCAGGCAGATGAAGACCTACATGGAGCCAGGGTTTGTCCCAGTGGGTTGAAGTGAAAGAGTTGCAGTGAGGGAGGAGAGGGGTCCTGCTGGGCTGCAGGCAGAGCTCTGCCCTGCCTGCCTCAGCTCCTGCCCAGGGGAACAGAGAGGATTGAGGAGGGCTTGGGGGCCTGGTGATGCAGGTGGAGGGTTTTGCCACTAGTTGAGGCTCATCCTTGCTCATGTGGTTTGAGCCCTTCACTTTACATAATTTGGAGAGCCTTCCCTCAGCAGATTTTGATCTGCACACTTTGCAGTAAGACTGGGAGGTGTGATGCATATTGGGGCAGCCCAGCAATACCACTGTCCTCTCTCAAGGCTTGAGGTTCTCATCCTTTTCCCCCCTTTCCCCTGACACCCTGGGATGTTTCCCAGTGTGTGGCACACTTATGAGTGCACTGAGCTGCTGAGGTGTCTATACTCTGTGAATTTAGCACAGAAAAGCCCCCCAAATCCACATGGATGATGTCTCCAGCAGTCTGAAGGAGAGGAGGACTGAACTGAGCAGACAACCTGTGACAAGCCAAGGGTCCTTGATAACCAGCAGAGACACCTTTCTCCTACATGTCATGGGAAGGACTGGTCCCAGGGGCTGAGCCCACATGCTCCTCTGTGGCTGCAGGGCGGGCGAGCGAGTATGGGAGGAGCAGACAAGGTAGCATCGAGGGTGTCCTCGCTGCAGAGGAAACTGAAGAGTGTGAAGAGAGCACACAGCAGAAACAGCCCTGGACACGTCAGAGTAGGAGGGAACAAAAGGTGCTTGGGGTAAACCCCATGGAGTTACCTAGAGAATGCAAATGTATTTACCTAGATTTAAAAAGTATTGTAAACATCTACAATTTGCAAATATATTTCCCTAGAGAATGCAGCAAAGCTGCAGCTGCTACCACTCAGTGTTGAAAACCCAGAGCTAGGAGCAGTGCAGATGGAAGATCTTGCACAGAGTAGGATGCTTACATGTAAGCGTGCCTTAATCAAGGTCTTCGTATCCGTACTTCCCATGTGTAATCAGAGATGAAGTCCATCCAGGGGGAAAAGGTTAAGAAACTGCAACTAGTGATACCTAAGAGGCCAGAGCTCACTTGACTGTATTTGGGAAAAGGACTGGCATTTGCGCATAGCAGTGGAGAGCGGGAGTGGATGCACGTCGAGTGTATCGCAAGTGCCCTCCCCACAGCGCTGTCACACCAGCACTGGGAAAAGAGGCAGACTTGCTTTTCTCCCAGCCTTGGTAAGGGAAAGAGTGTGAAAACAGTCCATGGAGTGCTGTCAATGAACGCAGCCACAGCCGGCCTGGGAAAGGAAGCACAGGCAGAGAGAGCCCAGCCTTACTGCGTCACTAAGAGCTGTTAGGAAGCGTAATAAAGACTAACACAGGACCCAGATACAGCGTGGTCCAGGCAGGGAGAACTAAGCTCAGTGGCTGCATGAGGTGAAAACCACGCTTGGGCACAGCCCTATTTGGTGTCCAGTCTTGTCCATCCGGGTAGGAGACAGCTGTAGGGCAACCCAGTTCTGCTGGCTGGCTGCTACTGCTTCACCTTCCTTTTAATATTTTATTTCTTTCTCTTGGTGACACATGAACATTTTTCTCAGGAAAAATAAAAGGTGGTCAGAGAGCTGGAGAACATTCAAGACTTCTACTTCCCACCACACCGACAAGCTCCTTCACAGTTCATGTGGCAAAAAAATTTACTTGGCCTAAATAGATGCTGCCTTACCCCTAGCTTGGATAACTGGGGACTTCTGCAGACTTACACTTGCTAAACCTGAGCCTGAAATAATACTGCAGCTTGTTCTGGCTGCTTTCATGTTCCTGCAAGTGATTTAATATTTTGCCAATGCAGTAAATCAGAAAACCTTACTATTCTGCATGTTCATCTGAATTAATGCTCCTCTGGCAGCAGCACTTGTTCTCATCCTTAGACACTTGCAAACCAATGGTTTGCTTGTAACATTTTCCAATACATTCTTAGATATTTTAATTACTTTATTTGATACTAAAACTGTTTGACAAGTGATTAGGAAAGAAGAATTAAGCACCAGTGTCCAAAATCTATATTAAAATAGCAAACTCCCATGTAGCCTCGAAAGCATTTGTAGACAATATAAGGGTTTTGGAGCCTGCATAGCAGCCTGCGCTTGTTCCTGTGTGGAATTACCTGGAAAAAGCAGCCATTTTAATCAAAACCCTAAGGGTAGATGAAATCATGAGAAAACACGAGCTTTATTCCAATGGATATTGACTGTAACTCATTAAGATGTTAAGGTATTAACAGCCCGTTTGATGAGAAAAATGTCTGATAGCGGGCGTACATAACTGTGTTACAGAGAATGCTGGTATCAACACATCATAATGAGTAACTAATGATGTCTGTGGCCTAACGAGGTGATTAAAGCAGTATCCTTTGATCTATGTCACTCACTTGATTTAATGCCATGCTGAGATTGAATATCTGTGCACCACTGGGGAGATTCAAGTAATTTGAGTAATTCACTAGCCTTGTTCCCACATCACCGAGGTTATTTGCAATGAACACAGTTGTATCTGTAGCCAACTCACCCCGGGCGGCACACGCTGCCAGGGCAGAGGCCACTGCTCCCTGCCTGCTGGCAGCCCCTTGCAGGAGTCTCACCGCACAGCCTCCTGCCATGGCCTTGAGCCTTCCTTTTGCCTCACAGTCCCCGCTCCTTACAGACCAAGGCCACTGGCAAATTTCAGAAACATTCTCTGCCAAGAGAACCTCACAGGAAGATGCTTTGCTCCCTTTCCCCCAACCCCTTGGTGCCGAGCACAGTAGAGAGTCACACTGCACTGATCCACAGGGCTTTGTGCCCAGCATGTGCTAAGCATCCCGCTCAAACCTGTGGGCTTGTCCGGCAGGAGAAGAGCTTAGGTACCAGTCCTCTGGGACAGCAACAAGAGTGCCAGGAGCCCAAGCTGACAAGTGACACCAGAGATGTAAACGCTTCGACCACAGTCACATAATGTGATGTAGCCTGGCCGCTGGCTTCCAGCTTACATCCTGCTTCCACTTTCAAATATCCAAAAAGCTTTTCAGCCTTACCGGGGGAAGGACTTGCTAACCCTTTCATAGGCATCACAGCAGCTCTGCCTGCCTGTGCAGACAGACCTCGGCTATGCAGCATTGCTTGGGGGGCACAGTTGCTAAGTTTTGGGTTGTATTTTGCTCATAAGGATACCAGAACAGCGGCCACCCTCCCTCAGTCAGACCAAAGATCCATCTGCGTGACCCGAGGGGACAAGAGCGGGTGCCCAGGGCAGAGCACACAGCCATAGCCCTCCTCAGTGCCCTTCCCGCTGCCAGCCGTTCTCAGTGGATATCCTGAGCTGCGTGTGGTTTATGTATCAGCAGCCATTGTGTATTTCACTTGCACAAAATGTTTATATTTTGCAGTGCAGTAGTTCTTCCTAATGAAATTGATGATGAGGATTAGTTTTCCCTCCTAATCATTTTTAACCTTAAGTGATAACTAAAGCATAACTGAGAATCAAATTCTAGGCACCTCCCTCAGGCAGGAAATTATTGTGCTTGATGAATAGACTATTTTTACAAAGGGCTTTTTCCTGTCCATAACAGCACCCTGGCCCCCAGACGCAGGGTGTGATACCTCTGACCCTGTCCAAGCAGCGGTTGTCCCCCCGGGGAGCATCAGGGCCCAGCACAGGGGCTGGGCACTCTGCAGCCCCCTCTCCCCTAGCAGCGCTCACAGTGCTCTAACGGGGAGCAAACTGTGCAGGGCTGTCACAGGGCTGTCCCACCCTCCAGGCAGCCCTGGCACAGCCACCCTGCTGTACCCCTGGGGACATCCCTGACCCTGCTATGGCCCTCCACCCTGTCCCCTGCCTCACTGGCCCTCCCAATGCCTGTCCTTCAGGCTTCAAGCGCTTGCTGTAATTTGTAACGCTGACAGCAGCACTGCCCCGTCCCACCCAGGGCACCCGAGCCACCCCCCATGCACACAAACACAGCACAGCCCATATTTTCCACCCAAACCCACCAGACCCCCTCACCAGGCACAGCTCCTCCAGCTAAGGGAGCAGGGCCCAGCTCCAGCAGCTTTTAATGGCCTGGGTTAATCACATGCAAATGGGATGCAGCTGCTGCATCACCCGCACCGCCCGCCCGTGCTGCCCAAGGGGTGGGTGAAGGCAGCACCCAGCTGCCGCTGCTGCCTTTGTCCCTGGGAGGCTCCAGGTGGAACAGGGGCAAGAGCAACTTCTCTCTTGTGCCGGGGAGCTGTTTTGCACCCCTCTGCTTGCTGTCCCTGTGCCTCAGCTTCCGCTGGTGCTCAGAAAACAAAGTTTGTGAAGCTCGTTTCGGTGTTTGGGTTTGGGGCACCCAGCTGGCTCCCCCGAGCACGCTGAGATAAAGGGTGCACACAGCAGAGTTGAGTGTAACTCCAATATAAATATGAAGCTCTAATATAATGAAGTAACTGGGAAGCTGTGCAGGGTCCTGGGCATCCCAGAGTCCCCACTTGCTGTGGGCGGCCAGCTGGTCCCCGCAGTGTGGCCCAGCAGCAGGGGGCTGCCTGAGGACGTGGGGCAGCGAGATGCTGTGTGGTATGGGGCCACCCTCCAGTGTCTGGGGTCAGGGAGATTAATGACCAAAATGACTCATGTGAGAGGGAAACGTGGGACAGGAGGTGTAGGGAGAGGTCACACTGAGGGCACGTGCTGCAGCTGCACCAGGCTTTGCCCACATGCCACCCATCCTCCTCCCCTGGCCTGTGGGACGAGAACCTTGGAGATGGTCCCCACAGCTGCCTGGTGGGCTTCAACCCCTGTGGCATCTCCAGATTATTTTTTTCTAGAAAAAGCATTTTGCTGTGTCCCTGGAGGTGTTTTTGTGTTCCAGGTGAGAGTGCTGCACATGGCAGGGCATGCTGGAGCCCTTACTTTGCACTGCGGCCACGGCCAGCACCATGCCACAGAGCTACTGATCTGAGTCAGCACCGAGTTATCCCAGGCCTGGCTGGTATAATGCTGCGGAGGGCAAATCCCACAGACAGAGGACATTTCTGGCTTCCCATCTCCCCTTTGCCTTTGTACTTGCCCTGGACGTGGGTTGCTGGTGACGCTTTGGTTTCTGGCATGGTCTTGGGACGCCAAGCCCGAGGGGACCCCTCCGAACAGACGCGCTCTGTGCCTCTCAGCTTAGCAGTAAAAAGAAATTGCACATCAGGGCACAGGCTGCAGGCGCTTCCAGAAATAAAATATTGTCAGCAGAGTCCAGACCATCCATCAGAATAAATGTAGCTGATGCCGTGATTTATGGGACGAAGATGAAGGTTTAATCCTCCTCTCAGCAGTGCAACCCGAATTGCCACAAAACCCTGTTAAATTTTGTGGCACACGCTTCATCACTTCATTAGGAGATAGAGAGAAAATGGTTCAATGCATTGCTGAATCTTTTACGGCCGGGGACTCTCCTCCCACCACTCCCAAGTGATGGGTAATCTCTCCGATCAGATCCCCGGGAAAAGACCCCGTGGGATTACAGAGCGCGGAGGCATTAACAACAGTGACAGGAAAGGAATACAATATCCCTTTAAACAATTAAATATTGATCCTGCGAGCCCGAGGTGGACTCCATCAGGCAAAAGGAAACACCTCCGTGAATTAGTTTGGTGACATCCATACCCTTAGACGATATAAAGGAAACCGAGATTATTTGCTTCAGTTATTTTCTTAATGTTTTTTCCCTCAATTAGAGAACTGCATCTGGTACGAACCGCACTCGCTGTTCAGACACTCAGCTCTCGCTTCCCCTGGAGCCCACCCCACTGGGCACCGAGGCGGGAGCTGGGATGGATGGGGAGCCCAGGCTTGGGGTGTCTGCTGGGGCCGATGGAGGGAAGCAGGCAGGGCGGAGCCCGAGGTGCCATCTCGGGTCCCCCCACCCGCGGATGTCCCTCCTGCGACACCGCCGAGCACTGCCCGTCCGGTGGGAGAGCTGGGGCTGCCCTGGGGGGCTCAGCCGCTCCCCTTGGCTCAGCCTGGTGCCGTGGGGCTGCACGGGGAGACACAAAAGAAGGCAAGAAATGTCTAAATTTAAAGTGCTGGAAAATCCAACCTTTTATTTACTACGTTTTTGTGACTACATAAACGCTGAAACATTGTAACACTGAAAAGCATGATGACATCATCACTTGCTTTTTTCTTTTTTTTTCTTTTTCTTTTTTTTTTTTTTTTTTTT
>Ga0065711_1044231_pt1 | contig 14220 bp, 23 predicted proteins | sample Hoacrofraction12_FD_59098 | JGI IMG/M metagenome (GOLD analysis project Ga0065711, IMG submission 59098) | Hoatzin crop microbial communities from Cojedes, Venezuela - Epithelial fraction 12 v2 (version 2) | ecosystem: Host-associated > Birds > Digestive system > Esophagus > Crop | place...
AGCGGGGCAGGGGTCATCGACGGGTGGCTGGTGGCTCGGTGTCCCCAGGCCGGCAGCGGGGAGGCTCAGCTCTGCTGTTTGGGGGTTCCCAGGGCATCGCCGCGCTGGGGAGGCGAGCAGAAGGAGCTCGCCAGCATGGCAGCTCTCGCCGGGGGAAGGCGGGAGACATCCCTGCCCTTCCCTAAAAGGCTGCGGAGGGTGGAAGCGACGCGTCCCGGCACGCAAGGACAGGCCAGGGCTGGGGGAGCAGCGCTGCTGGGGGAGACCTCAGCTCCTGTCTTCTCCACCAACCTTTTTATTTAAATACCCTCCCCATCCCGGTTACCGGCTCCGCCGCCGCCAAAAGCCGCTGCCACACGGAGCCGGGGCTGCGCACCGGAACCCCCCGCCCCAGTGGGGTCCCGAGCCCCCCGTCACACCCATGACCCCATGTCATCCACGAGCACCTCATCCGGGCGGGCCGCCCCGGCCAGGCAGCGTCCCACCGCCGCCAGCACCATGCCCAGGCGACGGTCCAGTGCCCGCAGGTGGGGCTCGGCCAGGACGGGGGCCAGTGGGTCGGTGGCCAGGGCTTCCCGCAGCAGGTCGCTCAGCAGGTAGGGCTGGGTGGCCAGCAGCCGCAGCCGCAGGTAGGTCGACTTCTTGAGGCTGAAGAAGACGAAGGAGGGAGAGGTCTCGACTCCGGAGAACCTCTCCCCGAGGGCAGCAGCTCCAGGGCGCGTGGGGAGCCCCCATACCTGCAGCACTGCCGGAGAGGGGCCAGGATGGACAGTTCGTCGCGCGAGTGCGTGCCGAAGCTGGGGACGGGGGGGGAGAAGCCCACCGGCATCACCCCGCGGCTTGGAGCCCAACACAGGGCGCATTTCAGCAAGACCCGCGGTCTCCTCCCCACCCCTCGGCTGGGGTTGCTCCCCCCCACTCCCTGCTTTACCCGCGGCCGTTGTCCAGGTGCAGCAGGAAAGTGTCGTTCCCAAATTTCTCGAAGGTCTCGTAGTGGTGCCGGTCCATGTTGCCTGCGGCAGGGCAACGAGTTTGCGGTTGGGTGCTGGGCTGGGAGGTGGGAGTGGGGACGAAGAGCACCCTCCTGGTGCGAGACCGAAAAAAGGGCTGGGAGCACCCCCAAGGTGCCTGTCTGGTGGCCATGGCCACGGAGGGGACCTGAGCAGAGCGCCCCCGGGGCCTCCAGACCGCTTCTCAACCCGGCAGCCCCCATGGTGGGGCAACAGCGGCAAACAGAGCAGAAAGAATGGCAAAGGCACGGCTGCGGCGGCCGGGGACGAGGCGGTGGGAAGCTGTCCCAGTCAGAGGATGGCCAGGGGACAGCGTGGGGAGGAAGGAGCGGCCAGGAAACCTCGCAGGCCGGCAAACCTGGCAGGGCGCAGTGCCACGGGACGTGGAGCCGTTTGGGCCCCCGGAGCCCCCAGCGCCGTCGCGGCGGGGCTCACCCATGAGGAAATCGAGGATTGCCATGTCGATGAGGTCGAGCAGGCGATGGCCCCTGTCGTAGGGCGGCGTCTCTCGCACCTGAGCGCAGTAGTTGGGGTTCAGCTCCCACCTGCGGGCAGAGGCCGGGACGGGGGACATGAGAGCGGCCGTGGGGCAGCCCCCTCCCATCCCAACGGCTCTGCTGCCCTGTGCCCCCCGTGCCCCCCGCTCACTCGGCCTTCTTGCTCTTGTGGTAGGAGCGGCGCCAGGGGCTGCGCCAGGAGCGGCGCTTGGCCAAGGTCTTGTCGGGCAGCAGGGCGGCCATGGAGCCCTCCAGCCGGTCCGGCTTGCCGCAGAGGGCGTGCTCGGTGGAGCAGTAGTAGGAGCATTCCCCGTAGAAGCAGACGTTGCCCGCTGGCCGTGGGGACAAAGCAAAGGTTGGCGAAGAGCGGGAAGGCGATGAGCCCGCTACCCCCACGCAGGGCGGTCCAGCAGGCGGCCGGGTGAGGATGCTCCATGCACCGTGGCCACGTGCCCACAGCAAAGTGGTGGCAAGGAAGGCCTTGAGGAGCAGAGCTCCGTGGCAGGGGACACGGCGGGAGCTGGAGCCGTCCCCAAAGGGACGGTTTGCCCCGGTGCAGGGGGAGCCAGGGCAGGAGCAGCCAGGCGAGCTCCATGCTGGTGGCCACAGAAGAAGATGGACGGCATGAAAGCTCACCTGGGGAGATGAAGAAAGTCTTGGCCAGCTTCTTGTCCGTGGTGATGTCACGGATCTCCTTCGTTATATTGACCAAACGGCCAGAAACCGGGGGGATTCGCCGGAAATCCAGGATCCTGAAACACGGAACTTGGAACCGTTTCTTGCTGACCCTGGCTTGTTTTCACAGCAAGTTATTAAAACTGCCGTGAGATGCAGGTATCCCTCACAACAGGGAGGAAGAGGTGGGATGAGATGCAGGTATCCCTCGCAACAGGGAGGAAGAGGTGGGACGAAGGAGCAGTTTCTCTGTCGCTTCGCTGTCACAAGAGGGCTGAGTCAGATGCGGAGCTTGCGCTCACCTGTCCAGGTGGAAGGCTGCAATCTCTGCGTTGTGCCGCTCAAAGTCCGAGAAGTAGAAGAAGTCGACGGGGGTCTCCTGGTCCCGGGTCTGCCTGGGAGGAGAAGGGAGGGTGGGGGCAATGGCCGCACATGAGGTGACCCCCAGTGTGGGCTTGGCCCCAAACCAGCCCTTGCCTTGTGTCCCCGGTGCCACCACAGATGCGGCCAGACCCAGCCTCCTCCAGTTGCTCCCTGCTGGGTGATGCAGCCCCAAATCCCCCAACGAAGGGCTGGGAAGCCCTCATGGTCTGGGTGGTCCCGGATGCTCCTCACGGACCATCTTCTTCTTTCCACCACTGGAGGTCACTACCCCATCACAAGCTGCGCCCAGCCTGCCGCAAGCACCACCGGGGAAGGCGAGAGCAAAGGGGACCACCCCGCTCACCCCAGTTTTGGGGTGGGGGTTGGGGGGCCCAAGAGGGGCAGCGCACGAAGCATTTCTCCATTTCTCCCTCCGCGGTCTTCTCCAGCCACCTAACAGGACCGTGGTGGTGGGGTATGGGGTTGTCCCCAGCTCTACTCACTTCATGGGCTTGAAGAGGGCCTGCCCATAGTTCGGGAACGTCATGATGAGCTTGAGCTGGGTCCCGCCAGACTTCTGGACTGAAAAGTGACGCGCGGGGATGAGGGAGGTGGGCAGCAGGCAGTGGGGCAGGGGTGCGGGGCAGGGGTGCTGGCAGGGAGGTGGTACCTGAGCTGACGATCCTCTGCGTGGCCAGGTCCTGCAGGAGGGTGGGCATCAGGGGGTCCCGGCGGGGGTACAGCTCGTAGCGGTTGATGCCGACGTGGAATTTGAGCCAGGCGGGGTAGGTGTCGTAGGCTGTCTTCCCTGTCGGGAGGAGCGCCTCGGCTTTACTGCTGCTGACCCTGCAGCCCAACAGCCACCGCCACCCCAACAACAACGACAGCGTTTAGTTGGGACGGGACAGGTCCCACGTCTCCAGGCCCTTCCCGGGAGCCGGCGCATGGAGAGTGAGGCCCAGCACAAGCCCTGGATGGTGGAGAAACCCCTCACCCCGTGCACCCTCCTTGGAGCTCCTGGCACCTGGGCCGATCTCACCCATGGCTGGTGGCCCAGGGAGACCCACTGGCATGGCTGAAGCAGGCTCGGTGGCTTCCCTCGCATCCCCCACGAGAAAGCCCTGGGCTGGCCCTGCTCCTCTCATCTGCACCTTTATTTCCCTGCTGGAGCAGCTCATCTTGTCGTATTTCCCCCAGGGATTAGCTCCCGGGGATACAACCAGCTACGCACACCTGCGTGCGCACCAGGGACACACATGTCGTTCACCAACACAGGGCGGAGGAGCAGGGACTTCCCCCCCATCCCCAGCACCAACCTGAACTCCCGCCCTCAATGTCCAGTTCCCCTGGGATGGGTTTATCTCACACCCCTGATTTCCCCTGGGGCTGAGTTTGGGTTAGTGCTACCCCTGCCTCTGGGCCTTTCGCAAATTTGCGGTGTGCTGGCTTTCATGGGCGGGCTCTTGGGGGTATCTGCCACCGCTCTGCGCCCACCGGCACTGCAATGGGACAGTCGGCCCAGGGCATCGGTAATCCAAAGCCACGTCTCTCTCTAGGAAAACGCAAACTGTGCCCCAGTTTCAACCAGCCAGACCCACCTCCCGTGGTTATCCTTGGGCAAGGTGGACCTCAGAGACAAGACAAATGGCCGGTTGTGGAAGCCAGCTCTTAAGCCAGCTTCTACTCTCTCCCAATTTTAGCAACCACCACGTTTGGAAGGTGTGCTTTCCGTAAGGAAGCTGCTACGTGTTATTGACGCTAAAGCTTTTAATGTCTTCCCTCCTAATTAGAGGTTAGTAGTCCAGTGATAAAAATAGGCAGCCGGCAGCGGTGAGCTCACCACACAGCCGAGCCTAAGGAGGTCAGGCGGTGTCCTGCGAAATGCGGGACGGGAACGGTCTCACGGTTAGAGGTAACCTACATTGTGGGCTTTGTGTCCCCAATGTGTTGGGACAGGGGGATGAAACTGGTTAGGAATCTGCAGTGGGGACTTCCTCATGTATAGAGAGAGGGAGACCACAGCTAGAGTCTGCACTGGGGAAGGAAAGGAGATGAGCTAAAAGATATCCTACATAATACTGTGAATAATTCAAGTGTCTGCTTTGGCTTTGCCGTGTGCTACAGGCTCCCAGGCAGCAGCCCAGAAATTCAGGGCTAAGAGAGGATTTGAGGTGCAAGAAGAGCTCGCTCAGCATCCGAGGCCCTTCTGGGGCAGGGATGCTGATCTACGGAAGGAAACACCACCTTTGGTCCCTGCCGCCCGTCCCCTCAAACTCACGTATCCCCCAAAAGCAAGCCAGGGCTGAGCTCACTCCTCACCATTCGTCACTCCCACTGCTGTGCAGGCTGAACTTCTCCATGGGGTTGACCACAAACAACTTGTCTTTCTCCGTCACCTCCAGGATTGGGATGTTGTAAAGAGGATGCTCGAAGAGCGCCGCCAGCTTTGATCCTTTGGTCCGCCCCGGATCGCTGTCTCCGTGCCGGCGCTGGACCCCCATCTCTCCAGCCCTTGCCTGCAGCCCCGCTCCCGGCGGCTGGGAGCTTTTCTCCAAGGAGCCATTGCTGCCGCTGAAATCCTGGAGGATTCGCAGGCTCAGCTTTTTGGGGCTGGCCAGCATGGGGCTGCCTGACGGGACGCCGGAGGCTTCCTGTGCCTTCGCATGGCAGCCGCAGGGCCTGCGGGCTGCCGGCAGAGCCAAATCCATCGCCAGGTGCACCAGGAGGGCCAAGAGCAGGAGAAAGAGGAGGCTGATTTTAAATTTCCTTTGGAGAAGCGTTTGCAGCCGGCACCGCATCCTTCCTCACTCAAGACGCTCAGCAAGGGGTGGGCACCCACCCGGGGCTAAAAGAGAGTCGGTGTAGCCACAGCCCCCGTGAAAAAATAGGAGCGAAGCGTCCTGGATTTAGAGCATCGCAGTTAAAAAGCAACTGGTGCGCGGGCAGAGTCGCGGGATGAAAGATCTGACACCGCGGCGCTTCACGGGGCGACGACGCCGGGCCGGCAGCGGGCAGGGCGGGAGGTTGCAGCAGGGTTTATCAGCGCTGATAAGGGGCGAGCTGGCACCCCCGAGGTCAGCGTGAACGGGGCAAGTTCCAAATCAATAGCCGCGGGGCTGGCTCGGGGAGAGCGGTGGCTGCAGACAACCGCCACGCTGCCCCATCCCTCCGTGCTGTCACCTGCATGAGGCCGCAGGACGTTTCTCGGTGCAGGGGGCATGAGAGTAGATCTGTCCCCTGCAGCAGCCCCCCTGCCCCGCACCCCACAGCCCCATTCTCCACGTCCATCGTACCTCCTAAGCTCCCGCTATTTTTCTATCCACACCCTCACAATCCAGGTGAGTTTTGCTCCTGCTGCTCAGCCAGAGCACCGTTACCATCCTCCCCCTACACATTCAAGGTTGCTTCTATGCAATCCCCCGTTCAAAAACTGCTCAAGTTAGGTAAAACGAAGGGGGTGTGAGTAGCAGCGTCGCTAGGACGGGAAAAGCTGGGCTGGCAGGGTAGGGAAGGGCTGCCAGGCAGGTAGTACACGGGCAGGGACGCTCCCAGGGCCTCTGAAGCAGGCAGGGGAGGCAGGCAGGCAGGAGCAGGGTTGCTGTCTGCTGCCTCAGGCATCAGCACAGGGGGGCATCGGGACCCCCAGGGCGCCAGGGAGGACCAGCAGCTTGCAGAACGGAAGGGCAGCCCATTTTAATGAGAAATTCACCTTTCCAGGGACAGCCAGGTTTACAGAACTGGGCTGCCTGGGTAAAGTGGGTTGGTGACTTGTAGGGGGGGAGCTTTGGATTTGTTAAGGGACAGAGAAGCACGGGAAAACCCTCAACAAGCCTGGGGGCTTGGGTACAGAGTTCGGAGCGATGTTTTCCCTCCTTCTGATTTCTCAAAGGATGCAGAGAGCATGTGAAATCCCGTACGTCACACGGTCCTTCCTCGCTGCGTGAGGCACCAGCAGCCAGCTTGGACACCCTCGCTCCAAGCCAGTGAGGGTACGATGAGCAGCGGGCAGGAGGGGGTACACCGGAGACCCCCTCTTCTACTGCCATCCCTGCACTACCCTCTCCGCCCTGTCCTGTGCCAGCTCCATCCATGCTGGGCTCGGCCCCCTCCCAGGCGAGAACGCCACGTTCCCGGTGTTCTCGGCTTGCCGTGTCCCACGGCGCGACAGTTGCCTGGAAACCGCCTCCGGCTGACACCATCAGCCGCCCCAGATTCAGCCAGCTCCGCGTTCCCTTCCCTGAGCCTTGCGCTAGCAAGATGGCCGATGGGAGCCGGGGCAAACGGGGAGGAAGAGGAGCGCTTTCCAGCCCGGCTGGCGAGCTTGAAGCCCTGCAGAAGGAGCCGGGCGGAGGGGAGCAGATGGCTTCCCCAGGGAAGGGAACACAGCGTCTTGCTCTGGGAGGTTTGCTGGATCCTGTCCGGACATACGGTTGGGAAAGAAGGCACCTAGGAGGGGTTGTAGCTGGAACACGGGATCGTTAGGTCATTGCTTAGTGGAAAAAAAACACCAACAAAACCCATGTGGTAACCGCTCGCATCAAAGAAACTGGGCTTGGTGCCCAGAGCAGGGCCACAGATTTCTTTAATCCAGAGCCAGCCCTGGGAGACCAAGGGGAGAAGACCCTCCTTCTTTCCAGTCCCCCAAACCAGCTCCAGACTGGGCTGGGGTGGATAGAAACCTCCCTCCCACCTCCTAGAGCCAGGCAGGGACCCCACGGGCTGAAGCCACCCCCCCGACCAGGCGTCCCACCCCTGCCCCGATTTAGCAGCCCCTTAGGAAGTGGAGGCAGTGGGATTAGGTGGGGCACTTGCCACCCTCAGCACTTCAATGGCAGCATTAAATATTAACCAAAAGATTTTTCAGCGAGTCAGACACGAGCCCGCAGCAACGGGGAAGAGCCGGAGAGCTTCAAAGGTGCCTCGATTGCCTGACAGCACATTGTACCTTGTTGCCATGACATCATCACAGAGAAGCAGGAGAGTTCGCACCTCTTTCTTCCCATCTCCCCTCTCCCAGCCCTTCCTCCATCTTCCCAGCGCCTTGCCCCCTTCCCAGCAGGTTCGAGTCACCCCTGGGGCGGAGGAGGAGCCGCACATCCGAGGACATTTCCACTGCTGGCACCGAGTCAGGACTCCCCAGCGGCCAATAACGCCGCCGCCCATCTCCCCTCAGCAGGGAGAGATGAAGTCACAACGCGCAGCCCTCCGAGCCGCTGCCGCAGCTTGCTGGGATGGGTGGATAACGAGGGTCATTTCGGCTGGCACCGATGCATCACCCTGCGTTTTTCATCTCCTTTTCTACATCTGACAGCCTGATGCTTTGATGGGGATGGGCAATGGCAGCAATACGCAGGGGGCAAGAAACAAGAGGGATGGGAGAACACAATAGCAAGCCACCTGTTGCCAGCCTCCCCAGCTTTCTGCTGAAAATTTGTAAGGTAAAAAACCTTCAGCAAGGGGCTGCAGCTTTATAGTTGAAAGCAGGCAGGCCCTAGAGGCTCCAAAGCATCAGCCACAGAGGGGTCTCTTGTGGAAAAGCACAGGACAAGGGACCATCTCTGATCCATGAACCATGCTCCCCGAAAATTACCGGCATGCCCGAAAATATGCCAGTTCCATGTCAAACTTACGGCAAAAGTCTTTTTTCTAACACACAGGGCCCAGTGTGGTATGGCTCAACTTGCAACGGCACGAAAATTGATCCATCTGATGTGCCCCGACAGGCAGAGCTGAATTTTGGGAAGGTGAGCTTTGTGCTTTCGCATATGGTGCCGACGACGGGCACACAAACCAGCTAAGACGGGCTGGCTTCTTTGTGGTAACTTCTTGTGGGAAAGCTGTCACCCTTGGAAACAAAAATAGCCTGCTGCTCTCCTGCGAGCCACCTTGCACTTACCTTGGGGGAGTTACAGCGTGGAAGCTGACTTGCTGCAAGTTCACACCTAGCTCACCTCAATCTGTTTGCACGCTCATGCTGCGAGAAGGCTGGGGGGCGGTCAGCCCGTGCTTCTTGCCGGCGCAGGTCATGGAGACATTGGCTTTGGTCAGCTGGCGGCCAGAGATAACAAACCGGCAGCGAGGCCAAAAGATTGCGTGCTGAGGTAAGCAGCTCCCCGTGATCATCTACAGGTCACCACGACCCTGCAGAGATGCCTATGACCAGCGTGTCTCTGCATATGCACACAGGAGTTAATTATTCATTAGCGTGAAAAAGGCACCATTAATGCGACAATGGCATGGCTGAAGGTATCACCATGCTTCAACGCAGGGCATTCCAAAGACTCGGGCTTTACTTTTTCCTCTGAACCTAGAGGAGACAGGAAGTTGTGGAAGATAAAAACCATCTTTTCCACCTGCCAGCTGTGGAAAGCGCCAGTCAACAGTGCTATCTTCACGTAACTGCAGCCAGCTGGAGTGAGACAGAGCAACCACACCAAGAGACAGCTCAAAGGATTTGGACTCTTCTACACTGCACAGCAATCCTGCCGCTGCGGTCCACTGCACTGGGCAAGCGTCACGGTACCAACTACCTTAGGACACCAGTTACATGTCCCCCTACCTTGCAATTCCCTTCTACCCGATCAATCAGGAATTATGTGAGAGGGTATTGGGCCTGGCCAGCACAGATGGTCCAAAATCGAAATAGTTTCCAGTTGTCTTCATCTTACTCTAATTCCTGGCTTATAGAAGAGCCCCTGACACAACAAAATGGAGGAAGGATACCTCCAGCATCACACTGAGGTTCAGAGAAGGAACAAAAGGAATTGTAAGACCCCCAACCAGTTTGATCCACCGCAGGCACTAATGAGAAAGGTCCCTTGGAATTGAACTAAGGGCTGGAGCGTTGCCTCTCACAAAACACGAGGTGCCAGTGGTACTGCTGGCGATGCTCTGAGAGGAAAGCCTGAAAACGAAGGAAGCCACAAACACGAGGTGCTGAAGGTCAGAGCAGAGGCTCACTGGCTGGGCAGAGGACACGGGCACACCAGCAGCACTACAGGGCTGGCAACCTTCCTCAGCATCGCTGCTTGTGACAGTGAAAGAAACCGAACAGGGAGGAGGAGAGCACATCTCTGGGACCCGCGAGTCACCCAGGAATCACACGGGATGGAGACTCACCACTGTCCTCCACCCGAGCTACACCACTACTTACTTAACTTCCACGTTTCCTGAACTGCTTTTCCTCCTCCTCCTCCACTTTGGGAGTTTCATTTTAGAACGCACACAGAAAAGGACATTTTACTAAATTTTTATTGTAAAAACACAGTTCCCCAGGTTTATATAAATAAGCCATATACGTAACATTCAATTAGATTCATTCCATCCTCCAACACTGACAGCTTTAAAAAAAATGAAACAGGCTAAAAGAATGCAAGTCCAAAAAAGACATTGGGTTTCTGATGACCAAGTGATATCTCACATGGAGCCTCCTTCCTCTACCAGCCTCCAAACAAGATGCTGAAAGTACACAGCACTTGCAACACCCCCAAGAACTGACAGGGAGGCATTCGAGCCTTACGAAGAGTTCTCACCCACTCCCCAGGCATCGTCACCAGCCGCCTGTGTTTTCATGCTAGCTCCGCGTGCGGTGGGTGAGAAAGGAGGGGGCAGTTTGCATAGCAACCTCCTACGCCCAGGCAGCTCAGCTGCTGCACCCTGCCAAAAGAAGTGGGGAAGGGCAAGCCGAGTCTGCTTCCCCATGGCTAAAACCTCCACGGGCAGCCTGAAGGGAGACCCTTGGCACTGCCAGTTCTGTACGGACATCTTCGAAGGGGGGAAGAAGGCATTCTCGGTGTACAGAGAGAGGAGAGGCAGGTTCTGGTCAGAGCCGTACCACAGGGTAGTGGGGAAGGCAGAGAAGAGAGGACGTAGTGTGGAAGAAGTGGGAGGGAAAAAAAAACCAAAACCCACAGGGCTAGATAGCACCTTTTCTCTTTCGCTTTCCCCTCCCAGCGCTGCCGTACGGCTCTGCAGCGTGTCGTGAGATTACCTACTTCCCACCTCCTTCCTGCTTCGGCTCAAACACCAAGGGAAGAGCCACGGGCAGATGAGAAATCCCACCAGCAAGGACAGGACAGCTTAGCCAGTTTATATGCACGCACGCACCAACTATTTGTATCCCACGGAACTGTTACGTCAGTATGAAAAAAAAACAGTCTTGACGCTTAACTATTAAAAATAAAGCCCCACCTCCAGATTGTACAAAACCTGTCAAGAGAAGGAAGAAATCTCTTGTATGCAGCGAGTCTGGGTCCTGGCCAGATGTCAGGAGCACTTCCAGACGCACACGGCCAGACTGCCACCAAAGAACATGTACAGCAGATTCTTCACCTCGTGAGTGATCTCAAAGCCAAAGCCTTCCCCAATCACCACATGCCAGGAGGACCCAAATTTCTTGTCCATCATCTCTTTGATCATCTTGGCTGCGCTCTGGATAATGTTAAGAAGGAGAGTGTAGGGTGAGACAGAGCAAGCCGCGAGCTTTGATGCAAACACCCCCCTCGTCTTCTTCTCCCTTTAAAAAAGACTACTGAAGCCACAGGCAACAGGTATGGCAGCTGCACTGCAGGAACTGGGAGCTCCCCAGAACTACGCCCCAGGGAAAACAGGTCTCCCTGTTTTCAGCAGCCCCTGACACAGCAGCTAGGAGAAATTAAAGAGCTGCATCTCGCAACCACTGCTCTCGTTCACGCAGTCTGAAGCAAGAGCTCTCATTTAGGTGCTGATGGAGTTATGCTGGGTGCAGCGAGCGTGAGAGGAGATTCAGGTCACTAAGCTGCGGCTATTTTTACAGGAGTCCATTTTTTTTCTTCCAGCTAATTACTAAAACACTGAAACTAGGCTGACTTTTAGAAGGCTCACTTCTCCCAGATCACACCCTGCTTGATCTAAAAAAGGAGAAAAGAAAATTTTAGTGACATGCGGTGTCTGAGGCAGGACGGGACAGAAGGAATCTCTCACTTCATAGCTCTGCCTTGCTGCAGCACAAACCTGCTGCAAGCAGTCTGTGCCCTGCCCACGGAGCAAGGTGTGTTCTCCTTTATCTTTGGCTCTCAGAGTTAAGGGCAACCTTCCAAAGATCGTAACTTCCACATCACCCCCCCGTTTACATGGTCTCAGTAATTTCATTCAGGGGGCTGAAAGCCAAGAGGGAAGACTCGACAGACTATACCTAAAGGTTCAAAGACTTTCATGTGCTCACCCCCAAAACAAGAGTCTCTTCCCCACTCTGGTGGGGACAACCTTGCTCAACCCCGAAGAACAGACAGGAAGGGCCCATCTCCACACAGTTCTGAACCAAGCCCTCAGGACACACGCATTTTATGAGCAGAGTGGAAGCATGTCACAGGCAAGGGAGGACCAGGAGAGAGGTCAGGTTTGGGAGGCAGCATCACTACTAATCTCTGCTTCCTGCATGAAAGCAAAGTACTACTACAGATCTTGCTGACAAAGGGAACCGAATCTGAGATCTAGCCAAGCTCTTTGCCACCTTCTGCCCTTGCTCTGTGCCAAAGGAGAGGAATGGGATGTCAGGATCTGTCCCACTCTGTCCCACACCCCTAGGCCCACTCCTGCAGGTTCCCCAAGCCGCAGTAACTGAAGCCTGGCCATTTCGGGATTTGGCTAGTACCTCGTTGTTGGTGGCATATTTCTCACACGCCGTGACACACAGCTCCATGGCTTCCACACGCATCTCCTCCGGCATGTCTGTGTGCTGGAAAGAGCAAACAAGCAAGAGAAACTAAGCAGAAGAAAAGCTAGACACAGGACAACAGTAAGTAGCCCTTACTTTGCCCAGGCTACAGTGGGGGCCTAGTCTGCTGAGCATGGGCAAAAGTCCCTGTGACTTCTAATGCTTGCTTCAAGGTGGGGGGGCATCACCAGCAACAAGGGCTTTTCAGTACACTGAGCATTTCCACCGTTTCAGACAATGGTAAATATGAAAATGGCTCACTGCATTACAGCTGACCCCTTGACTCCAGCCAGTGCAGAATTCTTCTCTACCTAGCATTAAGGCTAGCGTTAAAGTAAACACCACAACTTAAGGGAGGAGATAAATACATTTGTCAGTTTTTTTGTTACAAGATGAAGGGAAAGCGTGCTAATACTGCTCCAACCACAGTCCTTAATTATAGTTATAAGCATAACAGAGAAGTCTAAATTACACAGCCTTTTCTTCCACTGCTGATATCTGGCTTGGCTAGCAAGATCTTTCACTCCAGCTCCTCTAGGAAAAAAAAAAATGAAGCTGTATCCAGAACACAGGAGAGGGCTCCAATCTATCAGACAGATCACTCTGACCCAGGCTTCCGCTGGCCGACGGGGGGAACAATGGTGCATGTTCTCACAACAGCTACTCAGTGGGAGAAAATTTAGTTTGGAAAGTTGGTAAGAATGAAGGTAGAATTTCATATCTACAATGTTGGCAGATGCATAAACCATCCCTCTTACCCTAATCAGCGGAAAGCTGTGAAGTCTTTTGTAATCAGCCTCCTCCTTTTTCCCCTCCCCAGTGTCTGCCATTGTCCTTCCACAGTGACCCCAGGAATGGGCGGAGTGGCTGTCTGGAGCTCAGCAAGGTGCTATGGCATAGACAGCTGAGAGGAACGTGGCTCTGAGGACACGGGCAGCGCAGCTTCAGCAGGAGGGGAAACTTCTCTCCGCGGAGGATGCTGCTTGAACAAAAACAAACACAGGAAAGAGGAAGAATGCTTTGAATTAAAATGAAACACCAAGTTATTACAAGAATATTGTCCCATCTCAGTTACTTACTGTTTCTCAGTACCATCTACACATGACACGCACTTAGAGAGCTGTCTTACAGACCATTAACGCAAACAAATTTTAAAAATGTATAATTTTCCATAAACAAGGCTTCAAGAGCACAGCTGTTCCCAGAAGGGCCAATCCAGCTTGAGGGAAGAGCCAAATCAGGGTATTGCTTCCTACAAGGGATGGGGGAACAACACCTCAGCTGTTACGTCTATTGATTAATTCCAGAAGGATTTTGCCAGGATGCTATTATCAGCAAGGGTTTCAAACTGCACATGAAAAGCAAAGGGTAACAGTATTTTAGGAGCCTGCTCAGCGTACATGTCCAGACAGAGATGCTTAACAGGAACATCTTGGTCTGTTTTGGGGCACTTGCTCCTCACACCCCCGAGCTGGGGAAGGCCCTATAGGAAAGCACTGGACCATGCCTTTGGTCCTAATTACCAACCGGCTTCTACGTGGGCAACACCAAGGCACAGCACTGGCAGATTCAGAATGTTTCACCGTGGTCTACCCTCTGCTTCGCTCACCCAGAACAAAGCACCTTCCTCTCCCACCCACAGGAAGCAAGGGTGACTCCATATTAAAGGGAAAACAAAACAAACATGGTGCCAGGCAACACCACACAGACGAAGCATTTATGCTGAGCATGTAGAGATGCTGGCTAAAGCCCCAAGTCCAACAGGCTACCAGCCATCACTCAAGTGACAGCACGACCTATAGATATCTCCACCACAAGCTCCACAGGACAAAACCACGGCCCGGCTGGCACCAGCCTCCCTGCAGCGGGGCAAACCCCGGGAGCCACTTCAACACCCAGCTTCCCCCACAAGACGTGCCCAGGGCCATGGACCGGGCCCGGAAAGGCACATCACAGCCCAGCTGCGGGAGATGGAGTGGCC
>Ga0065711_1044232_pt1 | contig 14220 bp, 14 predicted proteins | sample Hoacrofraction12_FD_59098 | JGI IMG/M metagenome (GOLD analysis project Ga0065711, IMG submission 59098) | Hoatzin crop microbial communities from Cojedes, Venezuela - Epithelial fraction 12 v2 (version 2) | ecosystem: Host-associated > Birds > Digestive system > Esophagus > Crop | place...
CTGTGCTACCCGTCAATAAACGCCATTTGCTGTCCACCACATTGGTGTCTGCGAGCTGATGGCCCGAGCGGCCTGGGGTTGGTCGCCGTGCCGTTCCTGAACCAGGTCGCTACGCCAACAAAGGCAACAGATGGGTGAGTATGGAGCGATGGTGGCAAACGGAGGGAAATACGACTTTCCAGCAGCATCGGGAGCAGCATGGCTGGCTCTTCAAGGCTTAGCTGCTGCTCTCAACTCTTTTCTTCACCTCTGCTCCCCGTAGCGAAAAACAATCTTGTCCTTGGTTAAGCAAACATTAATTTTTGCTTGTGCTGTTGGGAGCCCTTCAGCTGTCTCAGAGTCACAATTTATTTTAAGAGACTGAGACAAAGAGACAGAAGTTTAATTGCAGACTCATTTCTGATGGATGCATGGAATCAGATGTCTGAAGGAGAGTGATTGGCAGTGGGAACAGTGTCAGTAGTGTGATGGTATAGGATCATCCATTTAGAGCTCATTGTTAATGAGTTTTGCTGCATGCTTTACAATAATTTGTTAATCTAGCTACATATAGCAGTTCTTTACCTTATTCACTGGAGTATGTCTAAAAAGATTTGTATGATAAAGTATTGGTAGCAAAACTCAAATAAATTTACTGCAGAGACATATGAATAACTACAATGTTTCAAATGTAAAGGTCTAACCAGATGTGGTGTGTGAGCCCATGGATTGTAGTTAATTAAATGATGAAATACATTTGCACATAATCCAGTGTGTGCTCTGCCAAGCACCTGTGCTTGCTGGTTTTGAGGAGATCAGTTGGTGTTGCAGTTCCATGCAACCTGCAGCATGAGGAGCTTCCTTAATGTCTTGCTGCCTGGTTTGCTTTATATGTTGCCATCCAAGAGGGGTGCTTAGTCAAAAGACATTAATTGTGAAGATCTGATGAGGGCTAGACAGAACAGGGTGGAGAGGCCAAGCAGTTTGTTAATTACCGCTCCGACATTTGACTGTGAGGGAGTGAGCAAGTCGCTCTGCGTGGTCCTGAGGAGTGAGCAGGGGGAAGAATTGCCTCACAGCTGTGTCACTGCTGCTCTGTCCCTGGAAGTATGTACCTGCTCGTGCAGCCTCCTCTGCGTAAGGTTGTTGTGACACCGAATTTTGCTTAAAATGGGTGCAGATCCTGGAAACTGAAGTCTGAACGAATTACACTATCTGAATTTTGGGGTTGTATAAAGGACAGGCAACTAGGGGGGAGAAATTTTGGTAGTGGAGCATGGAGGGAACATTGTACTGGAGAGGGGCTGTTGTACCAGTGGTATGTGCCATTCCTATCTTGGGTGTAGGTATTTTAGATAATCTGGTAAAAACCCCTGTGGACTTGATGCCTCTGTTACGTCACTGTTTGGTCTGATGCCTTTCCTTATGCTTCTTTCTGCATAAGGAATAAGAAGAATATAAATATAAAACCTTTTGTAAACAGCTTTGAAATCTCTGATGCAAATTGCTATGGAAAATGAATTTACTTCCACGTCTTTGAGAAACTGATGTGGAGGGCTCTGGGGAAGGCTTGGGTCTGCCCAGTCCCAGAACAGGTTATTAGGACTCTGCTGCGTGTCAGGGCAGTGTCCTGGATTGCCTCTCACTGTGAATGGTAAGGATATTTAAACCATCTTCTCCTGTATGAGTATAGTCTTTCCTACTAACATAGGGCAGAGCAATCATAAACAGTGAGTTGTAGAGTGAGGGCAAATGATGTGAAGTATTTTCTGTCTCTGCATACTGTATGTTGCAAGAAGATAATGATGAAAGAGTTTTTCATTCCAAAGGGAATAAAGCCAAGCCGCAAGATGCATGTGGTTGTTCTGCTGCAAGCTATATCTCTTTTTCTCTCCAGTGTGAAAGTAGAACTTGTCACCTTGTAGTATAACTGCAATTTATCTTCTGCTTTGTTCCTTTTTCTGTTTAGTTTTGGTTTTGAGATTGAGCTGGTATTTAAAAGCATAAAAGAATTCTTTGGAAATGGTTTAATTTTAGGCATTTTTTTATTCCTGGCTGGGACTCTTTCTTTGCTGTATTGTAGGCGTCTGTCTGTTAAAAATACAATTTTTTTTTTTTTTGTGCTTTTGGGAAGTCGTATGTATGTCAGACACCCAACTTTAATACATCAGTGCTCCAGTCTTATGCTTAGGTCCTGGAAAAGTGGTTCCTGCAGAACAGGGACCTCTTCAGCACTGTCACTGCCTTTGAAGAAAACTGGTTGTACTATCGCTTGAGACAATTATTTTTCTCTTCTGTTCTGTGAAGTTACCACTCCATAATAATATCCAACATTGGACTGAGAAAGGTCCTGGAGAACAGGAGAAGTGCCTGAGGACTGGAGGAAAGACAATGTTACTCCAGTCTCCACAAAGGGCAAGAAGGAGGACCTAGGGAACTACAGGCCAGTCAGCCTCACCTCCGTCCCTGGAAAGGTGATGGAACAGCTCATTCTGGATGTCATCTCTAAGCAAGTGGAGGAAAAGAAGGTTATCAGGAGTAGTCAGCATGGATTCACCAAGGGGAAATCATGTTGAACAATCTGATAGCCTTCTGTGATGGCATGGCTGCTGAATACATGGGGGGAGAGCAGTGGATGTTGTCTACCTTGACGTCAGCAAGGCTTTCGACACAGTCTCCCATAACATCCTCCTAGGGAAGCTCAGGAATTGTGGGCTGGATGAGTGGTCAGTGAGGTGGATTGAGAACTGGCTGAATGGCAGAACTCAGAGGGTTCTCGTCAGCAGTGCTGAGTCTAGTTGGAGGCTGGTAACTAGTGGTGTCCCCAAGGGGTCAGTACTGGGACCAGTCTTGTTCAAATTCTTCATCAATGCCCTGGATGAAGAGTTAGAGTGTACCCTCAGAAAGTTTACTGACGATATAAACCTGGGAGGAGTGGTGGATACACCAGAAGGCTGTGCTGCCATTCAGCGTGACCTGGATAGGCTGGAAAGTTGGGCAGAGAGGAACCTGATGAAGTTCAAAAAGGGCAAGTGCAGGGTCCTGCACCTGGGGAAGAACAACCTCATGCATCAGTACAGGCTTGGGGCAGACCTGCTGGAGAGGAGCTCTGTGGAGAGGGACCTGGGTGTCCTGGTGGACAACAGGTTGACCATGAACCAGCAGTGTGCCCTGGTTGCCAAGAAGGCCAGTGGGATCCTGGGGTGCATCAAGAGGAGTGTGGCCAGCAGGTTGAGGGAGGTTCTCCTCCCCCTCTAGTCTGCCCTGGTGAGGCCCCATCTGGAGTACTGTGTCCAGTTCTGGGCTCCCCAGTTCAAGAAAGATGGAGAGCTACTGGAGAGAGTCCAGTGGAGGGCTACGAGGATGATGAGGTGACTGGAATATCTCTCCTACAAGGAAAGGCTGAGGGAGCTGGGTTTGTTTAGGTTGAAGAAGAGAAGACTGAGATGGGATCTTATAAACTGAAGGGTGGGTGACGGGAGAATGGGGCCAGACTCTTTTCAGTGGTTCCCAGCGACAGGACAAGGGGCAACAGGCACAAACTGAAGCACAGGAAGTTCCGTCTGAACATGAGGAAGAACTTCTTCCCTATGAGGGTGTCAGAACCCTGGAACAGGCTGCCCAGGGAGGTTGTGGGTTCTCCTTCTCTGGAGATATTCAAGACCCACCTGGACGAGGTCCTGTGCAGCCTGCTGTAGGTGACCTTGCTTCAGCAGGGGGGTTGGACTAGATGACCCACAGAGGTCCTTTCCAACCCCTACCATTCTGTGTGTTCTGTGATTCTTATGCTTAAGAAGCCCTCAGTCTTTTTGACCATGTATATTTATAAAACCTGCTTTTATGACATTTTGCTTGGGCCGTACTACTGATCTTGTAAGGTGTGTATTACTTTTCTTCAGATGCTCATGTATAAATTCTGCTGACCTGTTATTTGTCAGAATTATGTTTGAATACTTAAATAAAATATAAAATCTGGTAATATCTCGAAAGTAATTTCTTTTTATTTTAGTAAAGAAATATTAAACAGCTTTATTATTGGGCTACAGGAAAATTTAGTAGAAATTATCAGTTTTATTAGCCCTCTAAATTTCAAAATTGCTTTTTGGCTTTATGTAAGATGCTTATGAATAGATTAAGTCCTACTATAAAATCTGATGAAGTCATAATATGTTTTGCTTTTGATCTGTGTGTGGACAGGACCAAATTTACATTTCAATGTTTACTTAGATCCGTAGATCCTAGTTATGGCAGTGCCCATCTTGCTCAAGGATTTAGCATGGCATATGCATTGCTTTTTGACAGAAATAAAGTAGCTCAATATTTGATTACTAGAGGAAATATTGGAATAGAGTAATCACACGTTGGACTTCATCTGCAGTTATAATGCACTTAGGTTGGCTAGTAGTAAAGATGGCAAAACTTTTTTTTTTTCCCCAGCGATCTCATTGAAGCGAACAAGTTTGGCTGATAATGTCCTGATCCCATAACAAGGAGAAAAAGCTATAAAAGAAGCAGCATTATAAAATAAACAGAATAAAATTAAGGTTATCTTTCCACTGGGGTGATATGTCCCTTAAGAAAACAGAAATACAGTATTTTTCCCCCTAAAAAAGCCCCAGCTGACACAAATGGGTGACTACCTAGCTGAGAGATGCTGGAGAATCCATTATTAGTAGTTTTTGATCTTAGACTGCAGAGTTCAAGGTAGAAGCCATATGATGCTGTCTCTTGTTATGTCTGTGGGATTCTGTGTTCGTATGGCCCTTGCTCTTTTATTTGAGCCTGGAGACAGTTTTAACAGTTGGCCAAAAAATAAGTGTCATATTAAAATTGTAGGACTTATTTCTTCAGCTGAGATTTACGGAGCTTCCAAACCGGAAAGTTTCATTACTGTTGATAAAGGTTCAGATTTTCTTCTTGATGTTGTGTTTGTAAAGCCTATACATGGCTGGGAAAATCAGAGTCCCTGCCTGTAGGAATGCCTCTTGCTTACTTCTCTTGGAAACTAGACCCCTTTCTTAACTCTTGAGGACATTCTTTGGTAGGTAATAAACATGAATTATATTTCTCTTGGGTTGTTAGAGAATGAGACACTAATTAAAACCTTGAAACACGCTTCCAAACTTTGTCCCACAGCAATATCCAGATTCACACAGATTCGTATGAGCCAGACAAACATTTGATGAGATCCAAACCAACATGCAGCATTTTGGTTTTCTGTAACCTGAAGCAATTATAAACTGTAGTTTTATTTTTTCTAATTAAAAAAATATGAAAAATATTCTCATTATATGTAATAAAGCAGAATGTTTCAAATGAAACTGTGAACTATAAATTAATGAGTACCTTCTAAATTCTGGACACATGTAGAATCAAAAGAGTTGTATTACAGAAGTTGAAAATCTATATTTAATGAATACACCCACTACATCTATTAAACTGGCAAGATAATAAATGTGCAGCCCTCTCTTTTACTTCAGAAGAACACATTTAATATATTCATTAGCTGAGAGTTTTACCAGTCATTGCAAATATACTTTAGCTTCATTTTTCAATAACTGTGTGTTGCTGTGCAAGCATTGAGCGTGCTTGCCAGTCAGTCTGCTCTCCGTGCTCATCCTGTATTATCTGAGCACTCCCAGTGCCTACGTTTATGGGTTTAATGGGATTCTGGCTGCAGAAATTATAGAGGTGGGTACTTTGTGGCTTTTATTAACTTTGGCTTAATTCCTTTCTCATTTCATTCAGCTTTGTCCTACATAATACATAAACATTTGACATTTCCAGTCTTTAAATGTTGTATTCATACAATGGAAGAAACAGGTTTTTTAACATTGAGTAGGTCTGTCATAACAGTGGGAAAAGAAACTTGTCCTGTCTATTTTTGAGTGTCAAGGTGTTCCTGAGGTTTCCTGAAGGACACCTCTGTCTCTGCCCAAGCTTCCTTTGGCCAGACGGTGCCTCTCTTACCTCCGTAGAACTGCACTGCACCTGGACAGGCTGGAGAGTTGGGCAGAGAGGAACCTGATGAGGTTCAACAAAGGCAAATGCAGGGTCCTGCCCCTGGGGAGGAACAACCCCATGCACCAGTACAGGCTTGGGGCGGACCTGCTGGAGAGGAGCTCTGTGGAGAGGGACCTGGGTGTCCTGGTGGACAACAGGTTGACCATGAGCCAGCAGTGTGCCCTGGCTGCCAAGAAGTCCAATGCGATCCTGGGGTGCATTAGGAGGAGTGTGGCCAGCAGGTCGAGGGAGGTTGTCCTTCCCCTCTACACTGCCCTGGTGAGGCCCCATCTGGAGTACTGTGTCCAGTTCTGGGCTCCCCAGTTCAAGAAAGATGAGGAGCTACTGGAAAGAGTCCAGTGGAGGGCAACAAAGATGATGAGGGGACTGGAACATCTGTCCTACGAGGAAAGGGTGAGGGAGCTGGGCTTGTTCAGCCTGAGGAAGAGAAGGCTGAGAGGGGACCTTATAAATGCCTATAAATATCTGAAGGGTGGGTGTCAGGAGGACGGGGGCAGACTCTTTTCAGTGGTTCCCAGTGACAGGACAAAGGGCAATGGGCACAAACTGAAGCATAGGAAGTTGCATCTGAACATGAGGAAGAACTTCCCTCTGAGGGTGACAGAGCACTGGATCAGACTGCCCAGGGAGGTTGTGGAGTCTCCTTCTCTGTCTGCCTGGACAAGGTCCTGTGCAGCCTGCTGTAGGTGACCCTGCTTCGGCAGGGGTGTTGGACTAGATGACCAACAGAGGTCCCTTCCAGCTCCTACCATTCTGTGATTCTGTAATACAAGGGTACCTTGCCAAAGCTTGCCGGCCAAAGGGATTAAAACCAGAAACAATTCTGGTCCAACGTGATGGATTCTGTTTCTATGTTTGGTATGGTTTCAGAAGGTGAGACCAGTCATGCCGTGCTTAGTGGGCCTTATGTTCAGACTTGTCTCTTGGCAGAACTAAGTTCTTGTTTAGTTAACTGGGTAACTATTAGAGTGGCATTTTACAAACTGAATGCAGTTGTATAGGTCAGGATGTTTCAAGAGGTAAGTTTGTAGGTAAAAGTGACTTAAATGATTGTGAGACTGTCAAGTGGCTGGTGAGTTTGGTTCATTTATGTCACTTTTAGATCATTAGTAACATATAATAATTAGTAGTAATATATTTTTGCCCACGGTCTCCTGGGCAGCGTGCAACAGCCACTTCCCCTGCTCTTCCTGAACTTTATTCTTTCATCTTTAAAAACCCAACAACGACCAAAAAAGTGAAACGTCTCCATACAATTTCATATTTCTCATTTCTTTATGATTTTCAGGGCAAAATTTATTTACCCTCCAAGTACAAGAAAACTTTAACTTGAAGCTCTGCCAACTTGTGCAGAAATTCAGAATTGAAACCGAGTATCTCACATGAACATAAAGATGTATCTTTGCAAATACACGCATTGATCTATATGTCCTATACCACTTGTAGCTGGAGAAGTAGTGAATTGTAGTGAACTTTCTAAGAAACGTGAACCACTGGGTTATGTGTTTGTCTCAGTTCTGTTATTTGTGAGGATGCTGAGTCTGAAGCCACTGTTACTCTTGTGTTTCAGGTGCTGTAGCAATTTTGATCCCTCGCCTAGACCTGGTGATTTCTTTTGTCGGAGCTGTCAGCAGCAGCACACTGGCACTGATTCTGCCGCCTCTGGTTGAAATCCTCACTTTCTACAGGGAAAACTTAAGTTTATGGATGGTATTTAAAGACATTTTTATAGCTGTCATTGGAGTTGTTGGATTTTTAACGGGGACATACGTGACAGTTGAAGAAATCATTTATCCTGCATCCACAGTTCTCGCTAATGCAACAGAGAGCATCTCTGTGGATTTAAATGCTACAAACTTGGTGGTTGGTTTAAAGTAATAACCAGGCACTGTGAACTATTTTGTTCCTGAAGAAGAAATCCTAATGGATGGCAGACGTATGTGTGGGAGAAATTCCATTTCCAAATGAATTTTTGAAAAATAGCATGCAACCCTTTCTCACTCTGTTGTTTGTTCTTCCCTTCATCTTCCCATCTGCTAACCTGAATTAACCCCTTCGCTCTCCACTGCTGCTTATCTAGTGGAAAACTGAACTGATGTCAGGATTTGAAATATGTACGTGAATATAAGAAATACAATTTTAGGTCATTTGCAAGAAAAAAAGAACTTTTATAAGGAAGTCAAGATGCCTTCCTCTTCAGAAAAGGTAGAAGTCAGTCCGTTCATTGTATCTAGGCTCCACTGTTTTCAGTCCAGCTCCGTTGTAAGGGTTGGAGTGGAAGCTCAGTGGTGCATAGACCTTCTCTTGGCTATCTCTTGATGGGGTGGGTTGCACCCCAGACACCAGAGACACTATGATTTTAGGAAAGAGCAGCTGTGTTTTTCATTTCCCTTTCATTTCCATTCTGGGAACTTGAATGTTCGCTGTGGAAAAGCTTTGGGGTAGTTGCCATTGCCTGGCTCTGGTTCCTGGGAGTCTGTGTGCCTGGAATCAGAGCGCACTGTGGCAGAGTGACTGTGGCTCTTGTTCAGTCTTTTCACATTGGCTTCAGGGGGAGTTTTTCAAGCAGTAGGAAGGACCAAGCCCTCCCTGGTTAGTACAGCAGACCACTGCTGGTGGTGAGTCACGCAACAGTAAGCTTAAAGGGTTTTTTTTTTTTTTTCCATGCCAACCATTTAAGCTGAAGAATGGACAATACTGTAAGGTAGGTTTAGAGGTAAAGGCTGGATCTTTTATTAGACCAAAAGGTAGCTAGTTAGCGTTCTTGCCATCTTACGTGATCTGTTACTATGTGTTCCTGTCCCATGAGCTGTTCAGCATGGCCAGACCCCCTGCTCCAAGGAAATGGCAACTGCGATGCTCAGGAGAGCCACAGAGGTCAGACTATCCAGAGCAGCTTAAAAATTCATGATGTTAATTTCTGTATGAGAGAGAAAAGGACGAGACACTGCTTTCTAGAGCGGAGCTTGTGCCATGCTTTCACACGTATAAGCTGTGGGTTATTTGTGAAAGAACTTGTGATTCCCCAGTGCTGCGAGCTGGGGGCACCAGGGATGTCCGGTTTGCAGCCCGTTCTCTCTATGGGGCACCGCCTGCCTGCAGGTTGTCTGAAGAAGGGGGTGATCTCAGGACTTGCTTTCAACTACTGGTACTGTTTAGAGACGTACAGTTTATATGAGACATAGGGTATACATGTGAAAATATGATTTTTTTTAGAAAGTAATTATATATCCCCTTTGAGTTTTGAATGGGAAGTTACAGGATGTTGTTTATCAGAGCAATATTACTTTCTTTAATGATGCAAAGCCATTCAACACCACAAATGATAAGAAGTTTATTTTTGTACATTTTGGTAACTGCTGTCCTGATCCATTTTTTACACTATTTCATTATCCTTAATTTCAACTACACAAATGTATGAAATACTGTATTTTTTTTCACCTGTTGCTAGAATTATGTAGACTGCTTATCTGTATTTTTCCTGGAACATACAATAATTATTTTTGCATTCTTATCTTCTGCCTTAAATAGGACCTAACATGCCCTTTACTGATTTTTGCTTCTTTTGTCCATTTTGAAAGAAAAAAAAGAACAAGTTGATAAGTTGATAATTGAGTAGAAATTAGTTTTGTTCAGCAAGCCTGCACACTGAGTCCACAGCCAGACCTCTGATTTTCAGTGTTCATATTTGGCTTTCTGGCTCACACTTCATAGATGATTTTCAGTCCAAATGCTAAAGCTATGTTTTTGGTCTTGTTTTCTAAAAGCACTCTATATTTTGTACAATATACATATATATATATATATATATATATATAAAACTGCATTTATCGTACTCATTCCTGTTATGGATAAACTCCTTTTTTAAGGGATATTTTTAATTATAACATTCCCCCAAGAAATATAGTATGCCAAAACTTCTTTACTGTATTCATAGACAAGTAATATTTTGCTTGCCTTCAGTATATTCCTCAGAAGTCTACCATTTGGTAATGTACCATTTGACATTACATATCCTAAAATAATATTGTGCTAGATATGTCTATATTAATATTTTCTCTTCAGAATATTTCCCCAGTCATCTACCGTATGGTGACTGTATTTGAGCACCTTTATCTCCGTGTTGATGAGGGCATTTCTGATAGGTTTTGCTTATAGCGTGTAGGTCAAACTGCATGGATTTGTTCAAGCAATAGTTCTGAGCGGTGCTCTTATTCTCATTTTAGCATGGACAAAGTGAATTACTTGGTGGACATGTTAAAGGAGAGAGGCTCTGCGGGGACGATACTATAGAATTAACCTTTCATGTGAAAGTGCCACAGAGGAGCAAACACAGGTCGTTAGCAGAGAGGCAAAAGGTATCTGCAGCTGTTCCTCTTAAAGGTTTTTTAGCCTTTAAGCTTTTTTGGAAGACATTGAATCTAGGTGTTTCCATCATTTCATAATGAATCTATTGTTTACCTAAACCTCACACTGCACGCTGGTAGAATGTATTTCTGTGCAGCATATTTTACTTGACATTAAAGACTTCTACATGAAACATTTTTAGTAAGACTGATAGGATTTAAATTAAAGATTTTTTTCCTGTTAGTTTTGAATCTTTCTGCCCATGTGTGTTAGGAGAATAAAGGACTGTCAAGTCCATTTGTATCATCTGTTCTGCATCGATTGTGTCCCAGTGAGCAACTTGGAGAAGGTACTTCTGCCAGGGTGCAGAGGGACTTGACCAGTTCAGGGTTTGGTGGTGATTTTTGGCCAGTGCCAGTCAACACTGACATAGTACTATCAATGCAGATTTGCTGAGCTGGGTACCTAGAACCTAAATAGGTGGCCTCGGTACCCCGATGAGCACAGCATATCTTTTTGAAAGTTAGGAGACCTGTTTAGAAACTTAATAGGTTTGAGGAATCTAAGCTTAGCCACCAACGTTTGGATAACCTGGCCCAGAGACAAACCCTTACGCATCTTACTGCCATGTCTGACCGGGAACAGCCTGTCAAGGAGCAGATTGTCAGACCGCTGTGTTGCCGCTGACTGAGCAGGTGTGAAGTAGCGTGTTTATGCAGTGGGCCAGTGTTGCTAAGTCTAACAATATTGTATCTTTTAAATCTTTAAAATGTTCATTAATATATTTTGCACAATGTCGATTTTTTTCCTACAGTGTAGGATTTTTGTCATTTTAACACTCATACAGTGCATTTGTGTGGCCTGCTCTTTCAAATAGAAAAGAGTCAGGAATCAGAGTGTGTTGCTTTGGATGAGACTAAAATGTCACGTAAAAAAAACCTACGAAGTCTGAATAATAAGAGTGTTCCTGTGAAACATGACCAAAGACTTAAAAGATAGGAAATTCTGATGGAAACTTCTTCTGAATAAGAAGAATGTTCATTCAGCTTTTAAAGTACTGTATTATAAATTGCAAGTTAAGACGCAGGGAGTGAAACTGAGAGATTTAATAGATATGGTTTACATTAATATATATTGAAGATTGAAATGTACTTTAGCACAAGCTAAGTTAAACAGAAGTATGTATGAGATTGGCTTATGTTCCTGACAAGGAGCAGAAAGCTATTGTATTTATATACTGTACATGCACTTATATTTTACAACATAATACTGTTAATAGTTTTAATGTAATTATTAGCTGCACTATAAGTAACTGGATCATTTTTTTGTCTGTACCTGTTCATCCTCAAATATTGGGCAAGTAAGAAGGTGAGTTTGCCTAGTGTTCTGTAACTTAAATCTTCTGTATCAATAAAGACTACAGAATGTTATCCTGCTAACTCACTGTTGTCCTTGTTATCCTGCCTGTCACCACTGCTGCATCACTAGAAGAAAGAGCTGTCTTAATGCCAATATGACCTGTGTTTTTCTGTTGAAGTTATCCAAGCAGTGGCAAGCGAGTGACTTCAGACTGTCAGACATGCTCAAGAGCTGACTTTTAATTGATAATAAATCTCACGTCAAAGTCAGATAGGCATTCCTGAAAAATCCCACCTCCACTCCAAGATTTTTCATGAGGGCACACTTGAATTTAGGCTGCTGCATTGTTTTAGAGGTGCTTTAGTAAATGAGTTAGTTAATTTCTAAATGTACAAGGGCAGCCAGGAATTCCCACTGAAATTCCAGTTCCGATTTGGAAAACTGGAAAGAAAAAGCCTGACTTTTTTAAATTGGACAAACCCTTACATACTTGTTATGGACTTGGCCTTATGTTTACATATGGAATGTTGGATAATTAGATATGGAAGAAATTGATATGAAAGTTCTGTACTTTCTATCTAAATTTGAAAAATTACTAGTTGGAAACAACAGTGGCAGCATAAGTCTTCATGTACTTGCCAATTATCGGATACCAATTTTACAAATGTTCTTGTATTCCCCATTTTAATACAAAGCCCTTTGAAGGTGTGCTCAGCGAGGCCTCCAGAAACACCCAACCCATTACAGAGTTGCCTGTTTAAATACAGTTTAGACAGAAGTAGTATACAGATGTCCTTGAGAGTCATCCACCAAAAAACTGTTTTATAAGAAACCTAGAATGGTCTGAAAGTCCTCTAACAACAGCACTTGGACGGGAAAGGTGGATTTCAGTCTCCTGGGAGTCAAGAATTTGAGTCCATATCTCCCTAAAAGATGAGTGAAATCGCACATAAGGCCAAATTCCCTCTTGGACGTAGCTGTTAGGGACGTGTACTTTTACAAGCTGACTTCCAGCAGTGCTCCTACTCCTGAAAGTCCAGGTCCTTTTAACCTGAGTTTTCAGTTCCTAAATTTTGTGAGGCCTTTAAATCTGTTTGTTTATTTTAAAAATTGGCCCTAGGTGGCTAGTTATTGGGAACACTAAATTCAGTTATTCTCCTCTAATATGTGGAGAAGAAGTAATTTCTAAAGCATTAGACAGAAACGCACGTTATAGCCAACACTTCACATTTTAGATTATTCTGTATACCTTGGATGTCTGCGAGACAAAACTGCTATTTCACAAGTGTAAAACACAAAATGAATGCAAGAATTTTTCAAACACTCATATTTATTAGGCTGATAATGACTACTTACAAATTGTAGCATATGGCAGGGAAATTAATTTCCAAGATATCAAAAGCCTCTGTGAGAGAATTGGTTGCATGTGAATGAAGCAGCAATCAGAAACAAGTAAGATCATTGAATAATTTTCATTCTTCTCCAGTTTCAATCCCTGATCTTGCAAAGAGCTTGATTCATATAGACAGAACAGTGAACGGTTGTCGGACTGGACTTAAGACGTAGTAGAATATTCAGGCATAGGATATGTTGCTCACACATCAGCACATCTTGTCATTTTAGTCACTGTGGGATATCCTGCATGACATTCACTTGCTGTTGCCCAGAAAAGGCTTGGGCTTCCTGTAGATCCTGCGTCATGTTGTCCTCTTCTGTAATTACGTATGTCCTATATACTGAAGAGCATTTGAAACAGCAGTAGGCAGCTGTGGTTAGGTACCTGAGTCATGGTCTCAGAAAATCTCAGTATGAACTTTTAGAAAGAATCTGGGGCACAGATAAGTTGGTTAAATGCAGGAACTGGTGCCATTTGAGATGGATGAGAGCACCTAGACATCCATCTGCGATTTGTTCTATATTGCTATTATAAATGCTGAACTTGTGTCAGCTGGGGTGAAAGATTCTTATTTTTTATATATAAATAAATATATTTCATATACATTTATTAAAATTACCTGTTCTCTTCCTGTGTAAGCAATTTTCTTGCAAGTCACTGCTATGTCTTGCAACCAGGGATCTTTCCTGGCTCAGAACGCAAGGCTTGCTCTGTCCCCAGCTCTCAATTTTCGAGTAAGTCATGCTACTTGTCATCGTGCTGTGGGCTGTTATTTGTGCTCTGCTTTGTTCATTCAAAACACCTGTATATCATAAATGCATATCTATATTCCAGAGTCTCAAATTTCTGCTTGTTTTGTTGAATGCTGTTGGCACAGCTGATTTTGAAAGATGGGAGTCAGAGGGGAGTTTACGGACTCAGCAGGCAGTGGTGTCAATAAAGAAGTGTGCCCGCGTTCACAGAATCACAGAATCACAGAATAGTAGGGGTTGGAAGGGACCTCTGTGGGATCATCTAGTCCAACCCTCCTGCCGAAGCAGGGTCACCTACAGCAGGCTGCACAGGACCTTGTCCAGGCGGGTCTTGAATATCTCCAGAGAAGGAGACTCCACAAC
>Ga0065711_1044234_pt1 | contig 14218 bp, 7 predicted proteins | sample Hoacrofraction12_FD_59098 | JGI IMG/M metagenome (GOLD analysis project Ga0065711, IMG submission 59098) | Hoatzin crop microbial communities from Cojedes, Venezuela - Epithelial fraction 12 v2 (version 2) | ecosystem: Host-associated > Birds > Digestive system > Esophagus > Crop | place...
GGGGGGGGGGGGGGGAACGGACACATGGATTTTTTTGCACTTAGTACTGACAAAACACCTTATTGCCTATGTAGCAGCTCCAAATGGCAAAGCACAGTAATGCCTCTGACAACTCTAATGGAGACAGGAGTTCCCTAAGAACATTTCAGTAGAGTTCCATTGACTTCAACAGGCTACAGCAAAAACTGCAGAAATTCACCCACTGAGAAACTAATAATGGATAGGGGTTTTTTTTACTCCCCTTCCTTTTCTACCTGCTCTTGAAGTAACTTAAATAACACACAAAAAATGTAAAATAGATAAGAAGTTGCACATAAAAGAGAGAGATACAATGGAATTTAGGAGGAAAAAGAAAAGGAGTTGGGAGAAAGGAAGGAGTTCGCAAATTAAATCTTGCCCTGCTTATCTCATATTTCTAATGATCTGAAAAGAGGGGATGGAAAGAACAAGGAAGAGATCAAAAAGCTTAGAGTAATTAATTAATTCACTGTTTGGATTGTCTCCTATTCTTCAGCACAAAAAAAGAAATCAAGATTAAAAATAAAAATGAAAGTGAAAGTTATTAGAATAATTAACTCATAACTACACTGTTGTGCTGATTTGTTTTTGTGCTGACTATAAAAAAAGAACTCCAATCAATCCTACTTCATCAAGTTATGTCTATTTTCTTTTTCTCAGAGTAAGAGCTTTTGAAATATGCAATTAAATGCCATTTGAAAAAGGAAGCAAGATTGTTGCTCAAACCAAAGAGATCAGGCCAAACAAATATCCCCTGCATCATGCTAAAAAATCATGGATGTCCTCTCAGTTCAGGCTGGTCTGTCTTTACAAGGCATCGCACTCTAGGAGACACCTCTCCTCTGTGTAGCCCCTACAAGAAAGTACACTCCTAAATGTGTGTTTAATTAGAAACCTGGTATGCAACTGAATTTCACAAAGCGTGAAGCACTGCTTCTGGGGAGGTGACAGTCCCCATGTGTTTCAGTGGAGAGCCACTGCTCTGGATGACCTCTGCCAGTGCAGCTCCTCAAGTGCCTGTTTCTGATAACAAGAGAAAAGCGTGCTGATCCAACCCACCTCAGCTTTACCACACACCGCACCTTCGGGCAACGCAGCAGCAGATCAGTTTGGCTGCTTTCTGTCGAGGGAGCGGAAGGTGACAACAGCGATGCCCCATGCCACTGCCCCTGATGACCGGGGAAGCCCAGGCTTCTCCTCCGCAGTGCTCTGCTGGGGACAAAGCCATCGGGAACCACGGGTGGAGATTCACTCAGGCACTTGCCCTGACAGAGAAACCGCTCGTGTGCAAGCACAGACAGTTTTAAATCTGCTATTGAATCTGAGAGAGGTTTACCCCTGCGCCTTGCAGTAATTCGACAGCATGTACTATATGCATAACGTATGTGACCAGCATAGAGACAGAGATGATGCAGTACACAAATGAGTGCTGTAATGGAAAAGATACGCACCAATTTGACTCGTGTAAACTAAAATCACACCAAAGCCACTGCTGAACATGCAATACACTGAGCTCCCTCAACAACAAGTCAGAGGTGTGTAATCTAGGGCAACAGCTAATGCCACTAAGTTCTCTGAAACACAAGGTGAGCAAACTTCTGATGAAAAAAACACGACGGCCAGCCTTGCTAATAAGCCCCAAAGAGAACAGCAATATTACAAGGTGAGGCTGGTATCTGCTAATACAGTGATCAGCCCCGCAAAAATCCTGTGCTGGCTGCAGATAACACTAGCCTGGGGTCCACAGGATTTCATTTATTAGATCTAGTTACGTTACTTATTTTAATAACTTACTGTTGTTGTTCTGGTTACGCTACTTACGGTAGCATATATTATTAAATATTATTATTGTTATTATTACTACTATTACCACTATATTGTTATTAATATTATCGTTCTCATTATCATCATCATATACTTCTATAGCCCCTGCAAATATCGAAGTTGGTAAAATGTCTACTGTAAGAAACACTTTTAGGGAAAGCTGGTCATCTGAATTATTGGTAAATTTTGGCTTTTTGATCTCCCTTATATGTAGCTTACAATATGGAAATTTTTTAGCCCCAGTAATCCTCATCGTTGGATATTTCATATCGTTTACAGGCTACTCACTCACCTAGGCTGCATTTTCCAGCACTGTGTCAAATTTGACTTGATGTGAGGAGTTCAAGGAACTGAGAAAAGAAAACTTGAAAGGAAACTGCCTAAGACGCCAGTTGAATACGGTAGATAGCCTTCCGCATACAGTGGGCCAAGTTTTCAGATTATGTAAATAGCTTTGTAAGTAGTTTTTCTGAAGCTAGTAGACCTGTGCTTTAAGGTAATAGAATACCTTAACAAAGAGATTTTAAGAGGAACTTTAATTTTCCAGATAACCTATCCTGGCTAACTTGTGTCAGAGATTTGCGAGCTGATCACTCCAGAAGAAAAAAAAAAAACAAAAAACAAAATAGATGCTGTATCAAGGGAGTTCATGATATCTTTAGTAGACATGGCACATTTTAAATGTTGCTCCATAATGCAGCCATTTTTATTTCAGCTATTCCTCTGCACTCTTCAATTATTAAAGTTTAATGCATGGAATTCCTTGGGGACTTTCACATTTATTAACAAAGCGTTTTATGTGCTAACAGAAAATCCCAGAATTAGGAGAAATCATTTACACGCAGACAACAGCTGTTACAGCATTAAAACTTTAATTGGCACCCCCTAACAGATCGTTGGGTATTTCAGTCATCCTCTTAAGGATGTGATAATCCTTATAATATTCAGAAAGAAAACAATTTTTAAGAACAGGATTGCACATTAGCACAGATTGCATGTGTATGCAGATGCAAATCCATGTCTGTCTGAAACAGGCAGTGCCCTGAGAAGACACTGAGTCAGGAACCTGAATTCTGACAGTTACCTGTGATTTTAGACAAGACATTTCTCTAATTTGCTTCCCTACCCACTTCTTGCCAGTATATCTTAGAAGTTCTTCAGAACCACAGTCATCTCTTGATACCCATGCTATTAGACAGACTCTTCAGCTACACTGGCAATGACATTAATAAAAATAATCGATATAATCTGTCAACACACTAGCATGCGAGAAGGTGATTCTTTGTGTGCTATGCAAGTGAAAGAGAAAGATAATTTCTGCTGAGTATCTAAGCACTCTGCCTCAATACCAAAGCAATATAAATCAGCTCTGACAATGCATCCCTCATCCAGATTCTTCTATTGTAAAAACAAATTTTTGAAGAATTAGGTTAGTGACCGAGAGACAGAGAACACCACTGATGAAATTATTAGTGGACTGGCTCAATGGCACTTTTGCAAAAAATAATAAAATGAGCAGAGTAATTGGTACAGTAAATTATCTGTGTATTTCAACATCCATTCATCTAAACCTTGCAGTACCGGAATGAAACAGAAAACTATTGGTGTGCTTCTCCTCGGGGATTTTTTCCATCTGTGAACAATATTGTCACAAAGTTTTCTCTGTTTTCCTTCATTCCCAAGCAGCCTAAATAAAACAGTAATGGAGAATTCCGGACAAGATGATTAAAAGCGGTATTTAACAAATTGCCTTGGGATGGGATTTCATCTCATAAGAAGCTGCTTAAGTGTTTGATTGATCTTGGGTCTTAGAAGAAGATTTGCTCCAATGGCAGGAAATACATAATGGTTTCATAGCTTAGCCACACTAACAACAAAGTATATCAAATGCTTTCTTTGTAGAACAATTAAGAAAATATTTCCTAATATTGTTGAAGATTTGACTTTGAATATTATGTGGGAAACAGAATGCTAAGCAGTGATTGTTCGTACAATACAACCCAACTATTTTCAACTGTTTCAATTAACTTCAAACATAATCATGAAAAAATACAACCAACTATTATTCAATTAAGATTTTATATGATTGATTCTGAAAAAAGAGAGACAGTACGGATGAAACAGAGGTAAAAAAATACATTTGCAAAGACTTATTCTGGTCTTGTTTTCACAGGCAATCCCTCTATTAAGTTTAGTGGTGAAGTATCATTGTTGCATGTTTTTCTCTGGTCAGAGCTACTCTCCAGCTTCTGCCCAAAGAAGATACCGCGTTTCTGTTACAAGAATAAATGTCAAGGGCCTGAAGTATAAGTGCACAAACATAGACCTAAATTTAGCTCTAAGCACAGATCTGCATTGAGGAACATTTCACTCCACAGCTTAAAAGAGGTTCCAGTGTACCTTTTGGAAGCCTGAACTGAGTAAAGGAAAATCCTCTCTAAATTCCTGTCATCTCTTTCTTAGGTGTACACAGTTGCATGAAACACTCCGGTCGGGTTTTTCAATATCCATCAGTTTCTGAAAAATAACATGTCTGGATTATGACAACTGATTCTTACAACCATCATATCTGAGTTCAGCAACTCGTGTGCAGCTTGATGCAAAAGGAGATCTTTCACCCAAAGAACCTAATTACAAATGACTGATATCTCTTGTTCCGCACTGTTAAGGAGATGCTGCAGAGAAATTTGTATTTAGTGTCACTCTCACAGATACTACTCAGCTGTGCTTATCAGCAGCAGACTAAATCCATCAAGAATTGCTCAGAGGGGAAAGTTGACAAGAAAGGGAAAGGTACATCAAAACACAAGTGACAATCCTATTGACTTAGCCTCAATCACTCTTCACATGCTGTATTCTATATACATGCATGCAATGGTGTTCATACTTTGATATGATAAGAAAACCTGGCAGAACAGATAAATTTTTGGTTTAGACACAGAACAAATGAAATTGTAAAAGTTTTTATTGTATAAAAGCATAGTGCTCCAAGACTAGTATTTGGCATACATGGGAATCAATACTATAGACCACAGATTATAAATCATATTTTACAAGGTTTCTTCTGGCTTTCTGCTTCTATCTACCTACACACTGTAGTCCATCCTTAGTATTATTTTAACAGTTGGGATGACATAACTATACTGTCTCACATGAATGCCATATCACATCACTTGAACCTCATCTAACTTCATAATATTTTTAATAAAATATGCTCCCTGCTTGAGGCAACACTTGGCAGCCCGTCTCACACCTGTCTCTGCCAGGTCGAAGTAGGAAAGACTAAGAAGTAAGGGTTCAGGGTTCAGATGCATTGGGGTAGGACTGCAGCACTGCTTCATGTTTACTTGACAAGCAGCCAAGGAGCTGGACTGTTGCATGCCAAAGCTTGCAGAGGTATTAATGAAAATAACATGGATATAACTCATAAATTCACATAGTGGAAAGACTTACTTGCTGGATCCCCAATATGAATAAATGCCAGAGAAGTAATCTGAATGGTTATTAGCATAATTTGAGTGCTGAGTGCTGTTCTGCTCCAGCTACAAATGTGATTGAGACATATGCTTGCTCTGATGGAGGAAATTAGCAGAGGATTACCTCTTTCCCTAAGAAGATTAAACTAAAAAGAAAAAATAATTTGCTTTCCATTGCACTGCTATACCAGCTACCATTAAAAGAAAACAGACTACATTGAAAAGGACCATCAGTTTAATGAAAAGATTATTCTGACAGTTGCCAGCTTTACAGCCTATTTAGTCACGTAAGTCAAGACCACATAAGAAGCAACAGCAGAAGCTGTTGCCTTAGCCCAAACAGGAGGAAACGTAAAGAATTTATAACAAAATCATGAAACGAAATCAGGCGATCAGGAGATTGTTCTAGATTCCTGGCTTGCCAGCATCGTAGCACTATCCCTTCATCCCATCCCAACAGAGGAGCCTATGCAAAACTACTGGTTATGGGCACTGAGGACATGGTCAAGAATGATTACATTCCCTTTCACACTAATTCTGCTCAAGCCTTCAAGATATGTTATAGCCTTCAATATCTATGTATTTTGATTGAAAGTTGAAGTATGAAGGAACAGGGATCATAACACCGTCACTCCTGATATCCTCAAATCCCTATTTCTTGTGCCACACCATCATGTGCCAGTCATTGGAAAGTGTACAGTCTGCACTGTCTGAGTACACTGCTAATGATGCTGGAGGGGGTTGTACCTGCAAAAGGCCGAAGGACTTGCAAGCATTAACACAAATGGGCCATAACACCTTTCCTCATTACGTGACAAAAGACACCCTTTCCACCAACACATGACCGTGCAGTATTCTGTTACCAGTGTAGACAGAGAAAATCTAAGAATTTTACAAGTATTGTAACCGTGTCACTAGCAGCATCTATAACTTTTCCCTTTTCTACACAAGATCCTTCTTGTTTCCAGATGCTTTTCTGTAACCAGCTAGGTACTTTCTTGAATAGGAGGGGTTGGACTAGAAATACAACCAGAAAAAAAAGAAAAAAGCCAGAACCATGGTCAGGCTCTGACAGATCTACATCCCACTCATACCTCAGGCACGCAGTGCTTCCCACTGTCTTGTTCAAGCTCTTCAAGCCACCAGAAATCATAATACTTGGCACAGGAGCATACCTGAAATTTTGGTCCAGTGAATCTGAGCCCATTTCCCAGCTCTCTGAGGACCACAGTTTAGAGGCTACTGTGGCAGAGAATAGGTCTCATAGGTACTGTCTCCTTAAAGATGAGAGATTAGTATCTGCCATTTATATTAATTCCTGCATTTCTGTTTCATTGAACCAGTCAACTGCACTTAACCTCAGTCTACAGTATAAAGCAGTCATATCTAAATCAATTGTATTACTACTGCCATGCTGAGGAAAAACCACTTCTCGTTACACAGCTCACTCATTTTTAAAGCAGATAAAAGCATTAAGAAGCAACTTGCACTAGAGCCAGTGTCTGATTCTAGGCACAGCTCTGAAAAAGTGCTAGAAAAAACTCCAATCCTAAAACCCTGCACTAAAATGATGTTGGCAGAGCAGACCCAGGAGGTGCTGTGACTCAGACACACACGGCTGAGTCACCATTCCCCTGTGCTTCCTCATAGCTCCTGTCTGACAGTAATTTACCAAAGGTACAGGCTAGCTGGCAATTATTTGCCACCTCCCCTTGTCTACCCCATACCAGATTAGCTGTGCTTCCAGCTGAGTGCAGACAGAGGGAATGATCTGAGCAGTTTGAATGTCTCACTTTGGTATTTCTGGATTATGCACAGAGAATTTTCCTTCCCTCTCAGCCTGTTTTTTTGGATATGCAAGCCACGACGCAACATAGCCAGTTGTCACTTGGTAGGTTCAGTGCAGAATCACAAAAAGCAAACAAAAGGAGCCTTATCCCACTTCAGTAAAGTAGAGATCTGGTCTTGTTAGGCAAGTGTAAGACAATTGTTTGGTTTTAACTAATAAAATCTATCCAACACATAGATGCTTTTGAGGGGAAATGGGGGAGATACATTTTCCTGCTGCAAAAGGTCCTTTTCTGAAGGATAAGAAGAGCTACCTGCACTACATTGTCAGCAGCAAGGCCTTGTTTACCCATTAAATATTTTGTCTTGTTAGTTTCAGCCTTTGCTCAATGAGTGTGCAGCACCTGTCTTACTGGTTATCTGTTTTCTCTTCAATGTACCGTTTTTTTAACTATCAGTGTGCTGTCCACTGAATGCCAGCTGGCTCCAGTGGCAATGCCATAGAGCACAGGGCAGGGCCTGGGGACAGGCCAAGGAGAACTGCCCTCTTTCCAAGGAAGGACTCGTCATCTAAGGACAGAGCATAAGTAAAAAGGCTCCTGAGAAAAGCAAAACATTTGCTAGAGGCAAGGTTTAACCGCTAGTTCAGCTCCCAGTTTTGGTTTTAACAGCCAGTTCATCCAAACACAATCAAACTGTCCCCAGCAAAACCCCTGTTTTATTGCTGAAATGAAGTGCCCTCCTCCAAACTGAAGATTCAGGCTCTGCAGGTACATGACAGCTGACACACTGAAGGGAGTGCAAGTGCTCAGGACTGCCTATTTGGACCCAGCAAAGGAACTGCCTATATAAACAGATGAAGTAGGGGCACGGATCATCACAGTTCAAAGTCCTGTCAAAGAAGGGGAGAACTGCAAGGGCACAAAACTCTCTTGCATGGTAGCCCATCTGGACACAGCACAACCTGCATTGGGACCAGACCACATCAGGGAGTTGCCAATGATTTTCCTAGGAAACTTTAATCTCCATGGCTATCGATTTGATATCTTTCAGGAACAGAGAAAAAAATCTTTTAAAAATTGAAGCTAAGCTACCTGGAACAGTTTTGTAATTTTACACATTAAAAATAAATAATACGTACTTAGTAATCTCATTCTCCAGATTCTTCCTGCCATGAGTTTAAGCCGACCATATTTATTTGCTTCCTGATAACATCTTCTCAGAATTGCAGGGTACCAACTTCACCAGTAACAAAACAGACTCTGACATAACTGAATCTGATTTTGCTTTCAGAAAGGAATACTGTTATATTTACACTACTTAAGAGAGCAAAAGTTAACCTTTGTTGTTACCTTTACCCAAAACATAGCTCAGAACAGTCAGTAGCTCTTTGCTTTCCTGATCCGATAAACCAAAACAAAAGCAATTAAGGACTCACTTTTTCACAACACAGAAAGCAGTTCTTACACTGCTTTCAGTTCTGCCAACAGGGATGTCATCCTGACCCCATTGTGATTTTATTCTTGATCTATCTGTTTTCTTCCTGATAATCCTCCTCACTCTTCCTCAAAACAACTCCATGATGGTGAGATTCTCAGTCCGTTCAGTTTTCTATGGTAGGTACTGAAGCACTCCCTTCACGCTGACTGGCCACTCTGACTGTAGATACTAGAGGATTTCAAGCGTAACAGTATGTGCCATCTCCTCCAGCAGGTGAAAAAACCCACCCATTACTGATCTCAGCCTTCACAGCTCACAACCTATGAACCAAATGACATTCTCTGTTCTCAGCTCTCTGAACAAAGACTATAGGGCAGAGAAACATTCAGCTTGTCCTTGTATCTTTAGCGACCCAAATGTCTGTAGCAAGAGCAATTAGAGAAAGAACAGTCATTCACGATGTCACCCAGTGCAGGACAGAACATCATTCCATCATGCCCTGACATCAGCTTATATGAGATACGGGAAGCTAACCGTGCTGGATCTCAGCCACGAGTGTGACTCCCTCTGCTCTTTAAATCAGTAGAGAATTGACCATTGACTGCAGTGGGAAAAAAACTAAAAGATTGCTGTTGCAGGATCGCAGTAGCACCCTCCATGCCATCCGCTCTCTCTTTACTTCCTCATTAACATCCTGTAATTGCAATGGCTTTTTCAGGCTAGTTTACACTGCCCAAGGCAAATCCAAAAATGCCCACCTTTCCACCACAGGGTCATCTGCATAAACAATTAATGGAAGAGTTGCTGCCCTCAGCTAACATCCTGCCTGGCAGCTGATATAACCTAAGGCTAGTTAGATCTTCTGAACAACGTTCAGTTGCTGCTGTGGTTCTAGTAGACTATTAAACTCCTGTTGGCAGGCTAAAGCATCAGACAAACATAGTGGGCTTCTTGATTAAAATATTGAAAAGACTGCATCCTGCTGTCAATAATGGTTTTGCTCTCCTAAAAGAAGAAAAATACCTTGTGGCAGAAATGTAATTACAAGAGAATCACTGTACTTCCCTGGTTTAGCGCAGATGGAGAAAAGGGCAGCTATCAATTAAGCTGTGGGATAAAATATTCTCACATATAGATAAGAAAAGAATCAATAAAAATAAACTCTTTTGTATGAGAATAGATGAGTTTTCTGTTTCACTTATGCTGCAAGGAGATGAGCAAGCAAATTTAGAAGAAAAGTAGTTCACTGGCTAACTTTTAACTACCTCATGATAGCATTTTAGGATTGAGGCAAAACCACGGAAGTTCAGTGTGGTGTGGGTATGGACTCACCTCAAAGCCTGCGCCATGCCTATCCCAGGTAGTGCAGAGAGGACAGCAAAATGTCTCATATGCAGATGGCACCCAGAAACAGAAGGAGGGACATATTAGATGAACTAGGTACGTTAAAATCACCAGATTAGATTTGCACTTGGTGCAAACTGGGGTATAGCTCGGCTTACTGATCCAGGACAGTAAAATGTCACCTACCATTAAACACACATGGGAAAATTTTTCCCGAGTGAGCCACACAATTTCGATTTCATTCCAACACAGTCTTCAAAACCTGAGACCTACATTTTAGAAAGACCTGTCCTGCATGTTTGCATTTTTTTGTTTCTGTTCAGCACCATCTCGGTTTAAAATAATGAGAGATTTTTCCTGGCAGAAATAATATTTTCTTGAGGTATCATCATTAAGCCTGCCATTTTACATTTAAAGTTTGATGTTGTTAGCAGATAGAGCTGGGTCAAAGAGAGGGAAACTCCTTGTGATTAAGGTTAGTTGGTGGAAAGAGTATAATCTAAACTGAATAATTCCAAAAGCACTATATATTATAATAAAATTTAGTTAAAATAAATAGTAACTAGTTTAGTTAGGCTCTTGTCAAAACAGTCTTTAAAAGTAATTTTTCTTGAACTATTTTTTTTGCAAGATTGCATTACAGAAGAGAAGGAATGATTTTTACTTTCTTTATATTTTCTGTGCATGTGGAAAGGTCCTGCTCTGAAGTTTTCACGCTGAAATATGGCCTCTGCCTTAGACATACCCAAGTCCATTTAATAAATAACTAGAATTACCATGGTAAAAGTATGCTTGGTGTTTTTAACAGATGTGCTGGGCATCTTCTACACTATAAACATGTATGTACAGCATGAGTCATGCAGAAATAACAAATAATAAATAATCTCCTTCAGTGTTTACTAGTTCCAAATTTGTTGTTCATAGGAATTCATCCTTTTGAAATTGTTACAAAAATGGTATTAAAAGTAATTACAAGTAATCCAGTTTAAAGTTTAAGGAATGAATTACTCAGTTTATAATTGATGAACGATAGTTTAACCTAAAAATCTAAGATCATATGTTTACATCAAGTGCCCATGAACTTGTCTCCAACTTCGGTCATATTTATTTCCTTCAGTTCTCTCCCAATCTATTTCTCTGATGTGTTTAAACAATGGCTAAGACTCAGAAATATGCCAGTGCTGAGCACAAATGACCGGTATGAACAGACAGGGGCAAACTGCTTTGTGTAATATAAGCTATGATATCTCCAATAGCAAAGGTTAAGTACAGGTAATTCTCAAAAGAAAAAAATGATGAAAATACGTCTACCCTTTAAGGACATTCATTAGTTTCCTATTTCTGATCACTCCATGACCTAGACCTAATTCAGACCTTAACCTATAGCTAGGCTCTATTTGTTTAGAAAGAAAGCCTCTTTCTTCTCCCTGCTTTCAGTAGAATATGAATAGATATTAATTGTTGTCAAAACATCAGACTTGCAGAAGATCATTTTGCTGTTGCTTGTGCTGAGATTCAATAAGCTTGTAAGCTTTTGCTGATTTAATTTCACAAATGCCAATCACTTTCAAAATTTTGACTCGAGAAGCTAAAAACCATAGTCCATCAATGCCTGCAAGCTGCTGAAGAGTCACCCTGCAGCTTCTACATGGTACATTCAATGCACAGCAGACTTCTGCTCACTCTAAATAAGCATTAACAGCCACATAAAGTCTACATCCCTGAAAAGGATCCAAAGAAGTGACATATATGAAAATATAAAAACTCGCTATTTCCATTTCCAAGAATATTTCTAGTGTAAATAAGAGAATTTATTTTCCTTTCTTTAGTGCTGAAACCCAGAAGTTTAGTTTTGGGTGCTTTCCTCTCAAATGTACCCCCCTCTACACTGTATGAAGGACATCCAGTTTTATAAAAGGTGCTAAATACCCTAGGATTTGACCTACTGTGCATTTCACTCCATTTTCTCCAACCACTGCTCAGTTTCTTCACAGAATAACAGCGAATCAGATACAATGCCTCCTTTCACATTACCTACTAAGATTTTGAAAAATGTTCACTGCTAAATCTATCAGTAAATCCATTTTCACTGCTACCTCCTAGCTTCCATAAATTCAAGGTTAACACTTTGAGGCAAATCTATACATAGAAGATCGAGTTTATATTACATTATGGGTGCCATTTATATTTATAGTGCACAGGTGAATAATAGGTTGACTTACTCCATATGCTATATTTATACCAAACATTTTAAAACTGTCAGCTCAATTGTCCAGATACCAAATTTTTAAATTCCAGTGCCATCAAAGGAATCCTGAAAATACAGGACTTAGCATCAATTTTTAAATTACAGAACCAACATAACATAACATGGAAATCGCTTGCATCAGGGATGAAAAAGATGCTTACAAGAAGAACATGATCTGAAACATTTTGTGTATCAGTTTTTCCTGACAAATTAACAACATTTATTTGATATGATTCTACTACTGATGATAAACTAGAGCGTGTTACAAAGCCACCTGTATCATTATTGTTTGTATCAGTTATTCTTTGATGACTTAAGTGCCTTGCTTTTTGTATGTCTCTGAGCAGATGGAGGGTGAATTCTGATTTTGGCAACCAGCAGATGGGTCACTGAACATAATTTTTAGTTAATTAATATATTGGGTTTTGTAAAAAAGAGGCTTATAAACTATTTTACACACAATTATTAATAATGGTAACTATGTTATTCCGAGTAGGCAAGTTGCATAACTCTCGTGTGTTCAGTAAAGGGGCACATTCAGCTCTGGTCGTGCGAAGCTCTTGTTTTATTAGAAAAGAAGAATCTCATAAGTGTAGCAAATGCCAGCTTGCCCCTTCTACAACAGCTGTGTATTTGAAGATATAAAAATATTTAAAAGAAAGTCTTATTTCTGCCATTCACAGATGAGAAAGTTACGCTTTAAACAGAGCAGAAGTTTGGCAAAGGTCAGACTGGGACTCGTTAGCAGAGCTAAGAACAGACCCTGTATTCCTGAGCTGAACCGCCACCCATGCCCAGCAGCACAGGTTTCTCAAGCAATGCAACATGGCATCAAGCCATAATGAGAAACCTTCAGGGTCACGGGCCATCAGTCCTGGCTTGCAATAATGACAGCTCAGCCATAATAATGGAGCAAGATACATCTTTCCACTTACCTATTTTTATTCCTTCCTTTACCTTTCCCTTCCTTTAACTCTACTTTCTCCAAGACAGGCTGCTGTGTATTTTCTCCCCCGCACTAGATTCAGCCTCAAGAGAGAAAAAAACTCTAAACCTAAAAAGCAAAGTGAAAGTCTACAAATAATCCATAACTTACCAAACACCTTCTAACACCTTCTTCCAGAGCTGGGAACGATACAGAAGATGAGAAAGAATCAGCCATTCCGAAGTAACTATGTCATCATTTATTATCACATCCATTCCTCAATGGTTAACGCAGGTCAGGGTAATTTAGACATCTTGAAACTGCTCTGTATTACTCTTGGGACCTCAACCATTCTTTATAGCACCTAGGACTACAGCACAAGCTCATTTTTTCCTCACTTCCATAGGTGTACTATGGATCTGACAGCTGAGAATCTTGAAGTAAATCTCTAGGAAGGGTCAGGGAATTCTCAGCATCACAGAGGAAAAGCAATTCAGAGGTGATCAGAGAGCAGGAGGGTCTCTGAATCAGGGTGGTGGTGTATAACAGATGAATTTAGTCCCTGACAACCAGAAAATGTTCTTCAGTTTGGGTTATTTCTTAGGGTCTAATTAAATTATCCTGGATGTCTTTCTCTCCGTAATGCTCATCAGGAGGCTGACAGATTCTGTTCCTGCATCTCAGGAAAAATTGCATGCATATGTCAGTGGAAAAATCACAGTCTTCAGTCATGGTTTCGAGAAGTTTCATATAAATAAATAAAATGACAGAACTGTTTTCTGTGAGATCTCTCTCTTTCTTTCTTTTCTCCCTCTTGCACATACAGGCTCCTCACTGGGCACGAGGCCTATGCAAATGTGAAAAGTGACTTTAGGGATACAAAGTGCATCCTGCTGGCACTGAGGTTTTCAGACTGTCTTGAACAGATTATTCATGATGTATTGAAGCCAAGAGAAAAATATGGAAAGCAGATTGGCTATGCACCTACAGCCTGACGCCAATTTGGCTCTCTGTTTAGAAGCTGACATCATCTTTTGAAAGAGATGGAGCTACAAATCAGTTTAGCCGGAAAGGAAGACATTCTAGGCCGGTCGAATGGTAGCACGATCAGGCTTCACAGCATAGTGAGTTACTAAATACCTCTGATGGGGGGGG
>Ga0065711_1044235_pt1 | contig 14218 bp, 12 predicted proteins | sample Hoacrofraction12_FD_59098 | JGI IMG/M metagenome (GOLD analysis project Ga0065711, IMG submission 59098) | Hoatzin crop microbial communities from Cojedes, Venezuela - Epithelial fraction 12 v2 (version 2) | ecosystem: Host-associated > Birds > Digestive system > Esophagus > Crop | place...
GCATCTGCATCCTTACTGGGACAGGTCTTTGTCCCCAGTGTCCAGCCTGGCTTCCTTGCTGTAACACATACCTTTAATTTCTTGTTGTGAACATGGGGAATGAATTTGTCTCTTCTTTGCAGCCGATTTTGCCATACTTTGAGGACTCTTATTCTCAAAGCCTCTCGTTCCCCGAGGGAGCTCTACAGTTCCCACAGCCCTTCCCCGTGCTCACAATTCTTGCCTAGCTCCTGCTCCCCTTCTCGGGGGCTCCCCGGGTGGTCACTGCAAGCCGGGGTGCCCCTTCCCTGCTCCAGGGGATGGGGGGTGCTCGTTCTGCCTCTTCCCAACTGTACTCATCTCTCTGTGATGGTTTGGGTTTTTTTAAACACCGCACACCTCCCTTTGGTTGTGCTCAGCCTGCAGCCCACTCCACCGCTGGCCGAACAGCACTGTGCAAATGACTTAATGCACCCCCAGCCATGCACTTTGTGTGTTAAGTTAAACCATTGCCCTCAATAACGGGTGCGTTTTGCCAACTTGATAATTGGTAGTAGATGCCACTTTGACTGAGGTGCAAGGGAGTCTTTGCCATGCCTACACAAAATCATTTTCCTTGCTTATCACAGCATGATTTAACTACCCGGCGTTATTAGTGTTGTTTGATTAGGTTACGTGCTATATAATTCCAAGTACAGTGTGTGCATGGTAGTCGCATAACACAAATTAAAAGTCTCTGAAGTACAGGAGTCATATATGTGAGAGTCAGAGAGATCCTTTTCCACTCTAATTAGCTCCTTTCCAGAAGAAAACAGAAAAGCATTAAAAAATGCAGTTCATTTCAGTGTGTAGTAAAAGATAATGCGTTGTGTGGGCTTGGACAGTGCCACATGATGGAGCATCACGCTGGGTGCTACAGAGCTGAGTCTCTTCCCCACAGCAGTTTGCTCCCATGAAGAGTCTGGCTGTTCTGAGGTGGTTGCAAACCTGGTATGGGCAAGCGTGGGTATGGTGGGACAGGGGTGCCCTCTCCCTCCCCTGCACCCAGTTCGTCCAGACCCATTGGCATGAGCTCGGGCTCCCCTCTCAGCGCTCGGCGTCAGTCTGTGCCCAAGGGACGCAGACCTGTGTCCTTGACACCGCCCTGCGAAGGGGGGTGCTCCTGCTTCTCATGGATTGTCCTGTGGAATCAACACGAGCACCGTGGGGCACGGGCTGGTGGGGTTTTTCATTATGTCCAGTCTGCACTAACCAGTACAGGGAGGTCATGAGAGTGTGGTTATTGGCAGCAAAGATAAACCCTGGAGCTGCCCTGGGTGCGAATGGGGCAAGGCAGGTCCCTGGGAAGCACAGGCTGCTGCGGAGGCGTTTGAGACCGAAGGGGTTTGAGAGAGCTGTAGGGGAGCACCCGGTAGCGCTTTGGATTGTGAAGGTGAGCTTGGCACTGTCACCTCCCATCAAATGAATCGGCAGGAAAAAAAGTTTTTCTCTGGCTCAGGGCTAGTTAGTTTAATTAAAGGGCTGTTGCTCTTGCCAGCAGTTCAGGCAGAATTTGATGTAGTCAGCTAAGTTGGTTGCTTAAGCGATGTAAAGTTGTTATGCCTATTTTTCCTCGAGTCTAAATTTCCGTGGCGTAAGTAACAGGATGAAATGATCTGTTGCTGTCTGCGGAGAGCTGATGAGAAACGGGCGGTGGCAGCGGTGGGGAGACGCTTCAGACTGGCAGGGGATCTGCTGTGAGACCTGATGGTCTTGCTGCAAATTGCGAGGGCTGAGGACGCGCCAGCGACCAGCCTCGTGCGGCACGCTCGATAAACGACCACCACAGGCTCAGCACCTGCTTATTAAACTGTTTTGAAGAAAGTAACCTTGACATCTAGTTTGTCCGCTCTGAGGACTGTGCTTTGTGTCTGGCGTTTTCTCTAATGAACAAAAATCCATATTTGTGTCTTGGGGATGAATTTTCTCTAGGCTTTTGCATATCCAAAAGCCTCAGCGACTTGAAGTGATGGTTGTAGTGATGAACTTTTCCTTCTGTCTGAACTGCTGGACCATAATGGGAGATGTAAATTAGTACATTTAAAATGGGATTTGTTTCTGTAAAGGGTGCAATGATTGTCTAATTGCTGTCTGCTGAAAAACAATGAAAATAAGAGCAACTGTCTCTCCCTTGGTATAATGAATTTACAAGGCAAAAACAACCCTGAAGTAGCACTCTGAAACAGAGATGGGCACAGCTGAACCCCAGGCTCTTGATGTGGTGCTGTATTTGAGCAAGGCTTATTAACTTTTTCAGTCAAAATCTCTGTTTGTGAGATCCTGAGTTTCAGGGGGTCTGAAAACCACAGGGGTGGCTGTAGGAGCAGAAACCCGAGTGAGTAGGTTGCACAACAAGGACTTTACAGGCTACTCCCAGGAAGATGTTTATGTGCATTTAGCTAGGAAGCAATAATACTGCTTTGTGGTTGCTTGTGACAGAGCTGTGCCAGTGAAGCTAGATACAGCCAAAAACCCCCAAACAAAGCCTTCTGATTTTAAGCCTGTGTTCTTCCATACCTGTAGTTTTCTGGTGGACCATCATATGTTTCTTGTTATATTATCTTCTGACTCTAAGCCCTTGTTTTTTCCATACCTACACTTTTCTTGCGAATGATCTTACGTTTCCACTGGGGGTGGAAATGCAGCCTCGGTTGCCCCATCCCAAGGACCTTGGTGGTTGCTGGCAGTAGCTGTTCCTGGAGTCACTGCAAGAAACGCTGTGGTGGCACCTGATTCCTTCCAGCTTGTTCCCAAGGACTGTGACCGGCCGCCTCGTGGACGCTGGACCAGGGATGGGCTTGTGCCATTGCCGACACCACACTGGCTCTTTTACACGGCTCCGTCCCTGACTCCCCATTGCAGCTGGGATCCAGCCCTTCTTTGGAGCTCGTTGAACTTGAGTCCTGGCTGTTTTCTGATGCTCACAGCTGCGATCATTTGCGTGGTACAGCTGCTGGGAGGGACTTAATGCGGTTCTGTACTTATCAAAGGCGATCATCGAGATTGGAGGCTTTTTGGCTCCTTGGCTGCCGCTGCTGTCAGTAGTTCCTATTAACGCTAATGGAAATCACGCTCTGGCATCAGCAGCACAGCACCCCCGGCGCGGTGCTCCGCTGTCTGACGGCGTGATGCTGCAGGATTCGCAGGAATGGAGTCATGGAGGCAATTCCTTCTGCGTCACGTGGAGATTTTACTGCAAGAGGTCTTGCTGTTGCTTCATACATACTGTGCCAGCTTAATGTTCTGTTATTTTCTTTGTTGGGAAGAGCCCATAAAGCCAGAGAGCGTGGTGGGGGTTAATGCTGGTTCTGCAGGCACCAAGAATAGGGGAAGAAAAGCCTTACTTCTTTTGAAGTCCCACCTTGGACACGGTGCTTCAGAGGGTTTCCCTGTGGCCCTCCGTAGCTGCAGGGAATGTCGGTCTCTCTCCAGCAGCACAGCGGCAGCCCCCGAGCAGGGAACACAGCCTGTGTCGCCCACCCAAACGTCAGCCTGTAGGCAAGAAGATTTGTGCACAGGCTTAGCAGAGAGCTCAGCTACCAGACCGATTCAGAAGTCTCCTTGGTCTTCCAAACAGGCTGGTGGGTGCCCTGCTCTTACTGACTCGTGTTGGCCAGGCTCTGGGTTGCTCAAGATGAGCGTCTTCATTCTGTCATGCACTTGCTGCATGTGTCTGTCTGCTGTTAGCCTGCAGTGTGGCAAAGGCATCTATCTTTCTGTGTTTGGGTGGTTTTTTTCTGATGCTATCTTCATTTTCTTTGCTTCTCTGTTTTATCCGGGTGCATTTGGATTCGTTTTGCTTGTTTAAATCACATTTGTGTGAAAATTGTCTAAGGAATTAATCACAAAGCTCAACAAAATAGTCCGTGGTTTGAAAAGAAGTGGTCACAGTGTAGAAGATTAAAGGAAATAAAAAATTCTTTTTGCTCCCTAAATCTAAGAGGAGCTTAGGTGTACCCCAGGAGATAGCACAGGAGAGAGAAGTGAAATGGCAAAGACAGACACATCAGCCAGAAAGAGTGACCTGTGCCCGGTAATTCTGCATTTGGACTTGGGGAGCTTTGCAGGGGGTGCATGCTCCTGATGACAGCTTTGACTTTGGAGTCAGTGAGGGGAAAAGTATCTTCTGAGCTGCCCCTCTGCTTCCCAGTGGGCAGTGATGCTGAAGTTCTCGGGTGACTTCTATTTTATATTATGGCCTGAAGCTGCGTCAGGGGAGTTTTAGATTAGATATTAGGAAAAATTTCTTTACTGAAAGAGTTGTCAGGCATTGGAACAGGCTCCCCAGGGAAGTGGTGGAGTCACCATCCCTGGAGGTGTTCAAAAAAACGTGTGGATATGGCACTTCGGGACATGGTTTAGCAGGTGTGGTGGTGTTGGGTTGACGGTTGGTCTTGATGATCTTAGAGGTCTTTTCCAACCGCAATGATTCTATGATTTCCAGCTTCCCTGGCTTTTCTTTCCAAGATTTCCTGTGGGGGTAAAAATTTGTTGCTGATTTTTTGTTTGCTACAGCGTGCGTAATCTCCAGCTTTCCAAGCCTATAGCCAGGATTTTGGCTGGAACCTGGCAGCTTTCTCTGCTGCGTGGATCAAGCCAAGTGCTGAAGCCTGGCTGGGAGTGAGTTGGAGGTGGAATAAAGTTTCACGCCAGTTTGTCCTTCTCCTGTCAGTGTGGGCAGGGTACTTGCCCACTCAAATAACCATCGTGTGTAGATCTCTGAAGCTTGGAAACTGCAGACGAGGAGGGGCTGAACAGCAAAGTAACGCTGAGAAAAGCAGTGTCAGTGGAAACGCTGCCGCACCCAGGGGCACGGGCTTGTCCATGCTGCTTCGCTGGCCCTTGCCCTTTGTGGGTGCCCCAGCCTGGCCTGGCTTCCAGAGGAAACCTGCTTGGTCAGCGTTCAGCTTGGTTCCCTCTTCGTTATGGGGTTTTGAAGCTAGTGCCATGTTTTTTTGGCAGCGCCTGCCTTCACCTGCGTGCCCCATCTCCCCCCGGGCCACCCCCTTGCCCGGCTGCTGGGACGCTTGCTGCCGCTGCCCCGAGGGCTGTGAAGGCATCCGTCTTGGAGACAGCTGTCAATCAGGGATGCCTCCTCCCGATCCGCCTGCGTGGGCCACTGCTGCCGTAGGTCTCTGGGCCTGGGCAGAGGATGTTTGGGGGCATTTTCAGCTATAACGCTGGATTCCCAGATCCTCAGTTCTGCAGCTTTTATTTAAGCAATAATTCAGATTAGTGTTTTGCCTTCCAAGTTCTGCAGGTAACAGTTATCTCTAATTCTTCAGCGTAGGCTGAGGCTTCTAATAGGAATGTTTGAGTTTAAAAAAAAAAAAAAGGCAAAGCAATCCATGCTGTAGGCTGAGGTGAGCTGGAGTCGCTGGGACTGTTTGTGCACGTACAGCGCAGCGTGGGATCTGTTCTGTGGGATCAGAGCACATGGGGTCCGGTGGTCCAGCTGACACCGAGCTCCAGGATCTGCCACTGGCACAGACCTGCTTCCAGGACACAGCCTGTTCCTCGCGCTTGCTGGGAGGAGGAGAACGAGAGTAGTGATTCAGTGCATTGTGCTGATTTTGGGAGGTTATTTTCTCACTTTTTGTGTTTTTTTGACTCTTAACGGTTTCAGGGCTTCTGGGAGTAGAAGGGAAGCTCCAGGATGGAGAATGCTGTAGGCAAGTTCTAGCACAGCTGCCTTTTACAAAGAATAATTTGATTTTGTCTTTTCCTCTTTCTGTATGCCCACGTGTTTTCTGCTCCCGCAGACACTCCTCTGAAATTATATGCTTCAAATCTGCAGTAGCTTTGTTGCTTTTTGTGGGGGTTTCAACTTGTGCTCTCGGTGTGCAGACAAGCTCGTTACCAGCTGTAGTAACAGGCAGTTCTTCCCTCCTGCCCTTCAGGACTGTGCTCCGCTGCCTCTGGGCCAGCCCACTCGCCTCCCTCCTCCTGGGCTTTTTCAGCCAGTGACGAGGTGGCATAAGAGGACATAAGAAATCTGGATTTTGGGCTTGGACAACATATTCTGGGGGTGTGTTGAAGAGGGTATTTGCTCCATCTGTTCCATCCATGTCTGCTGCAGGTCACTGCTCTTGTAGCATCAGCTTGTGATTCTTCTCGTCCAAGTGCTCCCAACCTGCAGCAGGTGAGGAGCAGAGACAGCTTGTCTGATGGGAAGGGGATAGCAGGGGGCAGTGACCCTCCCAGCAGGAATGCCCAGAGCTCATCCCTCAAAGCCCTTAAAAATATCCTGCCTCAAGCCCAAGGAAGAAATATGGCACTCTCTTTTTGAGACAGCCATCAATATACTACACTGCACAGGAATCCTTAAAACAGCTTTCTGAGCTTTAAATGAGTTTTTAATGTGTAGTCGTGTGATTTTGGAAAAGATCCATGTGTAGGGCCATATACAACTGTTGTGCTGAAAATTGCCAGATTTTAGGTAGTTAATATGTAATAGTGGTACCAAGCTTGCTTTTTCCGGGTTTGTTAGAAAAGCTGTTTTTTTCAAACTAGTATCTCTCACCTTTGTCCAAAAAAGGCACTACTGGCCATCAAAGGCACAAAAAAGGCTTTATTTATGGTTTTTTTTTTTCACTTCCAATGTCCCAGCACTGTCTGTGTCTCCAGGCTGGGTTGCAGATGGGCATCGGTGAGGTGGGTTGGACCACACCAGACCTGGCTGCATTTGCTCTCTGTGCCAGGGAGCCAGCATGAGGTAGTTTTGCAGTTGGGCCCTGCTGCATGGGGCTGGATGGCTGGTTCTGGGTCACCACAAGCAGCTTTGCGGGTGGTATTTAGCTCTAATTAAACTTGGCAGGAGGTGAAAGGCAAGAGACAACCAGCATGGCAGCTAGAGGCACCAAGGGCAGAGGGGTGGTCACTCGGACAGCTAGGATGTCCCTTTTGCCTCTGCCATATGCCCCCAGGGATGGTTCCAAGCACATGTTGGTTATGGCATTGCTTATTCCACTCTGCCGGTGGGTTTTGCTGTGGGGAAGGTCCTGGTGCCAAGCCATGCATGGCTGAGACACCTCACCCTGGAGGTACCTGTCCTTCCACTGGTTCCCTGGCAGATCTTCCCCTGATGCAAAGCTTAGACCTATTGCTGCAGACTCCAGAGCCCATCAGCCACCAAATGGCCTTTCTCTTATCTTAAAAACCATTATCGAACTCCATGCCTAATTTCACGCAAGCAGCTAATTGTCCTCTTTGCAGATGCCAGTGTGGGACCAGCACACACGCCATGCACGCTGCGTGTGCACTGTAGTGAACGGGATTTCCCTGGCTATGTTTCATTTAGATTTACAGCCCAAAGCTGAGAAAAGGTCACTGCTGAGTGAATGTGCGCCGAGCCTGGAAATCTGAGCCCTTACTTGAGGTAAACTAGCCTCAGGGGGTATGTCTCCATGGGGCTTTCCCCACACCTCTGTGATGTCTCAGAAAATTTGCAAGGTTTGCCCCTTTTGTTTTCAGCTTCCTGATACAAAATGGGTCCAAAGACTAGGACTGTGGAAAGAAATTGGATAATTCTAACCATGCCTTTCCTTAAAATAAATAATAATAAATCACCCCAGTGGAATAGTGTCATTGCAAATAATGTTCCCTAATGTCTTTGACGGGGCAGACACTCATTCTCAGCCATTCTGGGTACATACCAGCCGCATGGAAAGGCACATTCCCATGTCTCTGCGTGGGAGTGGAGATGGAAAGTTGAAATGCTCTGTTTTCTTGCAGTAGTTTGCTGCCTTGGTACAAACTACCTTTTACCAAACTTTTTCTTCCAGTTCCAAACAACATGCCCTTGTAAAATCTGAGATTACTCACTTTAGCAGGAAATAGGAGGAGGAGGAGGAGGTGCACTACGGTTTCACACCTTTTCTCTCTTGTTTTTCCATCTAGAAGCAAGTTCTGTTCTGGCTTGACTGATTGATTGAACCTTTTTCAAGTGCTGTCTGAAGGAGACAGCTTATCTTTTACTGGATCAGAGATGTCTTTGGCTCTGAAACAGATTTTCTTAAAGAAAGAAAACAACCCGGATTTTTTTGTTTTGTTTCCTGGAAATCATAGTACATGCACAGAATAAGGGAAAATTTCAAACACAACATGCTGTACTTAGCCAGAGCCCTGGCGTGTAATAGGTCAGCTTTCTTGATGGGCTACTTTGAAAATGTGCTTTCTTCAGAACAGAAATATTGCTCAGACCTGTGTGTGCCTCACCTTCCAGCCCACCAGCCCAGTTTCAAGCTGGTTTAGCCAGCAGTCCCTGTTTTGGGGGGTTGTGGTTCCCCCATCTCTGGGCGAGGGGCGGTGGGTACGTGCGGGGTGCCCACAGCAGGGCTCAGCATTGCAGCCTTGTCTGGCTGGAAGCTTCTCTCCATTTCTTGCAATCTTGGTCAGTCCCATCGAAGAAATTCCCTCCCCTGCTACCTTTGCCAGGCTGAAAATGACACTTTTGCAGAGGCTGGGACACACCAGGAGTCCTTGAGTCTCCATTCATTTGTCTGTCGCTTCTGCTCGGTAAGAACTGTTTTTAAAATAGCTTGTGACATGGAGAAGAGTTAGAATTTAATGATGAAAATGGTACAAAAATAACTCCAGTGATGGTGAATGTACTTTTTTTTTTGAGAGACAAGATTGGGTTTTTTGTTTGGAGATCTGAAGTGTCAGTAGGAGATCTTTAGCTCTGGTTGTTTAATGTTTTGAAGTCAGCATGAGCCACTGTATGCATTAACCAGGAAGGACGATTAGCTTCTGCAGTATGTAAGGTCTGCCTGGAGTGGGAACACAGAGATGAAAATAGTTCAAATAGTGATTTAAAAGTGTCTCTCAAAGTGGCTTGGTTTTTTTTGGGTAGCCCGCCATCCTAGTCTGTGAGAGGCTCTCAGTCTTTTCGTGTGTGTAGCCGCTTCTGGAGAGAAGTGCTGTGATTCTTCTTTAACAAATGGGAGATGAGGCATAAAAGAAGCAGACAACTGGGCTGCTGGAGAGCAAGGACTTGTCCGGGCCCTGGGACACTGCCCTGCTCTATGGGGGACACACCAGTACAGACCAGTTTGTGTTCCCACCCCATCCTGCACCTGCTTTTTCGACTCAGTTTGTGGATATTTAGCTGTCCTTGGGTTGTGCCTGGGATCTACTTATGGTCTTCAGTCCATATAGTCCATATATCAGTTGGATATACCAAGCCTTGCCTATGCTCTAAAGTAGTCCAAGAACTGAGATGCTTGTGTAGTATCGGCAGCAATAGGAGTTACTGATCTTCAGAGTACTGTACTGGCTAAAGAATGCTGACCAGGGTGGTGGAAAGAGGTTGTCCACTGGTAGTTACTCCTCAGGAGGGGCTGGCAGGGTCTCCCTGGTGAAAGGGGCTCTGGCCACATGGAGCAGCTGAGTAAAACCATTCCCTTTTATACGATTCTTTCTTTTGGGCACCTGGCATCATTTGTGAATGTACCTTTGTAGTGCTTGTAGGAGATTTTGCACAAAACTTTTTTGTTATTAAATAAATTAAAGAGAGTATCAGCTATCTATTGCAGATGACTGAACTGAAAGACTTTACATGCCTGTCTTGGTGATAGAGCAGGAGGCTTAGGGCTTTGCGGCCACTGGTCAATAGAGGTACAGCATCCATACCCCAAATTGACTTTTTTACTTTCCTTGCCAGTAAGACTGTAAAACATCAAAGTTCTGGAAGTTGTCCTTAGAATATTCTGAATTCCAGTCAGTTCATAGCCCAGCCTGCCCCTGACGTTTTCAAGGGACACAGCATGGGTAACTCATGGGAGATGATCTATGATGTTTTCCAACTGCTCATCATGCCTTTCCACTGTGCAGCACACCATGGTCTTGGAGCATGAAAGTATGCAAGGTAATGTCTCGGAAGCTGTGTCATGTCAACACTCACAAGCTTCAGCAGACCATGTGTTGTTTTCTATCCAAAGTAAAAAGAGAAGGAGTGAAAATGTTCCTTCCCAAGACTGCCTGTAAGGCCCGAGAGGAGAGGGAAGATCTTCCCTTGTTCCTTTATCCTGGGCTAAGTTTTTTTGGAGGTCTCAGACTAGCAATGGACTACACCTACCACATGTGCTGCACTGTTGCAGTAAAAAGGCAGGCCAAGTCATTTCTGTTGCATTGTAGAGATCTGCTATGGCAGTCAAAGCAAACATGGCTTGACCTGCACCTCTGACCAAGGCCCTTGCTAGCAGGGGCTTCTTTCCAGAGAAGGCTGTGCAAGTGGTTGTGATAGCAGCCCTCAAGACTTGGGGTTAACCAGAGGATGCTGGGACTGGGAGGGAGCAAAGAAGGTGTTTGGGTCAGAGAGAGGAGGAGGAGGAGAGAAGCCAGCTGCACAGTCCGGCCTGGAGAGGACCTCCATGAAGGGATGAAAGGAATGAAGGGATTTGTCTCCTGCCTTTGGGGCACCCAGAGGCACAACCCAGTGTTGGGGGCTTGGCGTGTCACTCTGCCCATCCTAGACAGCCTCCATCCTATTTGCCTCCTGGTTTTATTTGCTAGCTGCATTTCTACTAGTGTTTTTATGGGTTTGTTTTTTCTGTTTTATTAGCAGAGCAGCTACGCTTTTACCCCAGGCAGGATGATGCTGGGCTTCCTGCTGAAAGCTGCCAGATGACGATGATGTGTTTTACCCAGCAGAGCTCACCAGGCGAGGCTCCTGTCACAGCAGAAGTCAGCAGGGATGTTTCTTAGAGCAGCAATCGCCCCTCAGCCCGTGCTCAGTCACTGGCCTAGTGTTTCATCATTGCTATTTCTTGCTTATATTTTGTGCTGGCTTCTCTATTCTTCTGAGATCAAAGTCATTTTTATTAATCATTAAAAAAATAGGGGCATGTATCTGTTTGATCATACACAGAAAAATACCCAGCAGGGCTAGCTTAGTCTGTTGGATCTATTGCAAACTCACTCCGCTAATGGCTTGCTTAGGTAAAATAAGATCAAAGTTGGGAGAAGTTCCAAGCTTTCTGTGCGCTTGTCAGGTGGCTCCATCTTGGGGCTATTCGCTCGCACACCAGCTGCGGAGGAGAGCCCAGCCAGGAGGAGAGACATGGCAGGAGAAGGAAACTTGCAGAGAGGAACAGAAGTTCCTGAAGCTGCCAGAGCTGCCTTTTCCAATAAGTGTGGTTGTTCTTAATGGAAAAGGGGACTCTCTGCAGGGTGGAGATGCAGGGTTGGGATGTGAGCGTTGGATGGACACGCTAGGCACAAGCAGAGGTGGCAGGTGAAGCAGGCAGTGGCAAGCTATCTTTTGATGTGTCTGCACCTAGGCTTGCCCTGTGGTGGCAGGGTGCAGAGGGAAGGTGTCGCTTGGAGAGCACCAGGGAGAAGGTTGTCGTGGCAAAGGCCCAGTCCCAAATCTTGGCTTTGCTTTCCCCTTTTAGCATTGTGCATCAGTGTGTTTCAGAAAGCAGAAGCAGCCAGAATAACGTTTTAGGTCTTGCAGGTACGTCAAAGAAGTGTGCCTCGCTGGCAGAGTGAATCATAGGAAAGACATACACTCGGGGTTTGGGAGGACAAAAAAGAACATCTACGTGTTTCAAAGAGAGCGACTCGGAGCCTGTGCTTTGTCTCTTCCGATAAACGTGCTGCAGGATGTAGTCTGGGGCAGGGAAAAGATCTGCTCTGCTTGATCTAGAGGCTCTGTGCCCGCAGCTGGACGAACCAAAGGGATTGATGTTTTACCTTCCCATTACTTATCCAGCAACGCTTGAGCCTCTTTAAAGAAGAAATGTTCCAGCAAGTGCCAAAACCATTTAGCACTCCCTGCTCATGCTGCAAAGCTGCTGGAGTTTGCTTGTAACAACGGAGACAGGGAGAGGTCCTGGCAAGGAGCGGAGCTGATGCTGTGGTGGGGCGCTGGCTGGGTGGTAGCTCTGCGGCTGGGCAGAGGAGGGGGCTGCAGAGGAGGCAGCTCCGGTGGGTTTTCTCACCTCTTCGGTCACATTGCTGAAGCAGACATTTACCGTTAGGTCAGAAAATCTTATTCTTGTATTGTCGGGCTGCTGGAGTTGAGAGGTTGCTTCAGTCTCAGCTGCAAATCAGTGCTGGGCTGGTGTGTAGGGACCCAGGGGCTGTTTGTGTTGCTTGTGCCTGAACCCAGCCTGACTTCTGAACGTGGGGCAGGTGGGTACATAGGAGTGCTGCTCCTTGGAGGGTCCCCATCGCTCTGACCCATCCCCAACATCACAGGTGGGCTGAGCAGACAGGGCATGAGCTGCTGCAGGCAGAAGGGGCTCTGTGTGCCCTTCGCGGCTCCATGCATGTAAACCCAGTTGTGGTTTTCTCTGCAGCACATCAACTGGGCTCCTCTTCTGAGAGCGGAGAAGGTGGCACCAGGGTCGGTGGTTGGGGATGTGAACAGTACTTTTCTTCTTTGCCATCCACAAAGCATGAGTGTGGCTGGAGAGAGGATGGCCAGTGTGGATGCACCAGGGCCTGTAAATCATGGCTGGAGAGGGGAGGCAGCAAATCAAGTGCCCGTGAAGAAGGAATTGTATAGAGAGCCTGTAGATCAGTGGGTGTATACACGGTGATCCATGTATGGTCAGACTGTAAGGGAAAAGGACGTGTCAGCTCTGTACCCCTGGAAAGATGTATTGTGGCTGTCAGAAACCAAAGCACAAGGAGCTCTCTCCGGTAACAAATAGCAAACTTTTCTGAAACAACCAGAAAATACACTGTTAGGCAGCTGGGAGAAGTTCCCTGAGAGCGACAGTTAATACTGCTCGCTTATGTTAACAGTAAAAAGCCAGCGATGTTCAGCCGTTCGCAAAGCGGCCGCATCTGCCTAGGAGAGTTTGCAATTAAAAACTCAAACGCTGGGGATGAGAGTCCCCCCCGTGCGGTCCGCCCTCCTTTGGGGGAGGGAAACAGCACCGGCACAGGAACAACCTGATGCATTTTCCCAGTGCCAGATAACCTCATGGGTTTTTTTCCTAGTCTCAAGCCCATTGCTGGGGTCGCTGGTCTCTCCCTGGAGGTCCCCCACCCTCTTCCCTCCCTTCCACGTCGGTCACGTCGTGGCTGGTTTTCTGACCGTGGAAGTGGGGATGATCAGGCATGCTCGTTCGGTTGTTTTTGCTTTTTCCTAAATCACCTGATGCTGAGGAGTAATATAAAATTTATTAGATGTTACAAAACCAAACCCAGAGCCAACAGCACAGTGAGCAGTGAAGTATTCCTGCTGGCAGTGGTACCTGAACAGCGGGTGCCCTAAGGAGGAGGAGCCCTGTGCTGCTCGCGTGTGCTGTAAGCTGGCTTCTCCAGACAAAAGGCAGCGGTGCTTCCCCTGGGAATTGCCTGCCGTCCCTGGCTGAACCCATCCAGGTGACGCTGATGGTCTGAGCCGTCGGGGACCAATGTGCAGTGCCACGGGGCATCCTCGTGTCCCAGCTGTGGGGCAGACCCTCCCGGCGGGATGTGCAGGGTGCCAGGGCACTGTGAGACATCAGTGCACCGACACAACCCACCCTCGGTCAGAGGTGTTTAAGGGGGTGCCTTTCCCATGAAAACCTCAGAGTTAAGTCTGACTGCTATTCCAGCAGCCGTCGTGTTGATGGATGTGGCTTCATTAGGTGGTTTGAGTACACATCCAGCTGCGGATGGGTTATTCTGTAGCCTGCTGCTGACACATCAGCCGTTGGCCCTGGAACATTTGGCAATCTACAGTCAAGAATGGCCTCTCCTTGCAAATCTTCTGCTGGATGTGGTACTGCCGTAGTGTAATGTAGGTTGCAAGGGACTTCTGGAGGCCTCTGGCCTGATTTCCCTGCTCAAAGCAGGGCTCCCCCCCAAAACCAGATAGAGTTCATGCAATCCAGTTGTGAAAATTTGCAAGGCTGGAGGTGCCACAGCCTCTTTGGGCCCCTGTCTCAGTGCTGGACCACCCTCGCTGCAACATTACACAAGTCTTATAAATTCTTACAGAACTCTCCTTTCTCCTAGCTTTCAAGGCAGAATCACAGAATCACAGAATAGTAGGGATTGGAAGGGACCTCTGTGGGTCATCTAGTCCAACCCCCCTGCCGAAGCAGGGTCACCTACAGTAGGCTGCACAAGATCTTGTCCAGGCGGGTCTTGAATATCTCCAGAGAAGGAGACTCCACAACCTCCCTGGGCAGCCTGTTCAGTGCTCCGTCACCCTCAGAGGGAAGAAGTTCTTCCTCATGTTCAGACGGAACTTCCT
>Ga0065711_1044237_pt1 | contig 14218 bp, 11 predicted proteins | sample Hoacrofraction12_FD_59098 | JGI IMG/M metagenome (GOLD analysis project Ga0065711, IMG submission 59098) | Hoatzin crop microbial communities from Cojedes, Venezuela - Epithelial fraction 12 v2 (version 2) | ecosystem: Host-associated > Birds > Digestive system > Esophagus > Crop | place...
AAGCTGCCCTAGCATGGGTCCTTCCCACAGGGTGCAGTCCTTCAGGAACAGGCTGCTCCAGCGTGCGTCCCCATGGGGTCACAAGCCCTGCCAGCAAACCTGCTCCGGCATGGGCTCCTCTCTCCACAGGTCTGCAGGTCCTGCCAGGAACCTGCTCCAGCGTGGGGCTCCCCAGGTGGTCACAGCTTCCTTCAGTCATCCTTCTGCTCCGGCGTGCAGTCCCTTCCACAGGCTACATGTGGATATCCGCTCCACTGTGGAGTTCCATGGACTGCAGGGGGACAACCTGCCTCACCATGGTCTTTCATCACAAGCTGCAAGTGAAGACCCTCTGCTCCCGTGTCTCAAGCACCTCCTCCCCCCTCCTTCTTCACTGACCTTGGTGTCTGCAGAGTTATTTCTTTCACATCGTCTCACTCCTCTCTCTTCACCACTGTTTCACTGCGGTTTTTCACTGCTGTTTTCCCCTCAGATTTTTTCTTCTCCTTCTTAAGTATGTTATCCCAGAGGCGCTACCAGTGTCGCTGATTGGCTTGGCCTTGGGCAGCGGCGGATCCGTCTCAGAGCTGGCTGGCACCGGCTTTATCAGATATGGGGGAAGCTTCTCGCAGGTTCTCACAGAAGCCACACCTATAGACCCCCACTACCAAAATCTCACTACACAAACCCATAAAAAACATATATTTATTATTTATGATATTAAATAACCCTATCAGAAGATATTTAGGATTTGTTTTGGAAAGTATATATAATTTACCACAGTAGTCATAGAATTTAGTGGTTACCACGCAACATGAAACAACTATCTGGAAACACAATTTTAATGTCATATTTTTAAAAATGATCTGTTTCACAGCAAGACATGGAATACAGGTACAAAGTACTTAGCTGGGCATTCTGGGCATTTTCATTTCCATAGCTATAAGAATGTTTTGATTTGGCTGGAAGTCTATTAAGGAGAACAGTGTTTCAAAATCCCTGGGTTTAGTAGACCACCATCATCTGGATCACTAAAGAAAAACTCACTGAAATGAAATTTCTCAGCTTTTTCAGATCCCATTAAGTAATGGTTGAATCCCTTTGTTTCTAGATACTTTGTACTAAACATTTATTTACAGCAGAAATCTTTACATTGTTTTGGAAATGTGGCAAATTTTTGCAAATTGTATTTTATAAGTATTTTGGCTTTTCTGAAGATTAATGGAAACCAAATTCTATAGCAATCTTTGTCAGTACATTATGAATGGATGCATCAGGAAAAAGAAGTAGATAGCAGATGAAATGATGCACTTTTTTTTTTCAAGGTCTAGATTCTAACACTTGTGAGACCTGCCCTTTCAGCAAGATGGTGGAAAAATTATATTAGTATGCTGGTCTTAAAAGTCTGGATGAGCTCTGCCTTGACAAAGTGTGAGTGTGTTCTGGGTTGCTGAAAATAATTCAAAATGGTCTTTGATTGATGGCTGAAGAAACAGTGTAAGCATAATGGGAACACTGTCCATTTTATTTTATGGTTTTTCCTTCTACACACAACACCACAGATGATTTCTAACATTCTACAAATGATTGGAGTAGACAGCTGGACCATTTCTGTAAATTCGTGCCAGTATTAAAAAACGTTTATGCAAATATTAACAAAAAAATAGTTTCTCTAAAAATCATTAAATTATAGATTGTAAAGGCAATTAAAAATGCAGAAATTGCCAATGGGAAGTTAACAGGTGGTTAGGCATGTATACACAAGGTACCTGCCTCTACAAGACTCCTCTAACACAAAATGCCATAAATTCTTTATGTCATATTTCTCATCCACTTTGATATTTTAAACATGAATGCAAAACACAATTAAGCATTTTGTACATATGTATACATATATCACAGATTCCTCTTGTATATAAAGCAAATGTTTTTTCAGAGGTTCTCTTTAAGTTCTGCTGACTGCACTACATATTCATTTGCATGCTTTTTTGCTTCTTCTGGTAGTCAATACTGTGCACTTCATACCATCTACAAAGTGTATGATTCCTTCTACTTAAGTTAATGTATTTAATTTTTAGGGTCCCTTTATATTAAATTGACATAAAAGTATTTGATTTTGTTCCACCTAACATTGACTTTTTGGGTAGAGTTCACCTTGACAAAACTTCTTTTCTGCTAATGTTAAACTCAAGTATTGAAATGATTATGTCGAGACAACTAGTAGGCACTGAAGCATGGAGAGCCCTTCAGCTTCTCTGGGTATATACTATAGAGTAAAATTATAAACTCTTTAAACTTCGTCACTTGTACTAAACAGAACTCTGACTGTAATCCAATTCACATGCAGATAGCTACTTTAAAGACACATGGTAAAATGAATCCCACCTGCAAGTCTTTTGCAGATATTTGTATTTCTATTGACTAGGAAACCTAGATGACTTTAGATGTCTAAAGTTAGGTGAGAGGAAGCCCATCTAGAAAACCTTCCCTATAAACTCTAAAACTCAAAATGAAGCACTTCCATAAAATTTACCAAAGCGATTACTATAACATTTACTGAGGTTGCAAGACACCTGCACACAGATATTCTTCAAGATATTCACAAGACATTCTTCACAAGGTATTCTTAACATAGGAAGATTTGAAGACACATCTTTTGTCATTTAATGAATAATAAAACAAAATATATTACGTTTTGGAATTTCTCACTCCTTCCTGTTACAATGATTTAACTTTGCATGGCTTCATTAAAAATAATTCAAACCAGAGAAAGATAGGGTGGAGATGGAGAACTCAGCACAGAAAATTGAAAGAAGATACTCAGAGTATGAGTAGGAAGGCAGGGAGAGAACTGAAGAGTAAGGAAGCTTAACAGAAGCAGTGACAATGAGAGACACACTGTGAGTTTCCTACTGGAATTAGGTATTATTTCATCAGTGACAAAATTATAAGAGCTTGCACATTTGATGTCTCACCATGGGAACACAATAGCCATTGTACATGCTCACAATTTTCAAAGCAAGATTGCAAATAAAAGGAAATATACAGAATGACATAACTTAGTAATAAGACCTTCTAAATAATTGAAACTCATGTGGTGAATTATTCAAATAACAATTTTTATGTTATAAAACAGCAGATCTAGACAATCTGGTAAACTGCATATATGTATCACTCGTACACAGAAAATGATTTGTAGAAAACTACAGATTCTAGTTGTGATGAAAAGTTTCTGAACGTCATAGAAGAAAGTATAAAAATGCCAGTCAGAACATTTGGATAGAGTACCAGGATCTAGGTGTCAAGAAAGCTGTCAAGACTGAAAACACACAGCTGAATCCTCACAAGCTAAGCCTATTCTAGTAAATTAACTGCGACATAGACTTTCATCTATCACTGGGGGCAACTCTATGGAACAACCTGCCTTCATACTATTAAACCATTAAACTCCCCTGTGCTCCAAAACATTGTAGGTACATACACAGTGCCTTTTGGGGTCATCCATTGTCAGTGTTAACTCCCAGACAGTCCCAAGAAATGCTTTAGGAGACTGTTAACTGGCACAAGGCAAAAGGTTTTTGGGGATCATTCTAGTGGTCTGAGAGAATATGCAATTCAGTGTCCAGGAACATTTCCAGAAACCATTTTATTTCCCAATATAGACATAACCAAAGGCTACACTACTAATGTCGTTTACCATTACATTTATTTTTTAACTCTTTACTTTAAGCTTAGGCAGCTAGATAATTTATGTTACATAGTACTGCATAACCGTGTTTTCAAGAAAACTCTGGTCTTTTCTGAGTCCTGTGCCCTTGAATATCAAATATGTATCTTACATTCATTAATAACTTTCATTTTGGCATGCTATTTCCTTGTACATTAGGGTATACTAATTGGAGACCACTGCCTATCTGTTACCCCAGCCAATAATCCCAGACTTACTTGTGAGGTGTGAAGACTAAGGTACGGTTCAAGAAGCCTACATCAGAAATTCCTGCTAGTCCACTACATGATTTCCATTTTATGTTGCCTAGCAACCTTTCTCTGGTATCAATCACAGTGTACAGATTGGCAAAATCCTCTACAAAGCCAAAACAGAAAATCAAGAAAAGAATGAGATATCTGAAAGAAAAATCTGCATGTCAAGGGATCCATTTATTAAACTTCTTTTCATTAATTTGTGCCTGTATGTTAATTTGTGCACTGCTTATTATTAAAAGAGTAAAGATGTCCTAGTAGTCCGTGCACCTGTGTACCTTAAGATGATGTCAGGAATGAATGGATTAAAAAAAAAAATAGGAAAAGGACAAGAGAAAAGGACTTGTGTCATGACAGAAGTAGATTGAGGGATCTAAATGCAACTATCTATCCATTTGTCCCTGAAGTGCTATCTAGTTATTACTGCATGCTTTTCAGAAAAAAAATTTCTGAGAGTTAATAATAAGCCAATTTGTAATGCTGTCCAGGTTTTTCACATTGGTACAAGAATAAATAAGAAGTTGTTGCACTCTGGACATGTCAGCCACTAGAACTGCTCTACAGCATAGACTCAGAGACTTATCATACTCCTGAAATTTAAGACATTTTTAATTTGTTCTAATTTGAATAGTTATATCAAAGACTGAGCTTTGTGGAACACTCTGCATATTTATCTGCAAGAAGATGTATGTGCTTGCAAAGATATAGATTCTGCATTTTGTCCTGGAATATTATTGAAATGATCTCTTTATGGTGACGCCTACCTACATCTGGAGTCTAGCTACAGCACCAACAGAAGTACCATACCCAAGACAGCATATGATTATCAGCTGCTGTGAAACAAAGACCAAATGTCATATCTCTCTCTGAATGCCTTTTGATAAAGGCCGTGTGTAGTTCCCTTATGCATTCAGCTACAGCCTTAATGTTTTAAGTACAGTTTGCGCAAGCCTGGGGACAGCTCATCTGAATGAACATTTCTAAGGCACAGAAAGCTTCAACCTTCAAACACTTCCCTCTCAGTATGTGACTCTTGTGGATCTCCATCTCGGATGTCCATTCAGTGTACTCACGAACAGTGTGAGGAAGTTTAATTTTAATTCTTTTCTCCCTTTTCATATTGCAGAAGATTGAATATGGTAACTGAAGATAACGATCAGAACAAGATACTTCAACTGTCACACTCCAAAAATTTAGACTAGTGGTATGGAAAGGATTGTGAGGGGGAGGAGAAAATGTATAGAAGTATTAAGCCTATTGTAAATGCATTTGCCCTCTTTGTTCTTTAGATATTCTACATGTCATAGGGATATAGATTCAATCACTAAAAGCTACTGAAAGAAAATTAATAAATTAGCATTTACTTCAGTGCTACTTTTATTTCTAAGCCTTGCGCCTTTGTCTCTGACTTTTACTTCTCTATCTTGATAAAGAAAACTATACCTTGTGTTACTACAAATTCTGACTATTTTTGGCATAAGACAAAGCGTACTCATGTAAATTTAGGCTCATGATGACGGGTTCATCCTGTTGACTATCTGAAGCAAACACTTCATACTAAGGGTAGAATGATTCAGCACTAACTTCTGTGGCTCGGGGGCAGCCATCCACATTGATGTGCTCCCAGAAGCTTATTCTGTACTTCCAGCTAACCATGGAACTTGAGGAATTTACCCCACCTGAAGGATACTGGCACTACTACAAGAAAGATCGGGCATCCCTGTCAGATCTCTCAAAGCACCGTGTCACTGTAGAGATCTATCAGCATTGACTTCTTGCAATAAGTGCTTTGCATGAAGGCGTTTACTGCAAGCAGTACTCCTGTCTCCTATATCTTGATCCCGTATAGCATGTGAAGACAATGAGGAAAGTGGGGAACTGTGTCTATATATCCTTCCAGGCACACTCAGAACATCCTTTATATGTCCTTCTTTGATGCCGCCAGCTGCCTAGTTAACCCTCCTCCTCTAGTCTGTGTTGTCCTATATTATAGAGGTTCTTCCACCCTACCAGACTAAGTGGGAAAACTCTACCACTCTATATACCACTCAGTGAAAGAGCAATCTTCAGCTGCGAGTGTCCATATGCCCTTATAGTAAGAAACTAAGCATGTAAATCATCAACTGCATAGCACTGCAGTCAGCTACTGTAATATTTATTGGTTGAACATATATGATATCTGCATGATCTAACTGCTTTGGTTTTGGCTGTGACAGATGGAAACCATGGTGTCCTATCCTGCTTGGTGCTTACGTGATACTAGAAGCTGTGACTTTTCTTTCAGAATTATCTTACAGAGGCTATGTAGTTTTGTTGATAAAAACTGCCTCTTCTATTTTGTAGATAGTTCATCCAGGGTAAGGGGAAAGAGGTCTTGCTAGCAGAGAATCACAGAATCACAGAATGGTAGGGGTTGGAAGGGACCTCTGTGGGACATCTAGTCCAACTCCCCTGATGAAGCAGGGTCACCTACAGCAGGCTGCACAGGATATTGTCCAGGCGGGTCTTGAATATCTCCAGAGAAGGAGAATCCACAGCCTCCCTGGGCAGCCTGTTCCAAGGCTCCGTCACCCTCAGAGGGAAGAAGTTCTTCCTCATGTTCAGACGGAACTTCCTGTGCTTCAGTTCGTGCCCGTTGCCCCTTGTCCTGTCGCTGGGCACCACTGAAAAGAGTTTGGCCCCATCCTCCTGACACCCACCCTTGAGATATTTGTAAGCATTTATTAGGTCCTCTCTCAGCATTCTCTTCTTCAGGCTGAACAAGCCCAGCTCCCTCAGCCATTCCTTGTGAGAGAGATGCTCCACTCCCATCATCATCTTTGTAGCCCTCCACTGGACTCTCTCCAGTAGTTCCTCATCTTTCTTGAAGTGGGGAGCCCAGAACTGGATGCAGTACTCCAGATGGGGCCTCACTAGGGCAGAGTAGAGGGGTAGGACAACCTCCCTCGAGCTGCTGGCCACACTCTTCTTGATGCACCCCAGGATCCCATTGGCCTCCTTGGCAACAAGGGCACACTGCTGGCTCATGGTCAACCTGTCATCCACCAGCACACCCAGGTCCCACTCCACAGAGCTGTGGTCAGCCCCTAGCCTGTATTGGTGCATGGGGTTGTTCTTCCCCAGGTGCAAGACCCTGCATTTGCCCGTGTTGAATTCCATCATGTTCCTCTGCACCCAGCTCTCCAGCCTGCCCAGCTCTCACTGAATGGCAGCACAGCCTTCTGGTGTATCCACCACTCCTCCCAGTTTGGTGTCATCAGCAAACTTGCTGAGGGTACATTCTAACTCTTCATCCAGCTCATTGATGAGCAAGTTGAATAAGACTGGGCCCAGTACTGAGCCCTGAGGGACACCACTAGTTACAGGCCTCCAACTAGACTGAGTGTTGCTGATGACAACTCTCTGAGCTCTGCCATTCAGCTGGTCCTCTATCCACCTCACTGACCAGCCATCTAGCGTACACATCCTGAGCTTCCCTAGGAGGATGTTATGGGAGACAGCGTCAAAAGCCTTGCTGAAGTTGAGGTAGACAACATCTGCTGCTCTCCCCTCACCTACCCAGCCAGTCATGCCACCACAGGAAGCTATCAGATTGGTCAAGCATGATTTCCCCTTGGTGAATACATGTGGACTATTCTAGAATCTCCTTGCTCATCCATGCGGGTCTCCTGCCTCCTTTTCTAGATTTGTTTCTCAGGGGGATGCACCGATCCTGATCATGGAGGAAGTGATGTTTAAACAGCGACCTGTGTCTACCTCGCCATATCTCTACTTGCTCTGACAACATTAATTTACTCCTCCCATGTGGCCTTCTTTTTGCTGAGAAAGGAACCTCCAAGGTTTGGGTTTTTTTTACAAAAGAGAGTAATGACAGATTTGCACAAGGAGCAAGGCTATGCAGAAATATGGAGGGAAAGAGTAGGAGGAGGGGGTTTACTGTGACACCTTGCAGCACTTTTCCTTCATGTTGCCCTACTGTCATCTTGATAAAGCTGAGTCACCTGAATCACTCCAGCTGAAGGCTGTCTATCTGTAATACCTTCCATTGTGTAAATAGGGTAATAGGATGTCTGCCTTTAGGCAGGTATCTCATGATTAAATGCAGCTGGGAAGAAGCACTAGCCTAAATTTAGGTCTCTATTTTTAGGCATCTGAATCATATACCAACAGAAAGAACTGTGGAACTACAGCGAGTGGTCATTGTGAGCCATAGGAGCACCCTGCAGTCCCTCACTCAAATTTCCTGCTAAGAATATGAGAATACTTCATATACTCTCAAAAAATATGTTATGGCTGATCTGCTATTGAGCTTTCAAGGAAAATAATAATGAAAAAAATAGAAGAAAATAACCATTATGTCTTTAACAATTAGCAACTCACGGAAGAACTACAAAGCCTCTGAGTCCTACCTAGACATTGCATGTAAGAAATGTTAAAGGCAATGTGAATTAATGTACTATAGATGTTGTACAGACATCACATCTCTTATTATCACATATTCATTTGCTGCATTTGGCTAGAGTCTGGAGCGCTGACATTTAAAACTAATCTATTGGGAGAAGTGCTTCCAAGACTAAAATTAAAATTGTGTGCATACCTTTCAGGAGTGCAGGTGGGAAGCAAGATATTTTCCAGCATCTAAACACATCACTAAACAAAGGCTTCTTAATTATACTATACTCCTTAACTTCACATTTATCCACCATTAATGTCCTTCTTTAATTATTCATATGATTGAATTCATTTTGCTCAATATTGTACTGCAAAGGATTTCTTTTTAAACCAAAACCATTATTGTGCATATTGTCATTGCAAATCAAATGGTGTGGTGATAACTCAGTGGATTGTAGGGCTGAGGTTTTTTAAGATGTATTGTTACAAATTGTATTAGTATATTATGCAATGTTTTATATTAATGAACATGACCAAAAATGCCTTGCAACATGGAAGCACAGAATCTTGTTGAGGTGCACTGTTCTCATAAAAATGTCCTTTCATCTTTTGGTCAGTGCAAGCCTTGTTCTTGCAGACCTAGAAAATTCTAGTCAGGTATGTGTTTCTCCTGTCTTAATTTTCAGTATATCCAGTTTTGTTTCCAGCTTCAGTGAGGGGATATATTTACTATGACATATTAACTGAACATTTGATTCCAGTTAAGATGTTGTCATTCTGCTATTCTCAAATCCACAGAATCAGAAGAAGACTTCATTTGTCAGTTCTTTCTTGTGTGACAAAAGGTATGGAATATAATTTGTAAGTTAGATTCAAATTTTTCCTTCAGCTATAACTGCTGTATAACTGGGTATGAGTTTTGAAACTTTGTGCATACCCAGTGCACTTAAGTCATTAATCCTCGAGGTGGTCCAGAAATTCACTGTGAAATTATCTGTGTAGTTTAGATAAAGGACTGGATTGAGACAAGTTTATTGACTGAATTCCTAGTCACCTTCCCAGCAAAGCATTTGACTAATTTGAGAGGAGCTCCCAGGTCAGAATTTCAAACTGTCCCTTAGATTCTCCCAGATGAAATGCTGTGATCAGACCAGTTTATATGTTCACGTGTTGATTGACATTCTTGAAGCAAAGTCTGGCCCTTTCATAAACTCCCTAGATGGTTCCTGTGCAGAACTGACCAGCCTTTGCGTAGATAAGACTCTTGTAAATAGTCAGGATTAAGTGAGCATGCAAATATAGAAATGGTCACATATGACAATCTTTTGCACATAGTGAGGATAATCAATGTTTTGCATGCGGTATAAGATAATCAATAATAAGAGGTCATACACGTGCTAGAGTGGTCATGCATATCAAGGACCAGCAAGAGCAGGGCGGCTCCCTGAGGCCAGATGAGCTGGGAGCAGAGGGTAACCACAGCACAAGCCCTGGGCAACGCACTCATCCATAGGGTGCAGTCCCATAGCTCCTGAGCTAGGGAAGAAAAGCAGGGGCGGTGACAGGGTGGGTGCATTGCTGTAGGGTGCAGGTGAGGCTCTTAGGGCAATCAAAGCTTATTGGTACACTCAGAACACTGACGACGTAGGAACACAGGCTAGTTGGATAAAATATTTTATCAGAACAGTTTGGGGAGTCCTAGCTGAAAACAGTACTACAAACACCCATCATAATCTGAACAGTGACTGACCATCCTGTCTAAGATACTTGATTCTCCATGTCAGTGTTACTTTATGCAAAGACCCCAATAACCCGTCTCTTTCCTATTTCCTTTTCCTTTTTTTATTTTCCTTTTTAAAAACTACTCTATGACTATCTGTGGAACACTTAATCTCTACTGAAATAGATGGTCTGATAAAGTGCATTATCAGTGACAGCAGTGGGTATTAAGGAAAACCCACTCAAGAAAGACTGACATAGAATCGGTAAGACGCTAACTAGCTGTAGGCATAAAGAGGGAACTTGTCTTTTGTTTAAGTTAAAGATAGTTTTCCAGGTATGCTTCTAGGAAAAAAACACTCCTAAGTAGATTTGTTCTTTCTTTTATTTAGATTTATTTGTTGATAATAGCTGTATTTATTTCCTTAAGTTTGTATTTGCTGATTGCTTTTTATACCTGATAGTTAATATTCAAAGATTTTTTCCTTAATTTTTCCATCCTTTCTAAGAATTAGGGATTCATTATTTCTGCTAGGCTTTTAGCCTTGTATTTTATATTTTACTTGACAGTATTCTTCCACCATAGGATAAAAAAATTCCAATCTTGTTTAGTCTAAATTCTGTGCAGCAGTAAGTTAACAACTAAAAGATGCTATGAATGTATGACATACCAGAAAAAGTTACTTTCATCTTCTGAAATGTACATTGCTGATAATAAAATTAATGATATTCCTAATCCATATTCTGAATGTGTATACCATGATAAGCTTTTTACAGTCAATATTCTAGGGTAAGATTTCAATAATGTCTAAATTATGTAAGGTTACTGATATGCTGTATTACTAAGCCTGTCATAAAGTTGTGCAAATAGAGCCCACATAGAAGTAGAAAACTGAATAGTAATCACCTCTCAAACTTACTCACTAAAGTTGTATGCAGGTATCAAACACTAGAATGTATATTGCCTTCCAAGTCTATTAAAGTTTTCTTTTTAATCCACAGAGTACGAATAGAGTTGAACTTCTCAAACAATACATTCAACTAACACATACTCTATCTTTGTTATGATGTAAGCCTATCCTCTTTTCTCCTTTATCAGTATGGTATGGTATGTCCATAGCCGATTTCATACTTACATCTCTATTATTAGCATTCTTGTCTCACCAGTCAGATGTAAATACAAGTAAAATACAAAACCAAACTGCATCTGTCTAGTTTGGGGATTTTTTTGTGGCTTAGGTTTTTTTTGGTGTTTGGGTTTTGGTTTGTGGGTAGTTTTGTTTGTGTTTTTTTCTGTCAGTGAAACAAAACACAGAGCTTTTAGCAGTGACTGTTGGCTCTAAGTCTCCAAGTACAGGCTTGTACTTCAACACAGTGTTTGCCCATGAAGGAAAAGGAAACTGTCCAAAGGTAATTAAAAAACAGATAACCTATGAGAAGTGAATGATATCAAAATAGCTCATGTCCCAAGAGAAAGAGTGCTGTAGCACAACTAGCGTGCAGGACTGGGAGGAATCTCTTTCCTCCTCAGACCCGATTCCTGCAGAGAAGATAAGCTGTCCAACTCACAGCATCCCACCTCTTAGCACTGAAGCAAGTGTTTTTGAAATAGGCCATTTTTTGTCTCACAAATTCTGCTATTAAAAGTTCAAATTTAGATGTTAACTTTATTCATAGTCACTTCATGACCATTTGTTCTTGCACCAACATTTTTCCTTTAGTTTTAATCACTCCCATTTTTACGCGCTGCTTTTTACTACTCTTTTCAAGCTTCATTTTATCCAGTTTTACAGTGCTAGCTCTTGTAGCTGCTATTCCTAACATAAGCTCTATAGTCTCCTAATCACCCAAGTCACCTTTCTCTGAGTGTCTTACAAATTTATTCACCTTCTTTTTACCTGGAATAACAGAGTTATCGGTAGTATTCTAGACTATGGCTCATAAACTGGGAGGTGCTCTTGACTTTCTTAAGGGACAAGAGGCCTTGAAGAGGGATCTGGATAGACTGGAGCATTTGGCTATGATTAAAGGGATGAAATTTGATAAATTCAAATGCCGAATTCTGCACCTGGGACAGAGTAATCCTGGATACAAGTATAAAATGGGAGAAGAGTGGTTGGAGAGCATCCCTGCAGAAAGGGATCTGTGGGAACTGGTTGACAGCGGGCTCAACATGAGTCAGCAGTGTGCCCTAGTGTCTAAGAGGACAAACCACATCCTGGGGTGCATTAAACACAGTACAAGCAGTTGGATAAAAGAGGTGATTATCCCACTGTGTTCAGTGTTGGTGCGGCCTCACCTTGAGTACTGTGTGCAGTTCTGGGCCCCAAAACTTCAGGATATTAAGGTACTCAAATGCATCCAGAGGAGGGCAACAAAGCTGGTGAAGGGGCTGGAAGAGATGTCCTATTTTGAGCAGCTAAGGACTTTGGGCTTGTTTAGTTTTGCAAAAAGGAGGCTGAGGGGCAACATCATTGCTCTCTACGGCTTCCTGAGGAGGGGAAGTGAAGAGGGAGGTGCTGATCTTTCCTGTCTTGTATCCAGTGATAGGATGTGTGGGAATGGTTCAAAGCTGCATCAGAGGAGGTTTAGACTGGACATTAGGAAGCATTTCTTTAGTGAGGGGCTGGTCAAAAACTGGAACAGGCTTCCTAGAGAGGTGTTCAATGCCCCAAGCCTGTCAGTGTTCAAGAGGCATTTGGACAACGCCCTTAATAACATACTTTGTCAGCCCTGAAGTGGTCAAGCAGTTGGACTAGACACTTATTGTAGATCTCTTTCAGCTGAAATTGTTCTATTCTGCTCTACTCCTATTCTATTCTATTCTAGTCTAGTCTAGTCTATTCAACTTCTTGTATAATAATTTTAATACCTCTCTACCACTACTAGGAATATTTTATATGGCACTTTTTATACTTTCCCTTCACTTTTTCCACTTCAGTATTAATTTGGCAGTGTACATTTATGGTCACTGAAGTAATTTTCTACTGGTAAGTTTTTGGTTAATTGAGTAGAAACTCACTCTACAAGTCTCTATGCACATGAGCCTACTAAATTTTGTCCCATTTGTATTACGTTATCCTGAAAGATCACCTCATTATTCCCTTATGAACTTCAAATCTGCCTGTGTATCAATGATGTCTCCCAGCTCTGTGTCATGAGGAAATTTGCTCAGAATATATCTATTTTTATATCAGAATCAGTCATAAAAATAATATATAAGCTTATTCTCAAGACTGAATCTAAAGAAAATCAACAGGATCTTCTGTTACATGCCTTTTACTCCTTGAATTTTATTGTCATTTCTTACGAAGTTCTTTATATACCTTCTTATGTATAATTAGCCCCACTTCAACTAATAATTTTTTTCAATGGATGTTTAAGTTGAATAGATCCACTAAAAAGTATGTTTATATTTTGAGGTTAGCTTGGTATGATCAAATTTATTAACTGATAGCAAAACTTCTGCAGATGTGCAGCACGTGCTGATTTTCGGTATCAATTATGCAATGTGTGAGTGCCTATGTCCAAGAATAATATTTACAGAGGTCTGAATTGTCCATTGTTGCTAGAATTTGGAATAGCAGAGCATGCTGAGAACTCACTAGGAGGCCACAAAGACAAGGCAGTCATGCTCTTTGAAGTGATATGTGGACAAGGGACCATGGACATCTGCTGGAACAAGAAAGTTCAGATTCTTCTTCACTTTTCACCAGTAGATCATTAGTTTGTTTAAGAACTTTTTCACCACTAGGACAGTCAGGAAGAGGAACAAGCTGCCCTGAGAGGTTGTGCAATCTCCATTCTTCGAGATTTACAAGAACATGAATGGATAAACGCATGAGTAACCTCACAGCTGACTTTGCTTGGAACAGAAGGTTGGGTAGAGACCTGCTGAGGTCCTTTCCTACCTGAAACACCATAGGATACTATGATCCTGTGATACTTTGACCTTTACTGGATATTTTTTTTAATATTACGTAGACATTTTTTAATGTTACCTAGTCCCTCTGAGGGTGAAGGAGCACTCGAACAGGTTGCCCAGGGAGGTTGTGGGGTCTCCTTCTCTAGAGATATTCAAGACCCGCCTGGACAAGGTCCTGTGCAGCCTGCTGTAGGTGACCCTGCTTCAGCAGGACGGTTGGGC
>Ga0065711_1044238_pt1 | contig 14218 bp, 10 predicted proteins | sample Hoacrofraction12_FD_59098 | JGI IMG/M metagenome (GOLD analysis project Ga0065711, IMG submission 59098) | Hoatzin crop microbial communities from Cojedes, Venezuela - Epithelial fraction 12 v2 (version 2) | ecosystem: Host-associated > Birds > Digestive system > Esophagus > Crop | place...
AGATGGGGCCTCACCAGGGCAGTGTAGAGGGGAAGGAGAACCTCCCTCGTCCTGCTGGCCACACTCCTCCTAATGCATCCCAGGATCCCATTGGCTTTCTTGGCAGCCAGGGCACACTGCTGGCTCATGGTTAACCTGTTGTGCACCAGGACACCCAGGTCCCTCTCCGCAAAGCTGCTCTCCATCAGGTTCACCCCAAGCCTGTACTGATGCATGGGGTTCTTCCTCCCCAGGTGCAGGACCCTGTACATGCACCATGTTAACCAGATATGGAAAATAAGTCTGAATAATAGCCATAATAAATAAAACATGAATATGAGATCAAAGTAGCCTGAATAAGTCTGCTAATCTCTTTCCAGTATTTTAGTCAGCCTTTCAAACCTTTACAAGGTTTTACTTAAATTTTAAAATAAAAACTGAAAGAACAATAGCGAATATATTATGTACAGTGTATACATTGCCAATCTGTAAGAATCAGATTCCAATTATACAATGAAATTAATGTTTAATCTTCTACTGCTTGATTCTTCAAATATAGGTTGTTACTGTTAACTGTGGCAGGATCATCCATGGCAATCAGATTGCTACCAATGGTGTTGTTCACGTTGTTGATCGTGTCCTGACTGCTGTTGGAAATACCATTCAAGATTTCATTGAAGTCGAGGATGATCTTTCATCTCTTAGAGTAAGTGAACAAAAATAAAAATGTTTCTCTGGTCTTTTAGTTTTTTTGTTTTTTTTCTCTGTTCTATTTGTATATGATACCTGGAAGTAACAAGGGTTAGTTCAGTAAGAGATAGAAATAAACTAAACTAAGAACTCCAGCTAACATTTCAGATCTATCTGTATAAAAAAGCAAAGTATATTTTACATAAGGAGTCTGCTTCAGCTCTTTTGTGAATCAAGCAGGACCGCATCAACAGGGCAGAATGTGTCCCCACACATTAAAAAATGTGTCTTCAAGCACTGATGTAATGAAACATGTAAGAATAAGTTACAGTGTCTAGTGCTAGAAAAATAACAATAAATTCAAAATGAACAGTAGAAAATGGTAAAAAAACCCAGATAAATTCCAGAACCTGACTCGGCAAGCTTCAAAACCCGGTAGATACATGTTGGAAGGACTTTCTTGCAGAGAAGAGGCTGGTTTGTTCTGCCCAAGTTTCTAAGTTCTCCGTCTTCTAGAAGATGTGTCTGCTTAGCGTAATGGGATGTTGTCCTTTTCACTCCTTCATCTCCTCAGTAAACACAAAATATATTTTAAATGCAGAGGTATAAAGATCTTCTGAATCCCTCAAATCTAGTCCATGACAGTTATAGGAAACCATATCATTTAATCCCTTTAAACAAATTTAAGATAAAAGCCATCTAGTATCCAGCTGAAAAACAAGCCTTCTGTATTTTATTTTTTGCCTGTGCATTCTTTCTTGTATGTCTTCTATTTGGGTTTAACTTTTGTAAACTCTAAGCAGACATTTTCACCTAATCCTAGATAAGGTCTTACCTATTCCTTTTATATTAACTTGCATACCTCTCTAACTCTGCTTGAAAAACACTTACTGGTTTCCAGGATGCATGCTGGCATAGTGTTGTGTGGTTTTTGTTTTTTTTTTCTTTCAGTTGCATCACATTGCATTCTGCCTTTCTGACTTTTCAAAGGGTGAAATCCCTGTTTATAGGACATACACCTGCTGCTTCCTGTGGGCATTCCTCTGCACTTCATGCTGCTTTAATGACTTTGGCTTCAAAAGCAAATGTGCTAATGAAACTATTAAACAAAATCAGCTCTGAGTTTCTAAAATGACATTTCTTTTATGATGGTTATTCCCATCCTCCAGTTTGACAGTTTCATATACACTTTATCTTTCTGTCCTAGATTGAGCTAATAGCACTTCCGATTTAACTAAGCAAATTCTTTACTCAAGTCCAGATATGTTCAATTTTACATATGTGCATTTTCTAGAAAATATGTTCTTAATTTATATTGGTATGCTCCATCGTATTACTCTTTTAATTCTTTTAATTTATCATATATACTCACAATATCTTTGACTGATTTTCCTGCATAGTTCTTTTTCTTCAGTCTTTGATTCTAATGAGGACAGATTTCAGCCACCAAAGAAATGAATACTGTTACAGTATTATCTTTTAGGATTAATCCAATAATAGAAACACCCCAATTTTAAGGCTGTACAGATGAGATTTCTAAGCAGGTTAAGAAGATTTATTTAAGGAATAAAAGAGAAATTATACTTTTTGAAAAATATTTGATTGTGTTTTACATAATTCAGACTGCTTACCTTTTCTTCATTACTAGAATGTAGAGAATTTTTCATCACTTGTGTTTAACTACTTTTTTAATGTCCAGAGCTGAATAACATTTTAGGTATTAAAAAGCTGGAGATAATTTTTCCTGACCTCAAAGCCTAGGATGGGATAGGATGGGATAGGATAGAACAGACTATTTCACTTGGAAGAGACCTGCAACTATCATCTAGTCCAACTGCCTGACCACGTTAGGGCTGACTAAAAATTAAAACAAATTATTAAGGACATTTTCCAAATGCCTCTTAAACAATGACAGGCCTGGGGCATGAACCACCTCTCTAGGAAGCCTGTTCCAGTGTTTGACCACCCTCTCAGTAAAGAAATGCTTCCTAATGTCCTGCCTAGACGTCCTCTGGTGCAGCTTTGAACTATTCCCATGTGTCCTGTGACTGGATACCAGGAAGCAGAGCTTTGCACTTCCCCTCCTGAGGAAGTTGTAGAGAGCAATGAGGTCACCCCTCAGCCTCCTGTAGTAATTCAAAACCTCCTGCTTGTATCTAATCAAATCAATCTTGCACAATTCTTATTATTTCAGGGGCAAATTATTAGCTTTGATAAACTATTGCTCTGATCTAATTTATCAAAACCTGTATGTTCACACTTGTCATTTAAAAATTCAGGCAATTATAATAAAAATTTCTACCCTGTTGTGACCTCTATCAGAATTTATTAATTAGTGTGTGCTAAATTAAGGAAGCAGCTTGGTATATCAAGACACATTATTCCCCCAAAATTAATTCTCTGTTCCTTTTTATCATTTCATGTTTTAACATATATTTCTATAACACTGATCTCAGTCTATCATTAATGTACCTGTATGCACTAGGTGAAACTGGATGGTTAATGTATTTGGTTAGTATTTTTAATAATCAGCATTAAAAAACGAATTTATTTTCTAGGCTGCTGCCATCACATCAGACGTCTTGGATATTCTTGGAAGCCCTGGTCATTATACACTCTTTGCTCCTACTAATGAAGCTTTTGAGAGACTTCCAAGGGGACTCTTAGAAAGGATCATGGGTGACAAGGTGGCTTCTGAAGGTATGTAACCTTTTTTTGCAAATGAGAAATATAGGTGAGTAGATCAGGAGGTAGTAGCTCTGAAATGAAGCACCTGTACTTTCATACAAATCGGAGGAGATTTTTCTTCTGTCTTTGACTTTTCCAGCTATCTAAGGATTCGAATTCACTGACAACTTAGTTTCCAAAACATTTTAAAAGAAACTGAAAATATAGGCAAATTAATGTTTCTAATATTTCAGCCGCATAGTTCCAACAGAGATTCCTGAGTCAGAAAGACAGGGCTGTCTGAATGTGGGATTCTTTCGTAGCTTTCTCATGAAAAGGTTTTTCATACAAAAATGACATGTTTTTGTAAAAACCAAGTTCTGCCCTGGAAGTCAAACTGAATTTATACCACATATTCTGACAAACATTCAGCACATTTATTCTTCTGAGAACTACAATAAAACTAAATAATAACTGCATCACTCTGTTATGTGAACAGTAATGTAATGGACGACCAAGAAAAGGAAAGCTACTTTTCTATTAATGAGTGAGTCGGAGACATTTTCATTTCAACAAAAATACAGGCCACTCCAGCTTCTAGTGGTCCATCTTGCTGCTCATGAGTAAATACTTCAAACCTGAAGCCTCCCTCCAAGTCACCCCTACAGAGAATTTAGATTACAATACTTTGGATCCTGTTGTTGTTACTAAAGCAGGATCCTTGTTGACTGCCAAGCAAGTAATGTCTGCACTAGAACTGCAGTACTAAGCCCTTCGTTGAGGAGCTAGAAAGAACATGGCAGGGAAAATGAAAGATAACCTGCAGAAATTTATTAACTAAATCAGGTTGAAGCAATGTGTCACAATGTGCTGTATAACAATGCGTGTGTAGCTTATTTCACTGCTCAGTTTTGACATTAGAGGAGATAGCAGTTTTCCTCATATCCAGGCTGAAGGAGTTTATGGAGAAGATCACGAAACAGTGTGATGTTGACTCTACATTTGAGCCAACAGACTGAAAATTAAAATATATTCTGTGAAAATTCTATTCTGCGTTGAAGTACAGATTCATTCAAATAGATTTAAGACCACAAGAGGAGCCTACAAGTCTACATACTTGTAGATCATCTAGGGCTAATGGAAGGAAGTTTTTCTCCAAAGGATAATTCTCATCTTTGGGATGTATTTCTCTCTGAAGATGCCTCATTCATTTTTCCTACATGTTGAGCTTCTGCTTCTAGATGAAACGCATCACTTACCTGCCTACAGATAGATGAGATGAATTCAGGTCTAAATTTTACTCATTTAGAAAGCTGGATAACAAACAGTTACAGTTCTTAATACTCTTCTGTGCAATTACGTGACACTTCAGGCTAAGAATCCTACAATAACCGAGTCATCAAAAAGTAGGTATCTAAATTTAACTGATGTTGTCTATCAGCATTTGTACCTCATGAAAAATTTGCTTTACCTGAAACAAAACAGAAAGGCTCATTAGAATCATTACAGTTAAAATTTCACCAAACATCTGTCCCCCTTACCAAGGGAAGGTCAAAGTACCTGCTCTGTCATGCAGAACTGAAAGATCTGCTCATACTTTAAATTATGCAAAGAGACCAAGGGATTCAAAATGCACATACAAGAAGGATGCCTAGAAACACTGAAAGCAGAAGCCTGAGACTGCAGTTTATGACCATTAATGGTGACTTTTTAAGATGTCTTAGAGAAACCCCTAGAGGGAAAAGTAATTAGGTTTTTTTTCACTGTAGGACTGAAATCAATAGGTTTTTTCCCACCTATTTACTGAAAGAAAAAGTAAAAGCAGAGCTGCTACTGATTCTTTCATAAGAACATGTTTCCTTGGTATTGTTTGTTTTGCCTTCAGATAAATTCTTCAAGTAGGTCAGATGAAAACTGAGACTTCAAAGTGTCAGCCTCAAGGCTGGAACTAGCCACTTAAACAGATTTGACCACAGAATTAACCCTCGAGTCCATCTTCACTGGACCCTAGTGTTCCTTGAGAACTTCCTTCACATGTATGCTGATGTCTAGCCCTGAAATGACCACACACCCAGAGCTTCCTGGGACGCAGAATTTAGCTAAAGTTCCGTTCCTCAGTTGTGAGCTCCACTGCACGGAACGAGTTCTACATAATTTCATTAAAGCCTGATTAAGTCACTGTGCAGTATCTCAATGGATAGTGGTGAAAAGAGGGGTCTGTGCTAATTAAAATGTGAGAAAATGGCACATCCTGAAATAATTCAGCATTTTTTTTTTGTTTTCTTATTAATTTTGTCAGCTTGCTTTCAGGAATTTTTGTCTGATTCTTCTGGCACCTATAGAGGATAGTACCCTGAATCTCATTTATATAGTAAGGCGTAACAAAAGATTAGTCTGGGGCTGACTTTGCATAATATGTGGAGTTCTGTACTCAGAGGTCCATTTGGATCATATCATCTGCAGCCACCGAGTCACATGCTCTTTTACATGCAGATCACAGCATAACCAGCATAATTTTTACAATACCAGGCATACCAAAGATTTTGGCCATAGGTGTTGTTTAGAGGCCTATAGAATGAATTCTTATGTAAAGAATCCATGAATGCAAATAAGCAAATATGCTAGATGAGCTAGTAAATTATTGATAATATTGTAGATGTAATAATTTGTCTCACACCTATATGTAAATTTTATACATATGTATATGAATGTATGTATCCAAATGCCTGCATATGAACTTCCTGCTCTTTTATCTGCAGCTCTTGTGAAGTTCCATATTTTGAATACTCTCCAGTGCTCTGAAGCCATCATGGGTGGAGCTGTCTATGAAACCTTGGAAGGAAACACAGTTGAAGTTGGTTGTGATGGTGAAAGTCTGACTGTGAATGGAGTGAAGATGGTGAAACGCAAAGATATTGTGACAAGCAATGGTGTTATCCACCTCATTGATGAAGTGCTAATTCCTGATTCTGGTCAGTGATGTGTATGAAAAGCTTTTTACACTGGAGATATTTTCTACAGTCTTACCTAGACTCCCGCAGATACAGTGTTATGAGTAGGCATGGAGAATCCAAACCAGGAAAACTAATAAATTGTGTGCTAAAACACCTTTTCTTATTCCTTTATTTGCAGCCAAGCAAGTCATTGAGCTTGGGGGTGCCCAGCAGACTACTTTTACAGACCTGGTGGCACAGCTAGGACTGGCCTCTTCTCTAAGACCAGAAGGCCAATACACTCTCCTGGCACCTCTGAATGGTGCTTTCTCAGGTTAGTAACCTTAAAAAATAATCCTCTGAATGTCAAAATAAACAATAATGTATGCTATCCTGACAGTTTTCCAAATAAGTCCCAGTACTTGTTCTAAGTCCCTAGGAAAGAGAGCTGTAGAGATATAGAGATACTTCATCCTTTCGAAATACACACCATGCAGAAAGACAAAAGAAGTCTAACCACCAGGCTGTACGGTTTGTTTTTAGTGGTATCATTTGTTAATGGAAATATTATCAGTAAAATAAGATACAAAATATGCATAGGCAGATTGTGGGAAGGGAATGTTATTGCTGAATTGCCAGTTCCCTTAATCTTTGCATTACTTGCATTAGATTCACAGTTTATTTATTCTCAAAAACTTTACACAAGAAGGTTGGTATTTTCCAGTACAAATACACTATCGAACAGGTATTTACATGTTTGTAGAGGTGACCACATGGGCATCCTGCCCTTCCCCCAAGAATCTGAGTCTTAACTCACCACCACAGAAGCAAATTTGGAAAAGTTTTAAAGTGTACATGCAGAAAGGAAAAGTTGTCATATGAACTACAGCAGTAATTCAAAAGATGGAGCAGGCCCACATATAAATCATCTGCCATATCATTTATAGTAATTAATCAAGATGTGTCAAAAGATCATGTGTGAATTTAGGGAAAGGCAATTTGCAGAGACTGTTTAACACTTCATTTTATGTGTACACAGATCTGTCAAGCCTTAACTCAAGCATTTCACAAAGATTATTTAAGAAGTCTTTTAATATAGCATCGACAGTTAACCTTCTTTGAATGAAAATTCATGATATAAATCACTATATATTAATATCTAAATGGGTTTGTAGATGACACCTTAAGGATGGATCAACGCCTTCTTAAAACGATCCTGCAGAATCACATTATAAAAGTGAAAATTGGACTCAATGAATTGTACAATGGACAAGAGCTGGAGACAATTGGAGGAAAACTGCTTAGAGTCTTTGTGTATCGCACAGTAAGTGAATGGGGCTTTCTGACAGTGTGTATCCCAGCTATGAAAATGAAGAGTTATGCAAAAAACAAAGGACAAAGCAGAATGAAACCTCCAGTAGGAAAAAAGCAAAATCTGATCTTTATCTGTGGGAACTTTGCATGGAAGACTCTTTGAAAAATGAAACAGGATTCCAGATTTGGCACTCCATTAATTACAAATTTTTATAGCTGCTTTTTAGGAGTAATTAAGAACATTCTCAAGGGAAACACAAAAAATCAAGTTTGGAAATATTTGCACCGTATTAACTTAGTCCAGAATTTGCTACTTTTGCTTTCTCAAGCAATACCAGATTTCCTGACAAGAACACACGATTTGAATATAGGAAATACATAATAATATTAATTTTAATTTAAGAGGCCTGTTGAGCAGTATGTATCCATCTTATTTTATAAAATATTTTTAAATGTGCATCATTGTGTGAATATCTACACTTGTTTCTCTTTTAATCAGGCTGTATGTATTGAAAATTCATGCATGGTCAGAGGAAGTAAAGAAGGAAGGAATGGTTTTATTCACGTCTTCAGACAGATCATCAATCCAGCAGAAAAGACATTGCATGAAATGTTGAGAAATGATAAGCGTTTTAGGTGAGTAACAGTTTTGACAACACTGAGATTTTCCTACGGAGGGCAACTGCATGTACAGCACAACCGGTCTGAGAAATAGTTGTAGACTGTGGGTTATTGTATGTGGGGGGCCAGGGAGGGCAGGGAAGGGGTTATTACTGCCTCAAAAAAATAGGGGGAGGGGGGGGAAGCAGGGAAGAAAAAAGGAAAAACTGTTCTCTGCCAGCTGTTTGCTGAAAGTGCTCCCAGACTACATGCTAGAATGGTTATTCACAGCACGTAAGAGTCACTTAGAAACCAGAAAGAATAGAGTGAGAGGGCAAAAGGGATTGGATGCTACATTCAGAGCTATAAATGCAGCAGAGTCTGGGGTTTTAATTAACAAGTAGTACAACTCTGTATGGGTGCCGCATGGTTCCATACACTTCCAGTACATATTCCTGTCCCCTTTCCTGCAAGTATCTCCATACTTGAGAGAGAGCAATTGCCCTTGGCACCCTCCCTTCATCTCTGTGATCTGTGGGGGTTTTATTCCATGAATTCTGCTCTGATCCAGACTGCCAATACTTTTTTTTTTTCCTCAGATCCTTTTTCCTCAGTCTACTACTCATAAGGCTGTCTCTTTTTTTCTCATTTGCTTCCTCTGCTGTCTTAATTTCTGGGAAATGGTGAGAGTGTTTGAAGATTGATGCAGTATCACAAAAAATGCGGGAACTAAGTGCCTGGACTCAAGTATAGTTACTATACTTCAACAGAATGTATTTGTGTTTTGTCTGTTGTAAACAGCGTTTTCCTCAGTCTGGTGAAAGCTGCAGATTTAGATGATGTTCTGTCACGGCCTGGAGAATGGACTCTGTTTGTTCCAACTAATGATGCCTTTAAAGGTTTAACTGATGATGATAAGGCTGTATTGATAAGTAAGTAGTACAAGAAAACTAGAAATATATACCAAGGTGAAATCCATGGGAAAGATGGCTACTGCATTTCTTACACAAAAGATGTGTGATAGAACAGACTACCTTTTGCATAGAGTAGGTCATAGGACTTCCTGAAGTTAGTTCCTTCTTTGGGGAGAGAGAAAATATCTTTTGGGAAAAAGCATCCAACATGAATTCAAATTTAAATTTCATTCTTGTTATATTATCCTAAGGTGTAATTACCTTCCAAGTTCAAATCTGCATTCATTTTATTAGCTCCAGCTTTTCATCATTCAGCCGTGCTATAGATGCATTAACCTGATAAGTCTCTTCTACCATGTTTCTTTTCTAGTTGTGACCACTGCAATAAAAGTTATGCAGGGTTGACTTTCCTATTCTTCCGTTCCTTTCTCTTCTCTGCCTCCACCCAGTCATCTCTGATATCCCCTGTGCCCTAGTTAGATATTGAATATCTATTGCTAAATGACGATTTATGTAATTTTTTTTCCATCTTACACTTCTAAACTCAGGAATTGTGTAGATTTTTCTGAAGATTTAAAAGTAATTTCTTTAATGCCATGCTTTATGTCCATAAGGGAAGAAATGCACAATGAATACTTCAAGCTCTCCTGCAGAATTTCCCACTAGAGGGGTAGACCGTGGCCACAGCACTATTAATATTTTTAGTTTATTTGAGAATAATGTGAATCTTGCCTGTGCACAGTGCAGGAGGAGTGGTTGCCTTGAATCTCACATCCAGAAGGTCAGTCACATTTTCCGTTCCTGCACTTTTCAGATCAAAGTTTGAAGACATGAAGCCAATTCCCAGGAATCCTTAATGACTTCAAAGAGTCCACCTCAGAGCATTGACAAGCAGCAACCCCAGCTCTGTATAGCCTTTCACTCACTAATTAGGCACTGTGAATTTGAATTATCTCTTCAGCCATTTAAAGTTATGATAGTGGTCTAAATTACCTTCTAGTGTGGTGTGTCTCTGGTGACTAACAGTAAATTAACAGATAGCTATAAAATGAAATGAAGCTTGTCTCAAGGCTGTGAAATAACTCATAAATGCTGTTTTTGTTGGACTACATAGTTATTTTATTAACTAAGATTAAGTTTATCAGCTTTATTATTTTTGCCTTCAATTCAGAACTTGATGCTGTACCCAAGGAACATGCCATTTTGGATTATTTTTATAATTAAGAATACAATTATATTCGCATTTCTGCTTCTCAGGGGGCTGTATCTACTATCTTTTCCTATCATTATGACTCAGTATCTACTTACTTTTCTTGGCAGATGAGGTTTTCATTTCCCCTCGTTATTTTTTTGCAGCAGAATGTAGAATTTTCTGTTCTATGTCAGGTTATTTCCTGAAATTCTGTCTTGACTTTCTTTAAAGACTATATGTTGCTTTCAACATAAAAATCAAACCTTAACATATTTCTTTTTTTTAAGGAATATGACCATATATTTTGTTTATCAGTAAGAAAGACACAAAACAAAGGTTATTTTAACCAGTAACCATTGCAGAATAGAAAAAAGGTAGTCTGATAGTTTGTGAAAACAGCTTTTGAATGGCCACATTTGTGATTTTTATGTAACTTAACACTATCTATGAGTTTTCCAGTCACAAGATCTCATTGCTAATTTTAGTAGGAAGAAAAAGAGCATTTAGTTGTACTTCAGTAGTAAAGTGAATTGCAGTAATATCAGTGATCAAAGCAGAAAAATGAAAATGTTCACTGAAAGAGACATCAGGAAAAAATTATATTCAGACAGTATTTCCATTGCAGTTTCATCAAGACTGGAACTCCTAATAACAATGAATATCAACGTGAAATGCTAATATGAGACTTGTAATAGGATGGTTGATATTCCATATAGTGGCAAACAGATGTGTTTTAAAACTGCTCTGCTTGGTAACCTGTCTGCTAGGCAGTTTGTGGGTATTCCTACAGCCTATCCTATGACTCTGAACCTCCATGGACCCAGAACATCAGAGAGTCCTATCAGGACACCAGCTTCAGTTCCAGAATCCATTTCCTTTTTAAGACAGTCTTGAAAATGTTGGCTTTTTTCTTTTCTTCCCAAATAGGAATGTCAAACTTTGAAATATAGAAATCATCCAAGAATAGGGCTTTTTTCCCCCTTTCCCTACTTCTCCAAGCTGCATCTGTTCTCTGCAAGAACACATAAAACCAGCACTCCAGATGACTCCTTTTCTGCCTAAAGGAAACAGCAACTTTCTCCTATCCAGATGATAAAAGATGTGCCCATATGAAGAGTTGTGAGTTATCCCCAGTCATCTCAGAAGAGCGTTGCCACAGGAGAGTAATTATATTAACTGTTAGGGGCAGTTCCTTTTAAATGCAACAATGTTAATTCTGGAGTTTATGTAGTAGCTTACTGAAATTTGATACTGCGGACTGCTTAGTGGTCCTGAAATTATTGTGTTAGCAAAAGCTTTGTGGAGCATATTTAGGAAAATGGCAAAAATTTCTCATTAAAGGCACAAGCAAATAAGATGAAATAATGCAGAAAAACAGGAAAATACCCACCGCTTTCCTGTTCATTTGTATAGGAGTTCTCCTAGCAACTTTATGGTTACGTTCTAAGTCCCTTTTTGCCATATGGTTGTTTCTTCTCTTTAACATGACTTTAACAGATTCAAATTATATGTATTCATGGTAGTTTCATTCATACCTTGCTTAATTAGTGCTCAGGCCTCTGACTCCTTAGAATTTTCAGAAAGAACTATCCATTAACTTTTAACCTTTACTCCTATTTTTCTTATTCTTTTTTAATAGGAGACAAAAATGCTCTCAGGAACATTCTCCTTTACCACTTGACACAAGGAGTTTTCATTGGAAGTGGCTTTGAGCCTGGTGTGACAAACATTCTTAAAACTATCCAAGGAGGGAAACTCTACTTGAAAACAGTTAAGTGCTGAAAAAGAAGTCTCCCTGATACTGCCTTCTAAGAGGGATTTGACATTCCATATCTGTCCATATTACAGAATGGGATGCATTTCTTTGAACTTTGCATTAGGGTTTGGGGTTTGTTTCTTAATGTCCCTGATAACTTGTGGTCTCTTTTCATCCTTCACCAGGTGAATGATACTCTTCTGGTTAATGAACTGAAATCAAAAGAATCTGATCTCATGGCAACCAATGGTGTCATTCATGTTATTGATAAACTCCTATATCCAGCAGGTGAGTATTAGTTCATGGAATTTATACACACTCTTCTGAATCTGTTTACATGTTACGTAGGTGCAATAACTTTAAAAAGTTAATTCCCTTAAAGGGACAATTCCTATGTGGAATAACAAACAGAAAATATACTTCACTACTCATTTTGTGGAACACCCTTGCTTGAAACCATGGCAACTCTTTGAAATTTTATGAAAGTCAAGTATGTGGAAGACAAGATGCTGTAGGCTAGCTTTTCCACCAATATGGAAGAATGTATATGTACAAGTACATGTTTGTGTGAGTGTTAGAGAGTGATTATACTTCCTGATCACTGTAAATGAAAGTAAAAGGAACACACACACACACACACACACACACACAGAATGGTAGGGGTTGGAAGGGACCTCTGTGGGTCATCTAGTCCAACCCTCCTGCCAAAGCAGGGTCACCTACAGTAGCACATATGTATGTTTCCTCTTAAATGCCTATTTCTTTTGTTAGATCTGCCTGTTGGAAACGATCAGTTGCTCACAATCCTGAAGAAGTTGATCAAGTACATTCAAATTAAGGTATTCTTCAAATAATAATGCCTTCAGCTTTTTGGCAGGATCTCTGAAACTGTGTACGTAATAATTCATAAGTGATTCACTAGTCTCTCTCTATCTTCAGCAGACAACACAGTCAATAGCTCTCAGTTACCCAAACATAATCATGCATGATACACTGCATGCAATAATTATAATGTATTTTTTTCAACACTAAACACTTGTAGAATATTTGCATTTGGATAACTCCAATATGAACTGGCCCAAATCTACTCTTTGATTCAGGTACACTTTATCACTCCAGGAAAATAAATCACTTCTAAATCCTTCAGGCAATCCCTCTTTGAAAGAAATAAGGAGTGTCTAAACTGCTATGTCATTAAACCCACCTGCCTCAATAGCCTGTGGAGAAACGTAGGCATCCTTATCTATCTCAGCTATCCTCCTGAGACTACATTCTCCCTTAGCAATGAATGAAAGGACCTAGGCAAATAGCATAGCCTAACTTTTAGATCAACAATGTAGTGAATCCTACCCACACTCATTAGGAAACTAAAAGGCAAGTGCTCTTTCTTTCAAATTTTAAAATTACTTTTCTATATTTATAGTTTGTTCGTGACAGTACCTTCAAAGAGATTCCACTGACGTTTTACAGTAAGTTCTTTTTAAATACTTCCAGATGGGTTTGATGCTGCTTTTTAAATGTTGCCAATTCCAATCTTGAGTTGTAGACCTTTTTTTCAATCAAAAAGAAAGCAATTTCTGGGAAAGTAAGATGTGCCAAAGAAGCACAGGAAGAAAAAGACTCAAAGCAGAATGTTTCTGGCTCTTGTGCTACCGTATGTATTTTTTTTCCTTTCCAGATGTGTGACAGGGAAGTAACCCTGAAGTAAGCTGTTCAAACTCTTTGTGGTAGGAAAGATACATATGGAAAAGATTTCTTTCCAGTTTTTAGCCAAGGTTCAGTTCTTAGTACATAGCAGAGTTGTACTGTACCGTACTGACTCTCCAAGACGTAGCATTGACCAAACCCTGCATTGAGGTGCTTTCTTTTTCATAAATGCTTCCACAGGAACAGAGTGTACCTGTTCCACCTGTTTCCCATACCTGCAGATATGATGCTTGTATGGGAGGCAGTTGTTCTGACCATTTCCTCTTTAGGGAGTAAATGTGTAAAGGAATCTTTTTTGCTCTCTTGCAGCCTTTCGCAGGGTTTGCATTTAGTTTATGCATACAAAGTAGAACCTGTTGAAGCAAACTGTTAGAAGACAAAGATCCCGATGAAACTTTTCACAGAATCACAGAATAGTAGGGGTTGGAAGGGACCTCTGTGGGTCATCTAGTCCAACCCTCCTGCC
>Ga0065711_1009755_pt1 | contig 14216 bp, 15 predicted proteins | sample Hoacrofraction12_FD_59098 | JGI IMG/M metagenome (GOLD analysis project Ga0065711, IMG submission 59098) | Hoatzin crop microbial communities from Cojedes, Venezuela - Epithelial fraction 12 v2 (version 2) | ecosystem: Host-associated > Birds > Digestive system > Esophagus > Crop | place...
AGGCGGTGGCGGGTAGCGGGTGGCCGTAGGCAGGTGCGCCCGGCTGGGGCTGCCGCTCCGCCAGCTCGCCGCGCCCGCCCGGCCCGGCACCATGACGGTCACACGGCTCGACCAGGGCCAGCGCCACCGGCCGCGGATGGCCTTCCTGAAGAAGGTGAGGGCTGAGCCGCGCCGGGCATCGGCACCGGGCGGGGCCGTGCCCGGGCGGGGCGAGGCGGTGGCCGGGCGCTCCGGGAGGGCGGACCCGGGCGGATCCCGCCCGGCCACGGCTCTCCGGGGCCCCTCTGGGGGTGTGGGGGGGTCCGAGGGGTGACGGCCCCGTCCCTGGGGGTGCGGGGGCTGGACCTGTTGCGGAGCCCTGCGGATCCCAGCTGGCTCAGGGGCTCAGGCTGAGGGGCGACGTGTGCTGAAGTCACGGAGGAAATCAGGATGCAGTTTTGTTTGTTTTTGTCGCTTAGCCTCAGATGAATTATTCTCCTCATGCGTTTTCTCCCTCTCCCGCCTTTTTCCCCCAAGACCCTCAAAACTGTGTCGCTTCCCAGGGGAAAAACCATCATATGTGGCACCAGGCCACCCAGTTCGGCTCTGGGCCGCGGTCGGTCCGGTGTGTGCATTCCCGGTGTTTTCAGCTGATGCCCGCTTTCAGGGGATGTACCATGGCCAACCGTCTGCCCTCTGCCTCTTTCCAGTTTTTCAGAAACGAGCGTATTTGTGACCAGAAGCAGTTGAAAGAGTGGGAAGAGGCGTGCCTACGCTTTCGGATGCGATGCGTAATTTTGTGAAGCATTCAGTAGTTTTTTTCGGTAGCATTCATTCAAAAGTGTAGCCAGTTTTAGTATAACTGCTATCTGCAGATTTTAGAGAGCGGAGTGTTAAGCTTTCTCCTACCCACCTCTGCTGCCTGTGGCTTATCCTGTTGAGTGGAATTAGCTGAATTTCCAGTGACAAGTACAGCCAGCCAGTTGCTGTTCGAGCCGTAGTGAGCTCTCCTGCAACACCCGTGACCTGAGGAGCATTCCAGGTGAGAAGGGGGGAAATGTGGGGCTGTTCCGTGCTAAGGTGTGAGCCTAGCAATACAAACGCTGCGCTTTTTATGCTAGAGGAAATAAATAAGGTATTTTCTTTGGTGCTATGTCTTCCAAGGTAAATTTGGCTGGGGAGCACTGCCAAAGGAAATACTTCTAGGCCAAATTCTGCGCTGAATAATGCTCCCTGGAGCTGCATGCGGGGGTGCAGAGGAGAAGCTGTGTGCTTTGATTGTAAGAAACCTCCGGCAGCTGTGCTTTAGCTGCTCTGTGGGAGCGTAGGAGCCTTTGCAAAGTGCTCAGAGTTCCTCAGGTGGGAAGATCTGTTAAAACACAGCAAACCGCTGTTACGGAGCACGCGCCACTCTCGCTCGGAGCAGTGCGAGGGTTTGAGTAGTCCTGGTGCTCTGCAGGCCTGAGACCTGTTGGCATGAGGAAAGCAAGTTCCCAGATAAGGGCTTTGGCTCTCATCTCTGCTTTCCTTCCTCCTCTGTTTCATCCAGACCTCGGGGAAGCCGTGGATGGAGCCTCGGCTGTTACGTGGCAGTGTGGTCTGTGTGCGGATGGCCACGTCCCCGGAGCCCCCCTGAAATGCTGAGCACCTTTACTGGTCACCTGTGGTGGGAGCTGAGGATGCTCAGCACGTATCCAGCGAGCACCTTGCAGACTTAGATCCACGAGGAGCTGAAATCCTAGAGAGAAACTGTCTTAATTGCTTAAGCCCGTGCTCAGGCCTTGCCACCAGCTGGCACGCAGGCTGTGGCCGTGGGTTTGCTCCAGCCGTGCGGAGCGGTTCCTGCCGTGCTGTGGGGCTGCTGGCCCCGCTGCACCTTTGCAGCTGCGACGCATCTCCACGCGCCGGTTCCCCGGCAGGCAGCTTGTGACCGCAGGGATCGGGCCATTGGATGGGAGGAGAGGAGAGGGGCTTGCTTTGGGGGGGGTGGGCTGTGGTGTGTACTCGCTGTGAGACTGCTCTGCATGACTTGGGCTGGATATAGAGCTTGGTCTTCATGGCTGAACCATGGGGGAATTGGAGAGCACCCTCCAAGGCCCTGCTAGTCTGTGAAATACCAGTAACGAACACTTAGGTTGTTTTGCTCAATTTTGTTCCCCTCCTAAACTGTCTTGATAGGAAGAATATTGGCACAACAGTCTGTCAGGACAGGGAGGAAGCCTCTGAAATGCCTTTGGGCTGTATGCGCTTGGCCAGATGCTGGGAGAGCTTGAATCAGCCCAAGCTCTTGGTGCCTGTGCCTGCCCCAGCAGCCAGGATCCGCTGGGCATCAGCTGGCAAAGCAGGAGGCAGTGCCGGGCAGGGCTGTGCTCTCCTGTGGCTGCTGGGCTCTGTATTTTTCCTTCCTGTGCTACATGAGCTGCATCGTGACTCATACCTCGTGGGTAGGGCTGATGGATGCCGCTTGCCTTTTTCCTCTGCCTCCTCCTTACTCTGGTCCCCGACGGCTTCTCCCGAGGCAGATCCCCAGCTGGGGGCTGCAGCACAGCTGGGGCTTCTCCAGCCTGGCTTCGGTTCTCTGGGCTTAGACTCTCTGGCAGCTGCTGGCCCTCCTCTGCCTGGACATTTCTCGAGGTGCATGAGCACCGGAATTGCGTTTTTGCTGGAAGGAGCTATCCATCGGACTCCTGCTCTCTGTCTGAGGCGCTGGATATGGCTGGAGCTGAGCCTTACGCCAAGCTCAGCCTCATCACATCCTCTGGTTCCAGATGGGGAGATGCTGGCGCTGCGCGTCTCCGCGGGGCATCGCAGCACGCGTGGCGTGCTCGGAGCAGCCCTGGTGAGAAGCGATGTTTTGCTGCTGTGTGGGCTTAGGTAGGAGGCTCAGCTGGAATGATGGCAGCGTAGTGAGGGAAGAGGGAACGCGTGGAAAAAGGCAGCTACAGCCCTGCCCTCCCGTTCACACATTTCCTTCCTTTGGGTGTGGGATCGCTGTGCGCTGGGTGGGAACAGGCCGCCTCCTCTCAGCTTTAATTAAGAAAAAGCAGAAAGTTTTAGGTGGCTAACCACTGATTTTTTTGTTGTTGTTGTTTTTTTTTAGTTTCTTCTTTTTTTTCCGATCATCCATGAATGTGCAAAGCAGGATTGTTAGTTGTAGACCTAGGAAGCAATTGAATTAGCCTGCTGGGGCCAAAGTTGTGATGGAGGACTGTATCGCTACCTCGGAAATCAGAGCAGGGGGGGATGATCTCTGCAAACAGTACCAGGCAGTGAGGGGGGCTAGAACTGGGCAAATACGATGGAGGAAGCAGCAGATGTTTAGTTACAGCACTAGGAGTGGGCACTCAGCTGTGAGCTGGAGCCTGCTGGGAAAACTTGTCTTTCTTGCATCTGAAGCAAAGATGCCTCAGCCTGCACTCCTCACCTCGGAAGCGTTTTGCTGTTGCATGTCAGCATCTCGGCACCCGGAGCCCGACGCCTCTGCGTTGCGGATGCCCCCCTGGGGAGCTGGTGGGTGCCCGAAGGGTAAGGCTGGGAGACAGAAGGGCGGGAGACGCACGCAGGGTAACTCAGCCGAGCAATCCGTCAGCAGTCATCTGCTCCCCCGTGGGAGAGCTTCCGTGATGGATCCATCCTCCTTCCCCAGAACCAGGGGTGCCCTGTAAATCGCTGATCACTTGCGGATAAGCGCTGTGCAGAGAGGACCCTGGCCCTCCCCGGGGCTTCCCACGTGCTCCTGAAATGCAGTGATGCTTTTTCTGACCGTTTGCGAGTTCAGGTTTTGCTTTGCACTCGGCGAACCCGGTGACTTCTTGCACTCAGATGGGGGGCAGACAGTTTTCCTGTTGTCTCCTCTGCGGCGTTCGGGGTGAGGTCAGCTCTGTGCAGAGATCTTGGTTGAATTGAAGGCAAACCTCGGTGGGGCGTGTGCCTTGTGGTGGCTCTGCTTGAGGTGAGCTTCCCCCGGACCCTGGCTGCTTTACCTCTTCTCCTGCTGATACTGCGCGTGCGTCCCCACCCATCACCCAGCATCAGCAAGTGGCTTCTGGCTCCACGAAATTCAAACCAGATGCTGTTTCCCTCGCTGAAAGTGGGACAAAATACGCTAGAGCCCTTAGCAAAGCAAGCAAATGTTCCCGCTGTGCTTTAACCAGCCCTCCTGGCCTCGCGCCGGCGGGCCGGTGCTGATCGCAGCTCCCAATCGCCAGCAACCTGTAATCAGCAGAGTGTTCCCCGCGGACAAGAGGAGGAGACAGGCAGAGTTTCGATCAGCAAAATGCGTGGTTTCCAGCCAGAGCAGCAGGCAGCCCCCGGGAGCAGCTCCCCGGCTCATCTCACTTGTTTCTTTTCCATACGTGTTATTTCCCGCTGGCAAGAGGGAGCGCGGCGGGGTGTGAACGCAGCAAGGCTCCGGAGCTGTTTGCTGACTGAGCAAAGGGAGCGCGCTGTGCGGGGAGGCTGTGTGGGGTTCTGAGCCCGTTCCTGGCTCTCGGCTGGCGAGGGCCCGTCTGTCGAGCCCGGTGGGGATGAGCAGCGCTGTGTTTGCCCCCAGCATCCCTCTGCTGACGAGGTGCTGTCTGCAGGGCGGACACGCGGTTGCGGAGAGAGTGCGTGGCTTCCCCACCATACCCGTGTTTGGGAGCTGAACTGGAGTTTCCTAAATTAGTGCCCTGCCTGCTGGACCGTCCAGCCTCGCCTCGCCTCACACAGCTGCACCGGCGTCTCTCCGCGCCCAGCCTTGAACCTGCTGAGGCCGATACTGGGGTTTCAGTTAAAAGGTCTAAAAAAGTCTTCATATTTCATCGTTTTGGGTCTGGTTTTGCTATTTGAAAATATTTTGTATAGGTACTTATACAAATATTTGTGTGAAGTTTTACCAGGCTTCTCCATTTTAGTATTAATCTGACACTGGCTTTAAAAATAGTTGAAAATCCATTTTTACTGTCAAGCCCAGAGTGCATCCTGTCACTACAGGCTTAAATTCTCACTGAACTTGGCAAGACTCCGGACTGAAGTCACTGTGGGGCCGGTGAAGACAGTACGCTTCATTATGCGTGAGTGTCATCAGTCACACTTGTTAAATCCTCTAATCCTAGTTAAAAAGCTACAGCATCCCTCAGAATGAATGTGAGGAGAGACCAAATTGGTCCTGTTGGACCGGTTTTGATTTAGTATCCCTGGAAGGAGAAGACAAAAAGAAGAACATCTTCCATAAAGCCAGTGCTCTTGTGACACTCAGATAATCTAAAACGAGGAGATGAGAAGCGAGTCCAACCCCACCCGTCTGAGCAGAGGATCCAAGTGCAAGCAGGAGGCTTTTGCACTTTTTGGATGGTGCTAGCATGAAGTCAAATATAAGAGGAGGAAAATATCTTTGAAAATCTTCATCTTCCAAAGAAAAAAAAAGGTAATTGGGAACCAGAAATAAAAGAAGTCTGGCCCTGAGGGTGAGACTCATCCTCTGTGACATGATCTGTTAAAAACTTAAGCACTGAGTCTATAAACGAGTCATCAGCGTGCCTCAGGAATCCAAGGCAGAAGATGCTGCCGGACAGGAGGGTGCGTTGCTGGGGTTGGTGTGTTTGTCCCATCCCGCAGGGACTGAGCTTTGCTGTCTGCAGACAGGGCTGCAAGCCAGGGTGGGTGGGTGCAGACGTCCCCAGGAACGGCCAGGGAGTCCCTTGAATGCCTCCTTCCTACAAGCTGGGCTCTATTTCTGTGTTTGCAGTCTGCTTTCCACACATAAATTCTGGTCCCCGCTGCAATAGATCCTTGGCCAGCTTTTCGAAGCCTTGGCTCGGGCCGTGGCTGTGCTTTCTCAAAGAATGGGCCGTTCTCATCTCTCCTGGGTTTCAGCTTCTTGCTCAGCCTGGGAGCAAAGCAATGTGCTTTTCCTGTTGCTCTTCTAAAGTCCTGTCTGGTTCTTATCTGCAGACCAGAAACAGAACCTTTGCTGTTTGGTCTTCAGCCAGAATACTGCTTCTTTTCTTGATGTGTGGTGCAATAGTTACAAGTCTGTGCACAGCTGGGGCGTTTGTGCAATCGAAGCACAGATTTTATTTCCTCCCCTTTTTTCTTTCTTATTGCCCCAGCAAATAGCCCACTGAGCCTGCTAAGCCTGGCTCTGTGTGTATGTGTGTCTTCTACAGAAGAGCATTGGCGTGAGAGCTGACGTGGTTTGGAGGTGGCATCTCTGATGGAATGGGGGAGGTTTGGAGATGACTGTGGTCATTGCGTCCATTCCTGTGGCCCCTCCAGGATGCTGCCCAGAGCTGCGGTGGTCCTGGGCTCCCTCCTGTCCGCTCCTGTCACACCTCCCATCCCTGTCGTGCTTTGCAGATCGAAGCGCTTATGATGGAGATGCAGAATCCAGATACGGGCATCAAGACGCAGACGCAGAGGGTGATGGTCACCAGCATCCCACACGCTGTGGCAGGTAAGAGCTTCGCTGGGGGAGGGGACCGGGCCAAGGAAGTTCATCAAAGAGAAGCTGTGCGTGGACCCCGTGACCACCCTGGGCTTAGCACTGCCTGGCTGCATACTGGAGCCTGTGCTCCCAAAAACAATTGCCGTACATCCTTTGACACATGCCTGCTCCTTCTGTCTCATTCTCACTCGTGTCTCATTGCACTCCCAGCTCTTTGAACAGAGACTCAAAGATTGATGATCACACGCTTGTAGCTGTCTCATGTGAATTTAACTCAAGTGACCTTGCTTTCTCTTAGCACAGAGGTGAGTAGGTGCTTCAGTCTCCAGACCTGTTGTATTTTCAGTTAGGCTGGATCACAGAGATAAATATAAAAATCCAGTTAAAATAGACAGCCTGGAGTCAGACTGAAAGATAGTCCTTCAGAAATGAGCAACAAACAATTAGTTTCCCTTTTAATGTTTCCTGCTAATAATAATTTTTCTTCAGTACACCAGAAAAAACCAAAATATTCAGCCCACTTCTCTGCCTCTAAATGAAGGTTTTTTCCTCCTTCAAGCAGGCTGAGGAAGAAGCAGACCGGGAGCTGCGCTGTCACGTACGGCGTTACAGGCAGCTCTTCCCGTAGTCTCCGTTGTGCCTGCTAGCTCCTTTCGCGGGGCACGATCTGTACCTCTGCTTCCCCGTTCTCCAAGCCTCCACAAAAGCTCTTGTGAGGGACCCTCCACTATAAATATTCACACATACTGTACCAACGTTTCCTCCTCCTGCCTTGGTCTTTCTGCAGCACTTTGAAATTCAGAACAAAAACTCCCACTGAAACCAGTGAGCTTGCTGCAGGCAACTCAGGAGACAACTTGGACAAATAGATTAATTTTTCCCGACTGTATTTGCAAAGCCTGGTAGGCTCTGTGTGGTGTTTGCCCCAATTTTTTTTTTAAATGGGGAAGCAGGCACTGAGATGAAGTCACTTGCCCAGGGGTACAGTCAGTCAGTGAAAGGGTAGGGAGAACTTGGACAACATCTGAAGCTTGTTCTCAGCAGCACCCTCCATGCATTATGGTACGAACCGTATCCTGGCTTACACAGCTGTTATGCAGCTGAATTTGGTGGACTGCTTTGCATCTGTGAAGGATCTGGCCTTGCCTCCTCTGGCTGTTAGTGGATAGTTAAGGCAGCGCTGCAGAAGAGGTTCCCCCGTACTGGAGGTGTCGTGCCACCTAGGTTAAGTGCAGGGGGAACAAGTACTTCTCTTGGTGTCTGCCCAATGTAAAATACCACTTCCTAAAGGCCCATAGCTAGATGATGTGGAGGGAAGATGCCCATTAATGCTCATCCTCTTTGCATGCTATCTGCTTTATTCTGCCTCCTTAACCAGAATTGCTACAAGTTCCCTCTTGCAGAAGTCATAAATTCTGGTCAACTTCTGACAGGCAAGTGAGTTCCAGTCTCCTTGCACGGCGGTCCTCGCTCTCTTAACTATGACATTTTTAGTGCTGTGCAAGTTGCATGGATACTGGTGGGCTTCTGGGTGTTGTGAAAGAGGCTCTTTCATGTTTAGTGAGGGAATGGTGAAGACAGTAGAGCAGTGGACACCGACCCAGCGAGAAGAGCTTGGCTCTTCACGTGCAGGAAGCTAACTAGTTAAATTCAGTGTCAGTGAAACAGCTCACAACAGAAAAGGCAAATAAACCTCCATGTTAAATGTGCACCTTTGGGGGAAAATGCTTGCAGAGAGAGCTGTCTAGAAATGAGTGATGAGATAATCCTTTAATTTTATCTATTTCAGGAAGCAGGCGGTAGGATAAGAGCTCTGAGCCCCTATTAGAAAGTTAAGTCATCACTGCAATGTCAAGAAAGGTCAACACCTCAATCTGCTATCGTAGGAGATGTTTGGAGGAAGAGATCAATAATTGGTCAGGGAATAAGTGGCATTTTTGCACTGTTTCCGTGGAAGGAGGTTCATGATATTTGCCCCTCAGAACAGGAAACTAAAACTGCTGGAGGTTTATGCTGATGCTGAGTGTGACTGGCCACACCCCACCAAAAGAACGGGGAGAGATGAAGTGTTCGCGACTGCAGGGATCTTGTTTCCCTTTGAAATGTCCTGTGGCCACTGTGACTTGGATCTGAGACTCGGACATCCCTTCTGCCTGAAAGTCGTGTCTCTTGAAGGACTCCAGAGGACCGGTCACCGGTCTTTCGCTAAAGCTGAGACAGGACCCTGCTCTGTGAGTCTGGAGGTACTTTGCAGTGAAGCTTTCAAGACAAGATGGTGCAAAACCAGGGGCACTTCACCTTCGCTGGACGTGGAAGGTGTGGCGTTGCGAAAGTTGCTTCTAAGCCGTTGATGAGGGCTTAAGTGTTGCTGAGGCCCCGTGTGCTTCTGCATGCCCGCGCTGTGCCATCCCGAGGTCACTGCCTGCCTCCGGCTCCCTCTCGCAGAGACTGGTGCCTGCTTGGTCAGGAGGAAGCCTGAGTGATGGCATGGCCAGTGGGAGACTGGCGATGCGTTTTATCTCTGCTTCTCTTGCGTGGTGCGTTTGAAAGCGTGTTGGCCAGAAGGGGTCTGTGCACTCGGTGGGATCCAGAGCACAGTGAGGGGTGAGGGCTGGAGGCGTCTCATTTTGGCCCGTGGATTTTGGCACAATCCTGACTTCAAGCACCTGATATTTTCTTTGCTTTGCAGGTAGTGATATATTGCAGTGGATTCTCCAACGCTTGCAGATCACTGAGGAAGGTGAGTAGAAATGTAAAATTTGAGGCTTTTTCAGCTTTAAGTTGTAAAACTTTAAGGTCTCCATAGACAAAACCTCTTAGGTGAATTCCTCTCTCCTGAGCAGCAGCTCACTTTTAAACTCCAGTGCAGTGTTTCTGTGCAATCCAAAGGTCTGCCTTCTCTGTTTCCAGAGGCACTCCACCTGGGGGACCTGTTTGTCAAATATGGATACATCTACCCTCTTCAGGAGCCAAAGAACCTCACCCTTAAGACAGACGGCAGCCTGTACAGGTTTCAAGTGAGTTGCACCTTGTCTGAGGCCGTTAAGGAGTTCAGCACTAGTTTTAGACACAGGCAGCTGGGGCAGTTCCCCAGGAGCTGCGGTGGTGAGGCCGTGCTGCACAGCCATGCTCATCATTCAGTCTGCAGGAGGAAGGGATCTGCAGAGAAGCCTCAGGCCAGTTCCCCCAGTTCTGTGCGTCAGACCACAGCTTGCCTGTGAACTGTAATACTTCCTTCAGCTAAATTAGCGTACTTATTCAACTTCAAAATAGCTGTGCTTTCTTCCAAATGTGTGTGCCCTTCCAGGTCTTAAATTAGCAAATGGAATCGCTGGTTGAAAAGAGAATGATCTGGGGAGGCTGAATGATGAGTATACAAAAAGCACAGTAACAATGGGATGTTATCCAGGTTCGTGGCTGGACTGTGTCTCCTACGATGGGCAAGTAGGGCACCCTCGTTCGTACTTGTCGCACGTGGTGCCCCATCAGGCCCTGGCATCTGGGTCTGACTGCTCAGGCAGCAGTGAGAGCCTGGCCGTGTTAACCGGCTGCGGAGCAGGGGCGGGTTTGGCGCTGGCGGTCTGCTGACCGCGCTTCTCCTGCTGCAGCTGGCCTGCAGCGCCGTGCGAGCTGACGTGCGGCTGCGGAGCTGGGGCTCCCGGTACGGCAGAGGAGAGGTTTCCTCTCCCTCCGGCGCAGGTCGTGCTGCGCGCCTCTTGGCACCAGTTCCAGGCTACTGTGCGCTAATGAAAGGCTTGTTTTTCTGCAGACCCCCTATTTCTGGCCCGTGCAGAGCTGGGCTGCTGATGACACAGACTACGGTGAGTGGTAGCACTGTGCGTGTTTGGGAGGTGTAGTGTGAGCCCACGTGTTCGTGCACAGAGTCCTGCACTGTGTTTGCTGTTCATCTTTTTGGGCCGTGTGTCCACATGCGATGACCAGCCCTTGCGTTTTCTTTCATGCTATTTTGTGAATAATTGTCAGTAGTGCTGAACTGAGGGAATGCTCTGGATGTGACTGCCTTATGGTGGCCTTGACGAGAGACAGTGCTTAAGCTTCTTTTATGTTCCACTAAGATGCATCAGACTGGAACATGTCTGAAATGCTCTACTGGGTAGGGAAGACTTTAAGCACAAGATTAGATTTTCCCTGAGTAGTTGAGTGTATTCCTGGATCTCAGCCCAAGACTGTCTTCCTGTAGATATGGATCAAGCCCTGCATTCAGAGATAGTTTTTTCTTTATATAATGCACAGTGACTCCCAATATCTCCCAATGGCTCTTAACATATCAATTTTTTGTTGCCTTTGTAATGATTTTTATTAGAAGGCTGGTCATGAAGCTGGACTGATCAGCTTGGTTTGCTCCTGCGAGCTGTGCAGTTCACAGACTGATTTGTTTATACCAAGATTGTCCGCCGTGGCTTTTATCTACGTTAAGCTGTAGATCTTCTGGAGAAATAAAAAAGCTCATTTTAGGTTGGAATGTTTTTAATAGAACATTGGCCTGTGTCTGGAAAACTTGGAGGTCAAACTCTGAAGCACCTCAACGTCTTAAATATTTGGTCCAGTGTCCTTTGACCTGTGAAGCCCTGGCTGAATCCCCGAAGGAGGAGCGACTGCTGGCGGAAGGCACGCGCCAGCCATTCTGCACGGCTGCACCCAGCCTGGGCGCTGCCTCGTCAAGCATCAGCCACAAAGTGAAAGCACCCAGTTAACTTTTCGTCTGCGAGCTTTTGTGAGCTTGGTGCTCGTGCCTGGGAAGATAATGTAACAGACAAAGATTCCTGTGTTTGTCACGTGGGTAAATTTTTAATTATTCTTGGATTTGTTGGTTTGAGTATAACTGGCTGCTTATTTGCTGCTTCTTCCACAGCAATTTACCTAGCAAAGAAGAACATTAAGAGGAAAGGTATTTTAGAAGAATATGAAAAGGTGAGGAGATGTTGTACTTGTTCCCTTGCAAGCCCCTTGTTTGCTATAGCTTTAGGCCTCTGTTGCTAATGAATGGAGCATGGCAAAAAAATAATTTCTTCAGTTGCATGGGGTGTTACTCCAGTAGTGTCAAAAGCAAGTATTCTGGAAGTGGAAAAGTGGCCAGTACAGGAAAATACTCTGAAGTCAATGATAATTTTAGCAGGGGTAATTGCTCTCCTTGCAGTGGTATTTTTGAACTGTTGCAATTAATGTAATTATGTTCAGAGCAATCCAGATTTCTTGGCCTGGTTGCCAGCCTGGCCTCGTTGAGCTATGGAGAGTCAGGAAAACCCTAGCATGGGAAAGGCTTGTCCAGAATTTTCACACTAACTGCTTTTTTATTTTTATTCCAGGAACATTACAACATGCTCAATCAAAAAATAAACTACAAGTGGGATTTTGTTATTATGCAGGCTAAAGAACAGTATAAGTGAGTTGACTTGCATTCACTTCTTTGCATCATTGGGAGGGTGTGAGGAGGCAGAGCTTTGCTGTCTTGGTACACAGTTAAATTGCAGGTTAAAAACATAAACTGCAGCTTTGAAATAACTTGGAAGTGCCCCTCAAGACTGTGAAACCAACCTGCCTTTCCTATCAGCTGGAGGTTTCTCCATTTAGCGAGGAAACATTGTTCACACTTCAAGTGAAGGATCTCAGCCGTTTTCAAACGACTGGGCGCCCGCTTGCGAAGCCCCACCCTCGCCCGCTGCACTGCGTTTCCCTCCCTGCCTGGCACCTCGCCGCCGAAGACGCGGAATCGGCGTGGTTTGAGAGCGCGGGAGCGCAGGCGGGGGTGGCTGCCACTGCTGCCGACACATGTGCATGCCTCTGTGCAAATGGTTTCTGCACGTGCGTAAGTGTGCAAGGCGAGGTTTAGATTTTGCACCTGATGTGACTTCCTGAAGAAGCTGAGGTCTGGTGCTGCGGCGTCCAGGCCCTCGTTAGAGACAGCTTCTTTTAGCTCAGGCTTGTCCGTGAGCACTTTGTGAATCAGGCCACTGGACTTAGGACCTGCCACTGGTCTCATTCAGTTACTGCCTGCACGTGTCTCGCAGCCGAACTGGATGGCCTGAACCAAGAAGCAGCAAATTTTTCTCCAGCAGTCCCCGCTGGGAACCTCTGAAGTGCGTACTTAGACACACAGCCAGCCAAAATGGCTTAATTTGGGGAGCTGAATCCTTCCAGTTCCCAGGAAAGTTAGTGAATGTGAGATAAGATTACTGCCTTGGAGACAGGGTCTTTCCTACTTCCGTGGATTCCTTTTACCTTTTTTACCTCCCAGCACGGCAGGCACTGCCTCTGCTGTTCAGCAGCGTTTCTGTCTTCACTGGGATGGTAGCCAAGTCACCAGAATACAGCTCATCAGATAGCTGTCTCATTAAACATGAGACTGTTGTTCTTGTAAATTGAGGTCAGACTTGGGATAAGAGATGCCACATGCAGTTTTGAAGTTAGATACCGAGACTGTGTCTGAACTAGTAGATTAAACACATCTGAGGCTGTTTGATGATGCTGGGGCAGACTGGTGCAGGACAGCCCGCATCCACCCGGTTAACCACAACGGGATGGCCGCATGCAAACAGCCTTTTGGGAATGCTCCCTTGCCCGTACAAAGTCCCAGATGGTGCCCAGGACTTGTCTGGGAAAGAATTAGTTGGTCCAAGCCCAAACCATGCTGGTGCTTCTTCTGTTCAATAGTAGAGGTGATCTGGGTTTTGATGCCTGGGAACACTGCTTGACCCTGTTTCCAAATCAGTTCTGTGAGAAATGCTCCCCTTTGCTGCGAGACGGGGAGGAGACGTGTCCGGGATGTATCTCTGCATGGCAATCCTCAGATCCTGCCCGGGGACAGCGGAGACGGATAAACGTGAGGCAGCAGAACTGACCGTTGGGTCAGTGGGTTATTAGCGTAAAACTCTACCAAAGGGCTGTCTGTCTAATCAAAAGAGAATGTGTCTGCTCCCAGCTGAGCTCAGGAAGATGATGATTTCTCAAAAGCTACAGTCATGTGTGGCCATGTGAACAGCATGATCTGCAGTCCAGAGTTAGCCAGGGTAAGATGTGGTCAGGAGGCTGCATCAGAGCATTGCGCAGTCAGGCTGGGACCCACAGGGCAGGGGAGGCTGGGGATGTGCCCCCTTTTGTTGTCGCCCTGGTTTTAGGAGAGAAAAGAATCACGAATTCCTCTGGTACAGTTAAATCCTGTTCTTGGCTTTGCAGGGCAGGGAAGGAGCGGAAGAAGGCGGACAGGTATGCCCTGGACTGCCAGGAGAGAGCCTACTGGCTTGTGAACCGAACTCCTGTAAGTAGAGGATGACAGCGTGTGGCTTTAGTGCCTCGGTGATGCCCTCCCTGCAGCTGACCTGGGACAGACGCCCGCACACAAAGGGCACGGCCATGGGCACGACCTCGGGGCTGTGCACCCAGTTGCTTCTCCTCGGGGAAGGGGTCAGCCCAGGCTTGCCCTGAGTCCACACCTTTCCCCTGGATGCTCTCAGAGGTGCAAGGGGGGGAGGTCTGGCTGCAGTACCTGTGCTCGCCGGGGAGCGATCCCAGATTTGCGGACAGAGCTCCCCAGGGCACTGCTGGCCGGGAGCTGCTGGCAGTGGAGCCCTTTGGGGCTCGGGGCTCTCCTCATGCATTTGTGTGAACCGCAGACTTGAAAACAAATGAATTACAAAGCTGTTGATGTTTCTTGTTTGTAACAGCCCGGCATGCTAGATGTCCTGGAGTATGGAGTAGACCGCGTGACGGATCCCAATGAAAATAAGGTAAACCAGGTGAGACAGGAGTTGATTTTTTTTTTTTTTTTTTTTTTTTTTTTTTTTTTTTTTTT